>Ga0209208_10011597_pt1 | contig 11265 bp, 11 predicted proteins | sample S1TSphfallax_3_FD_187694 | JGI IMG/M metagenome (GOLD analysis project Ga0209208, IMG submission 187694) | Host-associated microbial communities from peat moss isolated from Minnesota, USA - S1T2_Fd - Sphagnum fallax MG (SPAdes) (version 2) | ecosystem: Host-associated > Plants > Peat moss >...
GGGGGGGGGACATGAAAAGTGGGGTTTTCCCCAAAAAATCAAATTTTATAAATTTTTAAATTAATATTTTTCAAGGTAAACATTGAAGGATTTAAACAAATTTGTAACTCCATAACTATTCTATAAGCAAATGTGGGTAAAACTATTTATGGGTGATTACAATTTGAATAACAAGGCAAAAATATTTTAAAAACATTGTACATAATCATATTGTGGAAAACAAAATGTACAATTCTACAAAAATTGAACATATATTTTACGCAACAAAAATATATTTGTTAAAGATTTAATGAAAACATTATTGAATTCACATTGAATTGAATCCCATTTATGAAAATTGAAGATGAATTTAAACAAAAAAAATTTGTAATTTTTTTCTTTTGTTTATAACATGATGTTTTAAGTTTTGTTTTTAACCTTTCAAATTACATAATTATAAATTCCAATGACAAAATTTTGAGGAGTTAATATATGGGTGATTTTGCATAATCTTTTGTAGGCTCATTGAACTTATCATATGGTCATCCTTGGACAATTCTAGAGACAAATCATAACCACTTCATCATTTCCCAACTTAATTACCCCATTTCTTAATAACTACCTTACTTATTTCCCCTACCCACCAATAGGGATATGAAAAAAATTCCTATTTCAATTTCAAGTTTAATTACTTCATTGTTTTACTAATAACTACCTCCCTCTTTTACCTTACCTACCATGGATATAATGTTTAATACAATTTAAATTAAAATAAAATTTGATATAAATAATAACAAGATATTGAAAACCAAATGGGAGCATGATAATAAGAGAAAGGTGTAATGTCACTAGTAGTGCATAACAACGTGGACCCCAAGTTATAATTGTTTTCATGAATAGATTATTGATTAAGCTTCAAGATCATGTTATCATATGTCACTTTTACATGACCATTTTGGTTGTATGGTTGTCCCTAGACCATGCCAAAGTCAATTCATAAATAACCATTTCGTTTTCAAACCTAACTACTTCATAATTATTTCATAATTTCTTTTTTTTATAACTATTGCCTTTTCCTATTAATTTTCATAATAATATCATTCTCCCACCTTTCCTAATAACTACCTCCATTTTATAACTGTTTCAGTTTTTTTTCCTATACACCAACATGAATATATATTAAAGATTAACATGTGTCTTTTCATGTCCATGAAATGTATATTAATTTGAATTAAATTTGACATTGACTTAAATATATGAAAATATAAGAAAAAATAATAGTTGATTGTCACTAGTAGCGTGTAACAATGTGAAGCAAATATTTTCATGAATAAATTATTGAATAAACTTCAAAGTCATGTTTTCATTTGTAGCATTTGAATAAGTTTTGAAAAAGAAAGAAAATGTATGTTAAAGTTTGAATTTCTTAAATAGTTTCATGTTGAAAATAATAAAGTTTTTTTTTTTCATTTTATCAAAGTTTTGAAGTTGTTTAGTGTTGGACCTTGGTGCATCTCCATGAAATTTTGGGTTCAAACCTTGATGAATGCATGCATTAATGTATGTAGTGTGTATATACATTGATGTATCATGTATGCATATGGTATATGAAACATGTGTGATGATGGTGAATATCTTTAAAATGTTTTGTTAAAAAAATCTAAATCAAACACAAATAAAAATCATAGCATGTATTTTTTCATGGCATGCCATGAAAAAACTACAATCCATGACTAAATTTTATTTATTTATTATGTGGCATGTTAATCCATGTCATATTACCTTGGGACGTCATATTATCCATCTCAAATTCTTAAAATTACAAATTATTTAGTGCAACTTGTCACTATCTAAAACAATTTTAAAACATTTCACAAAAAATGTTCTAATCAACTAGTCCTTTTTCACCAAAACCATATAAGTTACATGTTAGTGGACTTTGTCCCATTTCATTACAAACATAGTGGATTTGGGTAGTGAAAAAGCCCAAGATTTTTTTTTGTGATTGTACCATAATCTATAATTGGCTATTATTAGGTTAGTATTATTATGTTATTTAATTACTATACCTTAAGCTATTAGCAAGTTATTATAGTCTTTTAAGTTAAATTAATACATACCTAATATACCTATTTACCTATAACCTATGACCTACATGTACCTCTCATTAATTACTTACAACCCATTTAACAAGAACATCAAAACAAACCTATTTAATGATTTATTTGAATTAATATTAAAATTTGATGATTACATAGTGATGCCATAGTGATTTAGGTTAATGAGTTACACTCCACTTTTGTACTAATGATTGTAGAGTTTTAAAATTATATAACAAATTAATTTATTGATCAATTATTTATAAACTGCAATTTACTTGTTTCCAAAAAAGTTCAATTTGTTTACCAGAAAAACCAAAATTGGTGTTCATAAGATTTTATTTTCAACTTTTCGATTTCAATTTGAATTATAACAAAATGCTAATTCCGTTATCCAATTTTTGTGTTAGTTCCATCAAAATGGAATTGATTTAGGTCTAGGTTAATCCAAATAAGGGAACTTGCTAGACACCTTCATTTGTGTTGTTTGCCATGATAAAATGCAACATATGCTTGGTTATGCTTCATGTTTTTGTGAAGTTCTTAATGTAGTCACATTGATATTACTTTCAACTTGAAACATAATCATATTAACAATAAGAAGGAAAATTGATGGCACTTCATTTCTTGCTTGCATAGCTTGAAATGACTTTTGAACTTGTGTTGTTTGTTGCAAAATCATGAAACATGAGTTGTCAAAGCCTTATAATTTATTGAATTTGGTGATATATGTGCAAGTGAAACACATACATATCCATGAAAATAAAATTGTACAATTTAACACTTTGAAAAAAACCAATATGTCTATTCCAACTTAATTAAAACAAATGCAACAATAATGAAATTGGACGTAACTTATGAATGTTGTTCACAAAATAATAGACAACAACAAGTTACCATATGTCATTCCTTTTCGAAGACTCCATTATCGTGGGCACTAGTGGTTTTATGTAATATTATATAAAATAATCTTCAAAATTTTGAACAAACAACCATATGTAAAAAAAAAGTGTTGTGAGTTTGTTAATTAAAATTAAATAAATTCATAATGTTGGCCAACACTATTTTTTTTTAATTAATAAAATGTCAATAATATTTTCATGAAATGGTAACAATCTTGTGAAGGTATGCTTCATTTCGTTTTATCTCACCCTTTTACAAACAAACATCTAAGTGAAAAGCAAAAAGAGGCCTATCTTGTACAAGAGGGTTGGAGCATCTTGCCTTCTAAACACGTCCTTTGTGTTAACACACAAACACAATTGATCCTTGGACTTTGACACATGTTCAAAGCTATTGGTGACCAAATCCTTTGCATTAATCTACACCTTATGTGCATATTCAACTATTTAATATTATTGAATCAAATGACAAAAACCACTAGGAAATGAGCAATCCCAACCCTTTCATATCTCCCTTAAAAAACCACATTTAGGCTTTTTCATCCTTTGCAAGCCAACCAAACTGACCCAAGGTTTAGGTTTCAATAAGCAGCAACAACATAAAAACATGTTGAAATTTTGTTTTTCATATCTCATTGTAGCCAAATTTGCCTAAAATCTCTTTAATTCAATCATGCTTTCGACTACATTACAAAATTAGGGGAAAAAACACATTCAATCACACAGCCTTCAATTCACATCCTCCACCTTTTGCAAACCCAAAGATCACCTCAATTCACCTCTTCCACCCTTTGCAAATTGAAACTCACATCATAACTATCAATCCACCTCTTCTACCAATTGCAATCTTGTTGAAAGTGTCAAGCTAACACAAACAGACAGACCTTACCTACACCACAAACAAAAGATCAGAAGAAGAAGAAGAAGAAGAAGAAGGAGATATTTAAAAAAAAACATCCATCACCATCTCCTCAAAAATATAGATGAGCACTAAATTTGTGGATAGTGATTTCCTCTCATCGATCGATAAATCTAATGGTAGCGATGGAGGTAGCGTAGGCTGCTAGTCATATAATCGTCCCTTCCTGTAGTCAACATTGCAATTGCATGAGCGGACATTACATGAGCGGATGAGGCGTGGATAGTAGGCTAGAAACCGCTCAAGAGGAGGAGGCGTCGATAGTTCATCGTTGCCTGCGCCTGGCGCCGTTGATGGAGACACCCACGTGACAGAGAGGAGCCGAACTTACGTTGAAACAACAGCAGTGAAGACTTTTAAATAATTATTTTTGATAATAAATTTGATTGTCTGCAGCTACTTCCTCGCAGCCGCTCGCTCCTTCCCCACACCCCCACTCCACCCCACTCCTTGACTTGTCGGTCTCTGTCTTGCTTGCTTTTCGTTTGCTTTTCGTTTTTTGCCTCTTTTTTCTCTGCGAACCAATTCACGCGGGCTGACGGACGGACGGGAGTGTTGTCACTGTGCATGACCCTGACCGAACCCCCGCTCCTTCCTGCCAACGGATTCTAGCGCCCTTCGTACGTATGGGTAGCTGGTCTTGTTGTTGCTCTTGTTGTTGTTGTTACTCCGCGGCGGCATCCATCTGCTGCTCCTCCCTGCCTGCTTGCTTACCATGAGCATACTCCGCCATGCCGCTGGGTGCATCGGCACCACTCTTTCTCAGGTTTTCGGTTGTCAACTAGGGTCTTAGCCGCTGTTGTTCATCTCGTAAACCTGAGCGCGCGCGCATGAGAGGAAGGGAGGGAGCGTGTCTTGTTGTTGTGTTACTTCCTGCTGCATCTGCATCATCATCGTCATCATCTTCTCTGTGAGTTTTTCTTTTCTCGCTGCTTAGATTTGTATTCCACCCTAGTACAAGAACAAGAGCGAGTGGTGCCATGGCTGTCAACCAGCAGTACGAGAGATCTGCTCTAACCCCCTCCTCCCGAGAGTCGATGCAATCGGGAGGAGGAGGAGCTGAAATGAGGGGCGTTGTCATCATCTCCATGCCACGGACAGACAGCGAAGGCAAAACTTTGTGTGCTGCTTTCGCTGTTCAAGGCCAGCAGCAGCAGCAGCAACAACCCCAGCAGCAGAATGTTACTTCAGTGTCGTCGTCGGCGGCCGTACCCATGCGTCGACTGCGTAGGAGGCGGCGGATCAGACGGTTTTCTTTGTGTGCAATTGTGGTGGCTGCCGCTATCTTCTTATGGCTCAGGGGTCCGACACTGACGACAAACTCGGAAGAGCAAGAAGAAGACGAGGACAAGCAGGTGCATGTTTATACACTGTACCCTAAGTATGCTCCTGTGCGCACCAAGATGGTGCAAATGCGGCGGACGTTGCTGGAGCGTGATATGCAGAGGCTTGGCAGAGTGGCAACTAATAACGGTAATGCCACAGCTGTGGTTCCTATTCGTGGCAACATCTATCCTGACGGGTATACATACATTCCTGATGCCATGCCATGCCATGCCTTCCCTTGTTTGTCTTGTAGCAAAGAGACTAATCTTAGCTTTGAACTAACAGAGCTTCTGTATTTCGCCCAAGCTAAACCAATGCCTAATTGTTGCTGGTTAGCCATGCTGACTGAGTCAGGAAATGGAAAGATGCACTTCTCTGTCAAAAGTGCACCTGCAGAGTACTGAACCAGGCACTCAAGAGTGATGCCATGGCTGGGTTGTTTGTAACTGGCAAATTCACCTCTGTAGCAATAGAAATGGTACGATAGGGGGAGTTCCTTGCTTCCTTATACATCTTTACTCATGGCACTGTCTTTGAGAGTTCAAAGCACATGTGTTTAACATCCTCTGTCTGGAGTTTGGTGGGGGGGGGTTTTGAATGGGGGAGGGGGTTTCACTGTTCCTTTAAGGCAAAAAAACATCAGCAGCCTCATGTTCCACTTGCTGCAGGGGTTGGTTTTCTTTTTACAAGCTGGAGACTTAAGTAAGTTGTTTCCAGTGGAAAGATCCACTACTGACAATGCTGTGTTTGCAGGCTTTACTACATGGCACTACTTGTGGGGCGACCTGCCAAGTTATACTTTCTGGATATGGACACTGGCAGTGATCTCACATGGCTGCAGTGTGATGCACCTTGCCGCAGTTGTGCCCCGGTGAGCTTTCTCATCCTTGGTGGTAGGTTGAGGATTCATATTCTTTGGTTTCTAGGGAGGTGTCAATGTTTTGTGGTTTTTGTTATACTAGAGTAGGGATGCCAGGACAGCTGCTGGACCTTTTAAGACCAGTCTCACTTCTGCTGGGGTTATTCCAATGTTCACTGTTGCAATGTGGAAAGTTGCTTTGGCATCCTTTGCATCATCAAGCATTTCAGGGTAAATCTTCTTGGGGTGCATATTGTCTCTAGAAAACTGTATTGTTGGAATCAAAATGATGATGTACATCAGATAATCATTTGTTTTGGCAGCAATGTTTTTTCTACATTTATAGATGTGCGTTTTTGGTTTTTAAAATCTAGTTTTGTCCCTTTTGTGTTGTTCTTTCTTCCCAGTTCTGTAAGTCCCTTATCTGGAAGTGCTCTTTTGATTAAAAGGAGAAGTTTTAACCTTGTTCTGGCTTTCTTAATCGTAAGTATGGAGATTTCTCAATGCTCGTGGGAGTTGTCTTTTCTATGATGACATTCTTTCCAACTGTTTTAATCAGGGACCATGGCATTGAAGACCATTGTAGTTCTAATTTGTGAAGTATATAATGTTATGCTTTGGGGTGACCTTTGCAGTAAAGAGGCCAAAGCTGTTCAAGCTCTTTGCAGCAGGGTATTGAACCACTATTTGTGTTCACTGTGTTGGTGTGATATTCAGGGACCACATGGGCTCTATGATCCCAGGAAAGCAGAATTGGTTGACTGCCGACTACCTGTGTGTTCACATGTGCAAAGTGGAAGCAGCTACTCATGTAATGCTGGAGGTGTAAATCAATGTGACTATGATGTGGAGTATGCTGATGGCAGCTCCACAATGGGTGTCCTTATGCAAGATTTCATTACATTGATGCTTATCAATGGCACTCGCACTCAAAGAAAGGCTGTTCTCGGGTACTGTCTTCTCATTCATGATCCTGTTTCATTCATGGCAGACTTTATTTATGCTTTTCTCCATTGCCTGATCAGCTTCTGAGAAACAAGAAAGGGTACTTTTAGAACTGGAGTTCTCTTTGATCTATCCCTCCTCCTCTACCTGGCCCAGAAGATATGGGATCATGTAACTTCATTCTTGTGGTCATGTATGGTGCAATCTGGCCTCCTGCCAAGTAGTTCGATGTCAGGCTGTTTGATGGGCAATGTGATTCATAGTTGGCAGAGCAGGGGCAAGGAATGAACTTATAGTTGCATGCATCAGCAGATGTGGATATGATCAGCAAGGGGCATTAGCACAGTCGCCAGCGAGCACGGATGGGGTGTTGGGTTTAAGCAACTCAAAGGTGGCATTGTCCTCACAACTTGCTGAGCAGGGGATCATAAATAATGTCATAGGCCACTGTTTAGCTGGTGGGAGCAATGGAGGGGGCTATCTTTTCTTTGGAGATGAGCTTGTTCCATCATGGGGGATGACCTGGGCCCCTCTGCTTGGGAGGCCTGCTATGTGAGTCTCCTCAGTACATGATATGCCAAGTTATGTTATGTGATTACACAATTTGGATGACTTGTTGTATTATGGCATCTTCTACTATTTCAGACAGTTTTAACTAGTTTTTTTCAGATGCCATGATCATGACCGAATACTGTGTTCAACATAGTAGATGATTTCAGACAAATGTCTAATGAGGATCACAACATGGATGGAATAGCAGTGTAACCAAATATGTTCTTGGTTTTGCATTTGTACGAGGTCAACAACCTGCCTCATCTCTTTAGAGTTTGATTAGCATCTGAAACAAGGGCAGTGGTAACCGTTAATGAAACATACCATCCCCTCTTATTTGGCCTAATTGTGGAATCTGTTATCTATGTTGATGGCAGGGAGAATTATCAAACACACCTATACAGTATACGGTATGGTGGGGACAAGGTAGAGATGAATGGTGATGAATTATCTGGATTAGATGGTGGAACCATATTTGACAGTGGAACATCCTTCACATATCTGGTGCCAGAGGTGTACAAAACACTTCTTGCTGTGGTGAGTATTGATCATATCCCCTTGTCAATAGTGGACAGTACTTTTGGAGGGTTGACCTAGCAGTTTACTAACTAATTTTTGGCATGATTGGGGAGCAGATACAAGAACAGGCTACAAGAAGCGGGCTTGTGCAGGTTGAGTCTGATGATACTTTGCCATTTTGTTGGCGTGGTGCATCTCCCTTTCAGTAAGTGGTCCTTGTGAAACTTGAGGATGGCCTTTCTTGAAGTCAAGGTCAAGTGTATAAGTACTGCTTTGTATGGTGTTGAAAATGATGGCATGCTTATGGATGGTGGTCTTTGTGAAGCTGTTGAAGATATTTGTCCATGACCTCTGCAAAAGAGGTTGTGGGTTCTCATTTTTGTGTTGAAGTGAAAATTAAATGTTGTGATGTGTTGGTAGGAATGTGTGGAAACTAGTACTGATGAGAGGCTTGGGTGGGCAGATCTGTGTCTGATGTGAGTCGATACTTCAAATCAGTGACTCTTGATTTTGGAGGAAGCAACTGGTTCTCAACAGGCAGAACAATGGATCTTACTCCTGATGGCTATCTGATAATCTCGGTATGCTGGTTGTAATATGCAAGATGGCAGGGCTGGATTCTATGAGTCATGTTTTTTTTTTGGTACATTTCTTCAAAGGATGTAAATGTATATAAAGGAAAGAATGCCACAAACAAGGCAGTGGATACTCAAAATATTCAGTAGCATCTGTTTGGGAGAGCACAAAAATCTAGAGAGGTGACGAAGTTGGATTGATGTGGTGATGACTTGGTGAAATTTCATGGATTTCAGACTCAAGGCAATGTGTGTCTGGGCATCCTGGATGCAAGTGGGGCGAGCATTGATGCTATGAACATAGTAGGAGGTACAAAATTCCTTGCCTTGGGTCATGTATTCTTGCCGTGTTGACACAGTATTATCTTTATCTTTCCACATACATGAAGTGTTTGATTGAAGGCAGGTTAGACAGTCCATTTTTTGGAATGTGCCCTGTACAGCACACTCCATCTGCCCTAACCCCCACCACAACAAACACAGATGCACATCAGAGATGACATCTGAGCCTGCACATGATACAGTGGCTTCAACTGTCCGTTGCTAGAACAGTCTGAAAATTATGAATTGCTTATCAGGTGTTGCTTCTTGGAATGGCAGATATTGTCAGCTTTTGCTGTGTGTTAAATGCATCATTTCAAGAAAATTAGCTGGAAATATGTGATTTTAAACTCTTGAGTTGTGACTTGTTGGCATTGCAGACATATCAATGCGAGGGTATTTGGTTGTGTACGATAATGTTCAGCAACGCATTGGATGGATTCGCAGGAATTGCCACAACCGACCTACTAGGATGACAAATCAATTTACGTCTCTCTTCAACTGAACCAACTATCTTTCACAAAGCATATTGTGACCACTCAAGTTTGTTGGTTACAAGACAATTTCTGGACTCGTTTTTTGGGTTTCAAGCCAGGCTTTTATCCCTGAGGTTTTTTCTAAATCTAACCGTGAAGGATGGCAGTGCTTGCCCATCCTTCATGTTCTATTTGACATCTTTTCACATGAGAGACATTGCTACTTCACTTATCATGCAAATCTGTTGTTGGTCATAAAAAATGACATAAATATAGTGAAGGAGATCATATGGCATTACTTGGCAGTTCTGTTTCAAATCATCTTTGACATTTGTGTCACACCTACCTCTTCTTGTGGAAGCCTGATTACAAAAAGGAAAAGGAGACTTAAGGTGGAGATTCAATTGCATGAATCATACTTCCATGGTTGACCGATTTGTACTTAAATCAGCTCAGGACCTGCTGGTGGCAGCTTAAGTTCTTTGATGGATGTACATTCGGTACTAAATTGTACAAACAGTGTAATGTAGATAGCTAATTTAGTCCTAATAATGAGTTATGATTATCCCAGTTTGAAGTAGAGGTTTGAACAAATGTGTGACTAGATGTGTGCCTGCAGCAGTTAGTGCATTCTGTCACTAAAAGAATTTAAGAGTTGTGCCCTAGTCAGTTCTTTGATGTTTCCATTCTGTGTTGGAGATACAGATGAGAGCTAGAAGGTGCCACTGAAGGATGTCATGGTTCCTTGAACAATACAGCTTGAAAGGTTTGAAGAGAAAGTGTTTACCGTACTGTGTGTGCATGAGTTGAGGATTATGGTTTGTTGCTGTGCAATAGATATTCATTGCACCACATTGATTGTTTAGGTTTTTTTGTGTCAAAACAAGGTCTTGGTGCATTATTATTTGTGACTTGGTGTGTTCTGGAGAAGGATTTTAGCATTTGTGTTGGGGCTTTTTATGCAAGGTCATTTAGCTTCAGAGTTCTGGGTGATTTATAGTGATCTGCTTTGAATTGGCATTCATGGAGAAGGTGTACTGTTGTACTGTATAATCTACCTCTAAGTAGGCAGAAAGTGCAATTATAATCCTTCACATTTCACTCAATCCATGACCAGGCTCTTGGTGAGAAAATGGACTAATTTACCTCTAAATTGGCAGAAAGGGCAATTAAATCCTTTACTTCACTGTTCAATCAGTTGTCAGGCACTGAGAAAGTGGACTATTCTGCAGTATAATTTACCTCTAAATAGGCAGAAAGAGCAACTAAAATCCTTCACATTTCCTCATTTGATTGTCAGGCAATTTATGAGAAATTGGACTATTCTGCTGTATAATTTGTCACTTACATAGGCAGAAAGGGCAACTAGGGATAGAACCGCCCATCATTGAACACCTACCTACCATTGAACGCTTTCCAAGATTTTTCTCATGCTTAAACCAAATCCAGGGATTTTTGTGTCATTGGATGTGCAACCTGGAGGATTACAAATGCTCTTTGAGTATCACAAGTAACGGAGCAACACAGAAAACACAGGAAGAGGGTTCTTTGAGCATCACAAGTAAAGGAGCAACACAGAAAACACAGGAAGAGTATGAGTGATAATTTGCTTCAATTTTTTTGAAAAATTAGCTCTAGACCCCTTTCTAGTTCCAGTCCCATATCTTCCTCATTTTTAGTTAGTTTTGAGTGATTAAATCCTGATGGGTGCACCACCTAGCACTTTTCAGAACTTCTTTATATTTCAGAGGCAAAGATGCAATGATCAAAGATATTAAGCTCGATGTTTTAAT
>Ga0209208_10011598_pt1 | contig 11265 bp, 4 predicted proteins | sample S1TSphfallax_3_FD_187694 | JGI IMG/M metagenome (GOLD analysis project Ga0209208, IMG submission 187694) | Host-associated microbial communities from peat moss isolated from Minnesota, USA - S1T2_Fd - Sphagnum fallax MG (SPAdes) (version 2) | ecosystem: Host-associated > Plants > Peat moss >...
GTTGAACAGAAGTTCAAGCTTGACATGCAAAGGGAGGGTTGTGTTGGCAGCTCCAAATCAACCAGTCCATTATCTTCTGCAATTCAGTCAATCGAGTTGAGCTGCTAGCAAAGAAGATCACTGAGCTTGGGTACTCGTGTTTCTACATCCATGCAAAGATGCTGCAGTCGCATCGGAACAGAGTATTTCATGACTTCAGAAATGGAGCCTGCCGAAACCTGGTCTCTTCAGGTATTCACTGGATTCATCCATTTCCCTGTAACTTTGTACGGGAGGTATTCAGCACATTGTGTGCCTGCATGAATCCAAAACCACCCTGTGTCTTATTCAAAAGGTGACTGGAAAGGAGGCCTCTTTGTTTCCAAGGGAGGAATGTTGTCTAGAAGCTTGCTGTATGCTTTTAATTGGCATTCCGAGGCCTCAGTAAGCTAGCATACCATGACAAGTCAATGGGGACACAGCAAGCTCTATCCTTAACTTTATCGGGACAGAATTAGGTTGTGATTGTCAATTTCTACTGTGTGAGAATGTAAGGCAACCAACCCTCTCTAACAATAGAGGATTCTTCATATGGATGGCAGATCTTTTTACGAGGGGAATTGACATTCAAGCTGTGAATGTGGTGATCAATTTTGACTTCCCAAAGAACTCAGAGACGTACCTTCACAGAGTATGTTCTAGAATGCTTTGAATTGCAGTACTTTCTCAAATTAAAGTGGAGATCCTCTGGAACCTTTGCAGCCTATTTTGCGCTATTTGGCAATGTTCTTGAGCTGTTCTTTGGAAGGTTCTGAGATTGCAAAAGATAAAACAGATCTTGTCCTGCTTCTTACACCCGATTCTTTCTGATCACAGGTAGGGCGGTCTGGAAGGTTTGGCCATCTTGGACTGGCAGTGAATCTGATCACTTATGAAGACCGATTTAACCTGTATTTTCTCTAACCTATCTTAATGAGTGTGGAGGCCTTTGGTAGCCCTAGGTGGCTAATACAGTGTGGAACATGTTGCCTAGTTTACAGGTTTTTCTGTGCAATGCTTTACCAGTCATGAATTCCTGGAATCTGATCTATTGGTGCATAGAAGTGCACATCTTTCTGGTCAGCTCATACCATGTGAAAATGATGAGTTTTGAGGTGCACCTATTATTTTACTATTGCAGGCTTGGTTGACTGCCCCTCAAGTTCTGAGCTCCTGTACATATATCTGCTATGTTCTGTACTCAATGAAGCATATTCACTGAAATTGCAAGTGTGGAAAATTTCTGTGTACTTTTGAAGAAATTATTGAAGCAATTTGGTGTTGTGCACAGGTACCGAATTGAGCAGGAGCTGGGCACTGAGATAAAATCAATTCCACCACAGATAGATCGCAGCATTTACTGTAAATAAGTTGGGGTGTTGAGAGAACTTACTGCTGGATGCTGCTGCAAGTGGCCTGCTCTCTGGGAGGTAAATGTTGTTACACAATGGGTGTATCACAAACTTACAGGACACATTCTCTGTGCTGCAGAGGGTTTTACATTTTTTCAAGGCCCTATCGAGCAAACTTATTTTCTTGAAATTTGTCTAGGTTGTATGTGGGCGATGCTGCTGGCAGACAAATGCTGTGGTCAGTTACAAGGACTAAGATTAGGTGCCCTTTTGTGCAGCATCTATGCCTTGTATCTCTAGAGCACGGGGCATTGTCCTTGTGAATATTACACATCTCAGAATATCTGATGTGAATTGAGATGTGATGGAAAAATCTGGAAAATATAATTTGAGATGGCTGACTTTGCAGCAATTGAATGTGGCAGTTATACCGTCGTTGTATGGTCTTACAACATCCATTTGCAGTTGCCTGAGTTTACTGTGTTCAATTGGGAAGACTACTGCAGAACTGGATCCATGAGTTTCTTACAAGATTCAGAGGACTACATGAAGCTTGTTTCAGCAAGGTCCATGTCCTCTAATGATCGTCCCAATGTCATGCTTGTCTCTTCTCTCTGTTTTGGTTTCTTTTTGGGGTTTCTCTTTCCAGTTTTTCTCCCTTTCTCTGTTTGTCTTGATTTTTGAGGTCTTTTGATATTCTTTTTTGTTTTCAAGCTAGCCATTACCATGGCTGAGTTTGCCTCTTGCTGCCGTTCTTTTGAAAGAAACTCAGTCCCTTGGTTAATGTTTGATATTAGCAGCCTGCATCCATTGCTAGGAACTGGTGAAGCCCTCAGTTGCATTTTGTTAGCCAAGCTATGTAGCAGGGTCATGGGGGAAACTTGACAAGTCTACAACAGATGGAAATTGTACTCCAAGCTACAAGTCTCACAATATCTCAGAACCATTGAATTCTTAAGAGACTTGGGGAGTGTCACCGTATCTTGGAACCATTGAATTCCTAGGAGACTTAGGTAGTCATTTTGAGTTCTTTTGCTAAATTCTAATACTTGACAAATCTTCGTCCGATTCAGAAAACAACCCACAATGAACAATCAAAAGACCATATTCCCTTAAACCCAGAAAAGCCCTAGGTTAGTTAGGCTGGTGAGCAAAAACTTAAGAACTCAAAGGAGGCCCAATCCTCACACATTATTCCTCTGGTTCTGAAGTTCAAAGAACATTTGTACCCTGTGGCCTTAGTGCTTCCAAAGCTGCAAAAAATTCTCAATTCTGTAAATGAATGGGGAAGATATTGGGTGGTGTTTGGTTTAAGGCGGTTCAGTATTTTGTGATGGGTGAATTATAACAAATTAGGATTTCAAGCTTAAACTTTGTGATGGTTGCATCTTTGCCTCTGGAATACAAAGACGTTTTTGTAAAGCTTTAGTTGATGCAACCATCAAGTTTTAAATCATTCAAAAGGGACTAAAAAATGAGGAAGATTTGCACCAATAAGTTTTAAATCACTCAAAATGGACTAAAATTGAGGAAGATATGAGGCTGGAATTAGAGAGGTGTTTAAAGCTATTTTTAAAAAATACTTATGACAAACTATCACTCATCCTCTTCCTTTGTTGCTCCTTTACATTTGTAGCCCTCTAGTTTGCGCATTCAATAACACAAAGTTTGCTCAATTTTGATAACAAATGAGAAAAATATTGAAAAATGTTTGACGATAAATATATGTTTGGTGATGGGCGATTCTACCCTAAAACCCTTCAAAACCATAAACCTTATCAATAGTTGACTTGGTAATTGCACTTTACTGAAGTGAGCCTTTATATTTTTACCATGACAAATCTAAACTTTTTGTGGTGGGTCACCACTAATAGAAAGTCGAAGAGGTTTCACATATCATGCTTGTGATGCAATGATTTACTTCTTTCATGGAATGAAGAAATACAATACATGAGATGACAACCCATGTATAAATATATATAAAAAATCATCATCATTGGGTTCAATGACACAAAATTAAACCAACACTCAAGCAAAGATACATAATTTGAACTTTTTTTCAATAAAAGATCATGTCCAATAATGCAATGTAGCAAAAAATTGTGTGTAAACACTACTTCCCCTTAAATGGCACATTCATGAAAATGTTGGTAAGTAATTGCAAACCAAAAAATTCATTAAAAATGTGTGTTTTTTTTCTTCAAAATTGTCCATGAAACATGATTTTTGAAAGTTTTTTTTTAAAAACTTGTCTTCAATCACTAATTCAACTTTGATGAACATTCACATTGTCAATATCAACTCAGCATGTTCCATTTAGGAAGGCATTTCCTTAAAGCAATAGAATATAGTTAATAACATTAAGAATTTATCCATTGCAATGCTTCCACTAAGTTGATGACCAAAATGGTATTGATGCAAGACTTACTGTGGACAAATTATATTACAACATTAACCCATTTTGAATGTTACAAACTATAACTAACCAAATTATTGCAACATAACATGTAGGTACCCAAGATTCAAACTTTGAAGATGTTTTGGAAACAAATTCATGCTCGATATATGAATTACAATCCATTGCATTACATGTGAATACTTATTGTTTAAAGCTTAGAAGACGGTTTGGCAAGTGTTATGGAGATTAAGATGCTTAAACATGCACCTTTAAATATCTATGTAGATTTTTTGAAAGGGTTTTTTTGTATTCATGACTTCCATGGAAAAAAATTATGTATTGCAATTTGACACATACATTTGTAACCTTGATAATTACAAAATATTAAAAACTTCAATTCAAATATGACACAAGGACATGTTTTTGTTAACACAAAGCTCAAATCTGCACATTCCATATGGGTGATTCTTGTTTGTCAATATTTCATGGAGATTTGTATTAATTTGTAATAATTAACACATGTTATGCATGCATGATTAAAATTATGTAAGATTGTATTTTTGGTTTAATTTTAACGACAATGTATGTTAGGTTATAAACTATGCCTATTAGGGTGGTGAAAAGGCATTCAATCAAAATATGTTAACATTTAAACTGTTAACCATGAACAATTAATTCCACAAGTTATTTTAACAATAAAAGGAAATGTTGGTTTTTGAAATTGTTATTTTATTTAAAAGTAAATTATTTAACACATGTGACAAATACGTTAATTGGTTATGATTAACTATATAATTAAATTTAAATTAATTATGCATAATCTAACTTAGCTAGGCTAATCTAGTTTAGTGTGTAATTTAGTTATGAACCAATCCTAGTATGAAAATATTCAAACTAATTTGTGAATTCAATATAAAATTCAAGTTTTGTGATTTCAAATTTTTGTTTTGATGATTTGAAATTCCAAAACACAGTGTATTTATGTTTTGCAAGTTTTTTGTTTATGTAATTTTTCATGGTACATGGTGTTTATGTTGTTGTTCCTATATTTTGGGCTTGGATTCTTACATTGTTATAGTTGAGTTCATTTTGAATCACTAAAAAAAGGTCTAGTTTGTTTAATCTTGTAGTTAAATTTAAACACTAGGTTTTGGTTTTGTGTTTTGCACACAAAAATTTTGTTTTGCAGTTTGAATGAAGTTTTTTTGTTTTGTGTGTTAGTGCAAAATAATTTTTGTTGTATCAGGAAGGAGTTACAATTGGGGGGGTGTTGGCAAAAACAACATTTTTGGGTTTGTTTTTATTATGAAACTTCTTTCGGAGTTCAATGTAAAACAAGGCATGAATACCATGGACCTTGAATGGGAAAAAAAACAAAACTATCGAAAGCTTAAGGAAGGCCCTATTATAGTGGTAGAGGCCCCCTTGTTTCTTTTATTTCCTCTTTCCATTGTTTTTTCCTTTTTTTTCTTTTTCTCTCTTTTTGGTAGGTGCAACAACCGGTGGCAATAGCTAGTAGGAGTGGAGCCATTGTTGTCATTGCTAAGAGCTCAAGCTCTTGGCTGCTTAGCTTTCGATGCCAATTTGCCATGGAGAAAAGGGGGTGCCTTCTACCCCTTAATTGTTGTCATCACCAATGATGTAACTTTAATTGTAGTTGTAATTGAAAAAAAGGAAAGGTGGGGAGCTCTTCTTCTTGTTGTTTTTGTCATTGTCGTAACACAATGGCAACAACAATAGAAAAAGAAGAATCAAGAAAAAAAGGAAAAAAGAAAGGAATAATAAAAAATGAAGGGAGGGGATGGCAACAATGGGAGTGTGGAGCTCCACAATGCCATTATCGTGAGTTTCAACTTCACCCAAGCCTCCACTGAACCTATTAAGTTTAGTAGGTTGGGAGGTTCACAAGGCATGGGGGAAGCTTTGGATAAAGGAACTTGAAGAATTCGGACTTGCATTTTTTCATTTGGCGTTAAACAAACATAATCGTTTAAAAGCTCAAAAAGCTTTGAAATGATGGGTCAAATCTTCATTAATTTAAAATGAGATCAAAGTTAAAAAGGGCAATATATTTAATTGATGTGAAAAAAGAAAATAATTAGGAGAAAAATTATTTACCCATTTTAATGAAAGGGTAGTTAGAAGGACAAAATAAAATGTTTAACCGCCAAGTTTTATGTGGAGGTGATATTACAAGATTGTCAAATGTCACTTCCCACTAAATATTAATAAATTTGATCTTTATAATGAGTTGATTAAATCTAACTAATTTCATACAACATGACATTGATAAAAAATTAATGTAAACTTGTCAACTTTGATAAAATGTTTTGATGGATATATCATTTTCAATGTTGAGTTGAATATTTTTTAAATTTGATTAAAAATTGTCAATTAAAATATTACAAAACAGTTGAAATTTAATCTTTTATGTTTTCATATGTGAGTTAATTAACTAAAAAAAAAGTAAAGTTACTATTTTTTACAAATTTTGATATAAATAATTATTAAGTAAAAAATACTAAAAAATAGTTATTAAAAAATCTTGATAAATTAGTTTAAACTATAATGACATTTCATATTGATTTATTTATAAATTTGATTTTCAATACAAACCAAAAGTTATCAACATGTTAAATTTATTATTACCATTTGTTAATTGGAATGATGAAAATTATGATTAATGAATATCAAATCTAATAAAAAAATTATGGATGTAGAATGTGGTTTAGTGGTATGAAATATACCAAGACATGTTAATCATTTCATTTGCAACAAAATGTTAAAATTAAAAACATCTAAGACAATTTGCAATCATGATGTATAGGTTGAAAACTTTAATTGTAATTTGATATTCATCTTTCAAACAGAAATAATGTAATATTTAATAAGGTTTAATGTAATGCTAAACTTCAAAATGTAATTGTTGAATGAGAAGATGAAACAAAAATGTACTTGAATGTGAATCATGCATTATTAAATAACAACATACAAAAAAAAAAATTCAAAGTTTTCAAAACCTTGGTGTGATACATAATGATAGTACACATGATGCATGTTTGATTTACAATTTTGGTTAAATTAATCTTTGGGTAATGTAGAATTTGAAATCAAGAGTTAGATTTTGAACATGTTTCAAAACTAAATTAAAAAATGGGAAAGTTTTATGATTGATTTTTTTTTTAAAATCAATTTTTATATTTTTTCAAATTTTGCCCATTTCAATTTGCACTGATTTTGCAAGTATTTATGATTTGCCCGCAAACTAAACCACTTCTTAAAAAAAAAGAAATTCATCAAATCCCCCCCCCCCCCTTTTGTAAAGGTTGTATGCCAATAGGTCATTTATCCTCCCATGCATTTAATAAAATTTATAAAGCATCAAGAGAAAATTATAACCTCCACAACATAATCATGAAATATAAAAAAATGCATGATTTAATAGATTCATAATATTTTCAAGATTATTTAGATACATTGGATTATTACAGTATAAATGCAAATTCAACACATGTTTGTAGAATAATTATTTTATTTTCATGTGATTTTTTTTTGAATATTTCAAAAAACTATGTATTTTCATTCACAACTTTTTTTTCTTTGAATAATAAATTTGGAAATTATAATGCTTTTGTAAAGAATTTAATTAGTGTCAAAGTGCCAAGGTATTACATCAATAAATAAATTCTAAATATAAAATGACATCCATTTATAATAGATTATGCAATAAACAAGATGATTTTTACTTTTCTGAGAAGGTCATATTTGTAAAAGGCACAAGGATCATCAAATGAATTTTAAAAACCATACAAACCATTTTATCTCATGAAACAAGACATGCACAAAGATGTTTTAGTTTATTTATTCATATTGTGTATGCAATCATGTAACAATGATAAAATTACATTTTGCATGCAAAATTTGTCTTCTAAACATTCATAAATCCTTATTCAATTTTGCTGGATATTGATTTTAGGAATAAAAAATGTCAAATGTGAATTTCAAAGATACATTATTCACAAATATACTTCATCAACCATGATTTGATCAATTTTTTTTGTATTATTGCATTTTCAAGTGATTTTATCTTTTGTTTTGTTTTGGTTAAGTAATTTCACACATATGTATGTTTTAAATGTTTAGATTTGTTTTCCTCTTTTGAAAGAAGAAGATTGTTTTATAGCTTTCAAAAGTAGGAGGGGTCGCATTGTTAAACTATCGTCGCACATGTGAAGGAGGAGAAAACATGCCATTAAAAACATTATTGTATACCATAAAATGTGCATTATATAATTATAATGTGATGCATTTATTCAAATTATCAAAAACACATATCAAAATAATTTTGTAATCAAAAATTTTAAAACATAGGAAAAACATAAAGGAAAACAATACATTATTATTTTTTTGGTCCATTAATTCTTTTAATGGTTTCTTTTCACATAATGCGCACATAATGAGGTGAACATAACTTGGTGTTTAACATTTTAAGTAAGTGCAAATCACAATGAAGGAGAAAAAATATGTTAATGCCCGAACATAGAAAACACATTTCATGTTCATATGTCAATGACATGAAATGTTGAAATAACCTTACGTAAGATGAATTTCAGCCAAAGAACAACGACCATATGATGCAATGTGTAACATGTAATAAATCTTCTTTATTTGCACCAAGACTAAAAACATTGGAAAATGTTATTTCTAAGTGTTGTTTAAGTGAAAGACACTAATTCCTTCCTATATAAAATTGAAACCTAGTCAATGTATTTGAATTTAGTTTGATTAAATCTAAATTCAATTCCAATTCAACAATTGGATTAAGATTCAATTGAATTGAATTCAAATTCAATTAAAGATAATTAATATGCAAATTGGTGGAAATGTATTAAATATCTTCTTGTGAATACGTTGTTGAAAAAAAATTCAATTCACAAATCTGAAAAGACACATGTTTCCATGCCTCTTTAGTTGGGAATGACCTAACAAATTCCAATTTGGAATTGTTCAATGCATGACAACTTGAGGAACCTAAAGTTGTCCTACTTAAACTAGTTCCAATGAATCATCGTCAAGAGAATTAAAATTTGATTTGTGAATACATATTTTTGTAATCAACTTATTTGGAAGCATTGTTTTAATATTTAATCACATAGGACATGAAGTAGTATAATATGTACATGGCATATTTTGTTTTTCAAATTCTCTAGATATATCCAAAGTCTATGACCTTGAGCCATTCACAAGATAATTTTTGTTATTGTATATGTTAATATCATTTGTTGAAATAAATATCTTTTCCAAACCTAACTATCTCATTCCTCTCCCCTACCCACTTACATGAAAAGGCAAAACCTTTACAATTAATTTTCAAATATCCTTTCAAAATCTTCCCTTATTTTAGCAATATTATTATTATTTTTCACATACCCTTTAAAATTGAAGCTTAAAATTAAAACTTCAAAATTTATTTGATTATTAGAGTTTAGAATTAAAAAACTCCCATAAAATGTAAGAATATTTGTAAAATTGTATTTAAAATGATCAATTAATTATAAACCTCCACTTTCTTTACCGTTATTTTTACCTTTTTTCATACAAGTCTAGCTATGATCATAAATTAAATTTTAAAAAGAAATAAAATACTAAAATTAACGGTTCTTTTTTTCAAATTCATCAAGTAGGTCCACTTTTGAGGATCCCCCACATTGATTAACATTAAATGGCGATAATCCTAGGTAGGCTGCAACATTTGTTCCTACAAGTGGGGACCCAAGGAGTCCCTAGATCTAGATGTAGTTAATTTGATTGTTTTTGTTTGGAAAAATGGGTGGAAAGTCCTTGAAAAAAATAATCAAAAATAATTTTGAATGTTTTTTTGTCAAGTTGAGAAAAATTGCCAAAAATAAAAATAAAAATTCCATAAGTTTCTTGAAAAAGATCATAAAATAATAAAAATATAAATTATTTTACTTTTTTCTCATAAACTTTAAAAAAAAAAACTCCTTTTCAAAGTGAAGCTAAATAGAAGTTTTCACATGAAAAAAAATATAAATAAAAATCATCTTAAATATTAGAAAATTAAAATGATCATTAAAGTAAAATTTAAAGATTTTAAAATTGACTTGAACCTTAAAATGAATTTGGATTAAATTTATTTTTTTTGTCGAAAGATAAATTCAAAATTTGTCATTTACTTGTACATGAAAATAATAATATCTTCACTTTTATACAATTATTTCTCATGTAAAACGATTCTTAATATTACATTACATTCTCTACAATTGTAGGTGTTTAATAATAAAAATTTATGTAATTTATTATTATTTTTCCTAAAATGTGTAAATTATGCATATAATTAATCAAAGTAAAAGCTAATACAAGTGAAATAAAAAAATATTTGGATATGTAATAGAGTATATGACTATCGAATTTTCAAATTGACATCATAGAACCTTGAATTAGTCTAGAGTTTTTTCCTTAGTCAAGAGGTTTTATAATGTCAATAAAGTTTTGAAATGAGGTTGACCTCAACATCATGTTGTGTATAACACGGCCTTTGACCAAAAGGGTTTATGTGTAGAATATAGCCTTTGACTAAAGATTCAAGATTCACTTTGCTATGTGATATATGGAATGGTTTGACCCTTTCCAAGTATATGGAATGTACACTTGAAAGTAGATTCCAAAACGTGCCAAACAATTTTGTCAATTTCACAATTTGGTTGATTTTAGTTGATGCCAAAACGTGCCAAACAATTTTGTCAATTTCACAATTTGGTTGATTTTAGCTGATGCCAAAATGTGCCAAACAATTTTTGTCGATTGTGTGAAACCACAACCATTTGCAAGGTGGCAATGAAGGTTATTGTTCTTTGGCAAATTCTCACATTGTGAAAACCTAACCAAAAAAAACAAAAAACCTAGTGTGAATTGTATAGGGGCTTTTTTGTTTTGAAAGGAAAAAAATGACAAAAATGACAAAAAATTCCATATTTTGAGGTGAAAAAATCACATGTTGCCATATTTAGAAAATGGGTTCCTATTGGTTGCCAAAATTAAGCAAGAATCTTTAAAAAAATCTACTTAGTGTCCAACCCTCTTATAGCCAAAAATGTCGGTCACTCCTCTTGTGGATGATTGCCAATCCACTTTACAAAATTGGGACCAAAAAAAAAAACCCTAGTAGTGGCAATGAATGCCCTCCCCCCCCCCCAAAACAATTTGAACAATTGCCCCAATTTGGAATTGATAAAGATAATTTTAAAAATTAGTATTTTTTTTCACTATGTAAAATGCAAAAATCAAATCGAGGTCAAGGTTTCATTTTTGAAGCTGAATTAAAAATAAAACTTCATTTAAACCTTAAATAGACCTTTTCTTATAATTTATTCCTATTTTTTAAAAATTATTTTATTCCAAAGTATTTAATTGTGGCTTATTTTTTCAGTTTTTATTTAATTTCCTCATTTATGTTCCCTTATAGGTCAAAATCTG
>Ga0209208_10011600_pt1 | contig 11264 bp, 7 predicted proteins | sample S1TSphfallax_3_FD_187694 | JGI IMG/M metagenome (GOLD analysis project Ga0209208, IMG submission 187694) | Host-associated microbial communities from peat moss isolated from Minnesota, USA - S1T2_Fd - Sphagnum fallax MG (SPAdes) (version 2) | ecosystem: Host-associated > Plants > Peat moss >...
CGAAGTCGCGGGGGTTCGGGGCGCCAGCAACAACACCCTGATAGGCCTCGCTGAAGAACGCGTAGGGGCTGGGAAAGCGCACCGCGTAATCCCAGTTCTTGTCGTTAAACAGGTTGGACACGAAAGCTTCGAAGGTCAGATTACCCCTGGTGATGCCAGCCGTAGCATTGACCCGGACATATCCGCTAAGCTGCGCCACATCGGCGGAGTCCGCATAAGTCTTGCCCGTGTAATTCACGACGCCGTGGATATACCAGTCATAGGGTCCGGCGAGGTGAGTCTTATAGGTCGTATCCCACGAACCTTGATATTCCGGAACAAGATCGATGCGCTTGCCATTTTGATTAGGCGTGCTGGTGATGACACCTGGCACATAGCTCGAATAGGCCGACGCGTATCCAGTATCGTCATATTGCTTGCGGATTGCGTCGGTCCAGTTGAAGGCCATATGCGCCGACCATTGCTGAGTCAGCTTGACGCTTCCTTCGAACTCGATCCCCTGGATGTGGTTCTGCGACACCGTATAAACGGCAGCCCCGCCACCCGGATAGGGGCACGCCGCGCTCACCCCAACTGTGGGAAGTGTAGAGCAAGCCGGGCCGTTGAAAAGATAGTTGGTGACGAGCGCGTTGTCCCAGAATTGATTGTAGTAATCGATACTCACGAAGACGCGGTTATCGAAGAGCGATTGCTTGGCGCCAATTTCCCAGACCCGAACTTTAGGGTCGGGGGTATAGCTACCGCCTCCGCCAGCAATAGCTGCGATGGCAGCTTTCGTATAGCTATCCCCTTCTATGTAGGAGGTTTGAAGGACAGGTGGCTCGATGCCTTCGGAATAGCTTAGATAGATATTTGTGTCCGGGCTTGGGTGATATTTCAGGATGAAGCGCGGGAGGGCATGATTAAAGCTTTCTGAGGCCGGACTAAGCAGCGTGGTCGGAAGCCCAGCAAGGGCGCCATCTGAGACCGTGTCGTGCTGATAGCGCACCTCACCTGTGATAGTCAGGTCATGCAGAATGTCGAATTCTGCGGACCCATATCCGGCGATGGTTTTGTCCTTCTCGTTGGTCGGACCGGAATCATCGAAAAGGCCAAAGAAGTAGCCCTCGTAAACGAGCTGTTCGACGGACTGGAAGTAATTGACACCCGCGACGACGCGGAATCGGGCGCTGGTGTCGGACACAATACGCGCATCAGCTTCGAAGTCGCGAGACACAAGCGGTAGGGCCGTCGTGAAGGCATTGATGGGTGTGTGGTCGGAGCTGGTGATGTCCAGAGACTCGGCCTGATTGAAGCCGGCGCTGAACAGGAAGTTCGCATTGTAGGGAAGCTTCGCGCCGCCCTGCAGAGAGGCTTGCAGGTTGCGTCGCACGAGACCTGTTTGGTCTTCATACGGCACCTTGTCCAGAAGTAGCGCCGGGGCCCCATAGAAGCTGTTGGAGGCGATGGCCGTCGTTAGAGCCGAGGGAATCGCGGTGCCGCTCAGCACGGTGGACGGGTTGAAAGAGCCGAGCGACGGAATACCGTTACACAGATACGGATTGATGAAGCCCGCGCAGGTGGCATTGCCGCCGATGAACGCATCCGCGGCGCCAGAGTCATTGTCGTAGGAATAGTGGATGCGACCCTTTAGCCAGATATCGGGCGTCGGTGTTGCGTACAGCACGGCGGTGATGCCCTTTGTGTCCTCTTCACCCAGCGCGCCGCCGTCCGCGGCCGTATATTGCTTGCCTTGGTGAAAGAGTTCGCCGGTGATCTTGGCCGTCAGCAGGCCCGGCAGGATCGCGCCCTCGAACATTCCGACGTCGTCGTAGGAACCCTTGTCGGAGTAACCCGCCGACGCCGAGCCATGGTACTCCTCAGTGGGGTTGGCGGTGATGATGTTCACCGCGCCGCCAAAGGTGTTCTTGCCGAAATAGACGTTCTGAGGCCCCTTCAAAACTTCGACCTGCGAGGCGTCGGCCAGCGTCACTGACGCGGCGCCGCCGGAAATAAAGATGCCGTCGACGAAGAGCGCGCCGGTGTCGCCTTGGCCGACGCCGAAGTTGTTGGTCATCCCCCGGAAGACGAGGGTCGGGAATTCGCGGCCGCCACCGAAGAAGCTGGCGCCCTGGCTGTTGAATGTAAAGCCGCCTTCGTATTGAAGCGACTGCAGGTTATCGATCTTGTCGTCAGCCAGCTTTGTGTCCGAGAAGGCCTGCACCGAAAGCGGCGTCTGGATCAGCTTTTCAGATCGACCGCGCGCGGTCACCACCACTTCACCAACGGACGTGGATGTCGTCGATGTATCCGCAGCCGCGGCCGGGGCGTCGGCGGCGAAGGCCATGCCAGACGCGCCCATCACGGACAGCATGCTGAACGCCAGAGCGCTCGTGCCAAGTATATGCCGTCGAGTCATTGAATACCCCCATTTGCGCGGTTGCATAGAGCGATGGCGTGACCAAGGGTTTAACTTGGACGCTCAAACATTTCGTTAGGTTTATGGGATATGACAGTGAAGGAAAAATAAACGGGCGTCTGTGTCCTGCCCGCTTTTCGGACGGCTTGCGCCGGGCGTGTATAAGTGTCCCGCAGGACACACCTTCCACTCACGGCACATGATGAAAAGCCACCCAGCGCGGCGAACGTCTCTCTCCCCGCCAGATTTGGGACATAAGACGGCGTGCGCAAGACCTGGGACTATGTGATCGTTGGTGGCGGGAGCGCGGGCGCGACCCTCGCGGGGCGGCTGTCGCAAAATCCTGATCGTCGCGTTTTGCTCATCGAGGCGGGCGGCGGCGATCTCTCACCCCTCATCCGTATCCCGGGCCTCTTAGAGACGGTGATCGGCTCCCGCGCCCTGAACTGGGGCTATGAGGGCGAGCCCGATGCGACCCTGGGTGGCCGCTCCCTGACCTGGGCCGCCGGTCGGGCGCTGGGTGGCTCCTCCTCCATTAACGGCATGGTTTACGGCCGGGGCTTGCCGGCCGATTACGCCCGCTGGGTCGCGGCCGGAAATCCCGGATGGGGCTGGGACGACATGCTCCCCTACTTTATGCGCATGGAGCACTGGACGGGGCCGCCCAATCAGACACGCGGCGGGGGCGGACCGCTATCGGTCAGGCGCTTCGAAGAGACCGACGCCGCCTGCGTCGACGTCATGAACGCCCTCATCGATCAGAGCGTCCCGCCCGTGGAGGACTATGCGGCGGGAATAGCTGAGGGCGTGGGGCTGACCCAGGCCACCCAAAAAAACGGCCTTCGCCATAGCGCCGCGAACGCCTATCTGGCGCCGGCGCGCGGACGACGAAACCTCACCGTCCTGACCCATGCCACGGCCCTAGGTCTTATATTCGAGGGTGGGCGTTGCGTTGGCGTACGCGCCACGCGCCGCGGCCGGCTCATGGAATTCCGCGCGGACAGGGAGACGATCCTCTGCGCGGGCGCTATCGTCAGTCCCAAACTTCTCTGGCTCTCAGGGGTGGGGCCGGCCGAGGATCTGCGCGGATTGGGCATCCCGGTCAGACATGCCCTTCCAGGTGTCGGTCGCAACCTGAACGACCACGTCAACATATTGCTCTCAGCCTTCGTGAATCATCGGACCTATAACACCCGCCGCTCCGGGCTGTCGGCCCTCTCCGAAGGCCTCCATTTTCTCACCACCCGATCAGGTCCGGCGAGCAGTCCGGCTAACCATATTCAGGCCTTTGTGCGCACCGATCCGCGGAGCGCCACCGCCGACGTCCAGCTTCAGGTCATGCCCTTCGGATTCGGAACGGTGGCGGACATGGCGCGGGACGGGGTTACGGTGGTGGTCAGCCCCTGCCATCCGGAAGCACGCGGCCGGGTGACGCTCAGATCCGACGATCCGCGCGCGGCGCCCCGTATTTCCATGGCCATGCTAGCGAGCCGGGAGGATCAGGAACGCCTTTTGAGGGGGTGCAAGCTCGCCTACCACGCGCTTCAGGAAGGCCCTGGGCGGACCATGGGCGGCCAGATCTACGCTCCCGCCGAAGCGCCCCAGGATGACGACGCCTGGCGGGCTTTCTTTCGCGAGACCGCGGCCCTGAACTGGCACCCCACCAGCACCTGCCGGATGGGGCCGGGCGCCGATGACGTCGTGGACGGCCAATTGCGGATTCACGGCCTCGAGGGGATCAGTATAGCCGACGCCTCTGTCATGCCCTGCGTCACCAGCGGCAACACCAATGCTCCCGTCATCGCCATCGCCGAACGGGCGGCGGATATGATCGTCGCGCGCACAGCCTAGGGTTTATAATGTGGCCCGCGAAGCTACCCCAGCAGACGCCGCATCACCTCCGGCCGGGTCTCCCGCGTCGCCATCTCCACCCGGCCGCCGGGGACCAAGCGCGCGGCAGGCTCGGCGAAATCTGCCAGGGGATCACCGGCCACGGCCAGGATGACGGCCGGGACAGGCAGCAGAGGCAGCCGCGCGGCGATGTCATGGGAAAAGGCGGCCAGGTAGGCGAGGTGATAGGTGGACCATGCCTTAAACACCTCCGCGGCCCAGGTTGTCCAAGCGGCCAGGGGCGGCGGTGCGCCACCCGGAATCTGGTGCGCGGGATCTCGGCTATAATAGGGAAAACGCTGGGTCATTTGGCCGGTAAAGTTCCAGAGCCACTGAAGGTGACCGCCCTCGGGGTCCGGTGTCATCGGGGGGGCGTAACGGGCTCTGAACTCCGCACGCTCAGCGTCGGAAAAAAGGCCGACCCCGTCCAATATAAGACGGCGGACGCGGTGGGGGTGGGCGATGGCCACCTCGCACACAACCTGGGCGCCAGTGTGGGTCCCATAGAGATCGGCGCGCTCCAGCCCCAAATGATCCATCACCGCGATCAGGCAATCGGCGTAGAAGGCGATGCTGGGATCCGCCGGCGGAGGATCGGAGTCTCCATTGCCCATCATGTCGGGCGCCACCACTTCCCGATCCTCGCCCAGCGCCAACATCAGGGGCAGGAGATCCCGCGAGGACCCCGGTCCGCCATGGGCCATGGCGAGAGGCGGGGCGGCGGCCGTGAGGGGCTTTGCCACATGCCGATAATGAACGAGGCCGTCAGGCGCGCGCAGGAACGCGCGGTCGATCAGGACGTCCGTCACTTCGCCTTTGAGCCCTGGCGCAGGGCCTCGACGTCCTCGGTGATCACACGGAAAAGACGACGGATATAGGCGTCGCGCCAGGCCTCGCGGTCATCCTCCACGGCAGGGTCTGGGCGATAGGCCTCAACCCGCGCGGGGCTGGGCAGCGCATCCTCGGCGGCGACCCGCTCATGGGTGTCCAGACGTTCACGCAAGGACGCCACCTCGGATGTCAGGGCCAGCAGAACGGCCATGACCCGGTCCACGTCGCCCGCATCGAAATAGCTCGGGCGATCGGGTCCCCGCGCCTTTCGCGGCCGGGCGACCTGCGGCGTATCACTCATGCCAGACCCAGAACGCCCGGATTGACCCTTCCTTCCGGATCCACCAGGGCCTTGAGCCCCTCAAGAAACGACCGCACCGGGGCCTGACGGCTTTCCAAATAGCGATAGGTCTTGCCGATCTGGAGGTGGGCGCAGCCGTGCTCAAGCCAGAAGGCGGCGAGATCGGCGCGCAGCCGCCGCACCGCCTCCGCCGTTTCAGGCGCTGGCGCCAGGCGGGGCAGTTTTGCCAGGTGCGCCGGCGTAATGACCCGCTCGTGGTAAAGAGCCCTTTCGCCAGGCCAATAGAGCATGGGCTCCAGCAGAATCGCCGTGGTGGAAATGGCGAAAGTCACATAGCCCCATTCGATTCCATGCTCGGCCAGAAGCTCGGCGCGGGCCTCGAAAAAGGCGTGCAGGTCGCTGGTCAGAGCGACAATCTTCGAGTGCGGCGCGATGCCGTGGCTGGGCGCCCAGCGCTCGCCCTTGGGGCCTAGAATGTCGTTGGGCGGCAAAAAGGGCGTGCCGCGCACTGCGCGGGGGACGGTGGACTCCACTTCCTTGCCTGTTCCGGCGACGATGGACCTTATCTCGTCAAGCGCCACATCCACCTCGCCCTCGCTCCGGCCGTCAACGGCGACATTCATGGCGAATTCCACATCGCCCAGGGCCTCGCGACCCGTGATCGCGATCCGCATGGCGTCCTTGAGGCCCGAGACCAGGGTGCGCCCGGCCTTTATCACCCCCACAACCCGCTTCACGTCCCGCGACAGGTCGCTATCCCAAAGCCTCATGCCCCAGATGTAGGGATCCGAGCCAAAGCACTCGGCCGCCAGCCCGCGCCGGGAGACCTCGGACATCGCGGTGAGCAGATCGGCGTGATTGCCAAAGGTAAAGGAGGCGAAGCCGCTGCATTTTGGCGCCGTCAGAAGGCGGAGAGTCGCCCTGGCCTTGAAGCCGAAGGCCCCTGAGTCGTGCAGAAATGGGCCGGTGAGATCAGGGCCATAGTGGCGGAAGAAGGGACTCGCGCCGGGGGCGCCGCCGCCCGACCCCGTGGTCAGGAGCGATCCGTCGGCGAGCACGACATCCAGGCCCAGGACCGACTCGGCGGTCGCGCCATACTGGGTCGATCCGAGGAATATGCTGCCCTGGGACAGGGCGCCCCCGACAGTGGAGGCATAGCCCGACATGGGTCCGAAAAACGGGGTGCGGAGGCCGAGCGGCTTGAGAGCCTCATAGAGCGCGCGCCAACTCGCGCCGCATTCCACCACCACATACATGTCCGTGGCGTTGATCTCGACGATCTGGTTGAGGCGAAGCATGTCCACCATGACCGAGTTCGGCTGAACCGGCAGAAACCCGCCCGTATAGGACAGGCCGCCGCCGCGCGGGATGACCGCCAGGCCTCGGCTTGTGCACAGTCGCACGGCGGCGGAGAGCTCTTCCACCGTCCCGGGGCGGATGATCAGGCCAGCATCGACATCGGCGCGCCGATAGACGTCGGTGGAATAGACGCCCAGCTCCGTGGGGTCGTCGATCACATGCTCCGCGCCCAGAAGCGCAACAAGCTCCTGGGTCGGAAACACCTGCGAGGGGGCAAGCAAGGTGGCGCTCATCTTCGGATCTTCACTTAACGCGCTTGAAGGTCGTCGATCAGCGCCGCGCGCCGCGATAACCGACGAACGCCAGTTGTTCGGCCATATAGGCGGCGCCCACCGGCTGGAGAAAAATCTCTTCAGCGGCGAAGCCGGCGTCCTCACAGGCCGCGCGCCAGTCCAGCGTGCCGCTGCCGCGTTCGAAGGGCTCGTTATTATGGTGGCCGTTCCATTCGGCCATGAATTCCTGGAAGGGATCGGTGGGCCAGCCCACCATGTCATTGTGAACATGCACGCCGCCAGGGGCTAGCAGGCGGTGGCATTCCTTGATGATCTGGCGTGTCAGCTTCTGCGGAATTTCGTGGAGCAGCAGATTGGAGACGACGAGGTCGAAGCTGCCGTCAGCGAAGTTCGTATGGCCCGCATTCTGTTGTGAGAAATGGACCGGAACGCCCAGGGCCTCGGCCCTCCCGTGACCATAACGCAGCATGGGCGCGGCGATGTCGACGCCATAAATCTCAGCGTCTGGAAACGCGGTGGCCAGGGGCAGGGTGGAGAGGCCGCCGCCGCAACCGAGGTCTAAGATACGCTTGGGCTTAAGGTCAGGATAGCGCGCCGTGACGCAGCCGATGGTGCCCTCGCCCAGGGCGGCGTTGAAGGGCCCAAGACCGCCATAGGCATAGATATAGACACCCCGATCATATAGGGCGCCGGCGAAGACATCATTGGCCGCGAGCTCGTTGTGGAAGCTGCCCGGCATCACATGGATATCGACCTTGCGGGCATAGTCGGGGAGTTCGAAGGCCGGGTCGAGGGTGAGGGTCCCGCCGGCGGGCGGCTGTGACCTGGCCGCCTCAGCCAGGGCCGGGAGCTGGCGGGCGACACTTTCGCCGACAGTGTCCCAGAGCAACTCCTGGGTGGCCCGATTGAGCAGAGAAAAGGACCGGTAATAGGGGTCGCGCTCCATGACGCCCTTGACCTCGAGATAGCTCTCCGGCTCGCGGCCATTGCGGCGCGCGAAGGCCGGCGCCTGACGCTCCCGGTAGGCCACCTCGTTGCCGTTATAGAGATCGGTAATCAGGAACCGGCGCATGGCCGCCAGGAATCCTTCCCGGCCGCGCTCGTCAGCGTCGGGCCTGGATAGCAGGGCGTGTTCGTATTGCGGGGTCATGGTCCCTCACTCAGCGTGAAGGCCCAAACTAGCGGCTTCGCAAAGGCCAGCATCCGCCGCCGACCTCCTGCCCGTAATTCGGTCACGCCGTTGAGGGTCGCCTTGGGGTCTAGCCCTTGATGGCCAGCCAGTCGCCGGGCGGCGTCAGGGCGATGGCGACGGACTTGACCTCCGTATAGGCCTCGATCCCATCGCGGCCGTTCTCACGTCCCCAGCCGGACTGCTTGAACCCTCCCACGGGTAGATCAGCGCCGCCCACATGGTGCGCGTTCACCCATACTTGCCCCGAACGGACCAGCGCCGCGAGGCGGTGCGCCTTGGTGACGTCACGGGTCCAGATGCTAGCGGCCAGGCCATAGCGCGTATCATTTGCCTGGGCCGCGATCTCTTCCGGTTCCTCCGTGTCATAGGGGATCACGCTTAGAACGGGGCCGAAGATTTCTTCATCGACAATGCTCATTCCCGGGGCCGCGCCAGTGAAGACAGTCGGTTGGATAAAGAAGCCGCGCTCGCCCACTCGGTCGCCGCCAGCGGCAAGCTGCGCGCCCGCCGCGACCCCCGCCGCGATATAGCCGCTGACGCGGTCAAACTGAGCGCGCGAGACCACTGGGCCGATCTGTGTGGCGGGGTCGAATCCGGAGCCGACGCGGATAGCTTTGGCTCGCTCGGCGATGGCGCCCACGACGCGGTCATGGAGGGATCGATGGATGATCAGGCGAGAGCCCGCCATGCAGGACTGGCCTGAATTGAAGAAGATCCCCGTGGTCGCGCCCCGGATGACGGTCTCAACATCGGCGTCCGGCAGGACGATCATCGGCGACTTGCCGCCCAGCTCCAGGGTGACGCGCTTGAGATCGTCCGAGGCCGCTCTGACGATCCTGCGTCCAACCTCCGTCGATCCGGTAAAGGCAATCTTGTCCACGCCCGGATGGACCGAAAGGGCGGCGCCAGCCGTGTGGCCATAGCCGGTGAGGATGTTCACCACCCCCGCCGGAAAACCGGCTTCAATGATCAATTCGCCCAAACGTAGCGCCGTGAGGGGCGTGTCTTCAGCGGGTTTGAGCACCACGGCGCAGCCAGCGGCGAGGGCCGGCGCGAGCTTCATCACGGCCATGATCAGGGGGAAGTTCCAAGGAATGATCTGGCCGACCACGCCAATCGGCTCGCGTACCGTGAAGGCCTGATATTCGCCGGGATCGCCGATCTGGGTGCTGATTCCATTCAGCTTGGTGGCCCACCCCGAAAAATAGCGCAGCAGCTCAGAGGCGACGTTCAGGTCGACCGCCCGGGTGTCGTGCAGGGGCTTGCCATTGTCGAAGGTCTCAAGCTCGGCCAGCTCGTCGGCATTTTCCAACAGGAGATCGGAGAGCTTCCAGATCATCCGCGCGCGGGCGGCTCCGCTCATCCTTCGCCAGGGACCACCTTCGAAGGCGCGGCGGGCGGCGGCCACCGCGAGATCCACATCGGGGGCCTCAGCCGCGGCGACAGTGGCGATCTGTTCCTCGGTGGCCGGATCGTAGACAGGCACTGTTCCCCTGGCCACGGGTTCAAGCCACTGGCCGTCGATCAGAAGCTTGTGGGAACGGCTCAGAAAAGCCGCGGCCTTGGCGCTGGGCTGGTGGCGAAGGTCGTCATCAAACATGGAGGGTCACCGTACGCGGATCATAATCAAATAGGGCGGTGTTCTGGGATGGCGACCGGGCGACGGCGCCGCCGTCGGGCTCCCCGGACTGGAGGATCCGCCCCTGACGGATAGACTCCAGGCGCACGGTCTCCACTCGTTCGGTCCGTGCCCGCTCGAAGGCGGCGAAAGCGGCCGGTGGGCTCGCGCCGGTGGCAATGGCCCTGGCGAGGACGAGACCATCCTCGATGGCCAGTGCGGCCCCGAGACCCAGAAACGGCAAGATCGGGTGGGCCGCGTCGCCGATCAGGATCACACGCCCGGAGCTCCAGCCGTTGAGGGGCTCGCGGACGAAGAGGCCCCACTTGATCAGACTTTCAGGCGGCGCCCGCGCGACAAGGCCAAGCACATCCTCGTGGAAGCCTTCGAAAACGCCGATGAACTCCTCGGGCGTGGCGGGCGTATTCCACCCCTCGTTTCGCCAGAGATCGGACTGGGCGAGGCCAATGACATTTACCAGCGTCCCCTGGCGAATGAGATAGCGATTGAAGACCCGCCCGGGCCCCAGAAACACCGCGGCGTTTCCGGCGGATAGACACGGCGCAGCGATCTCACGGGGGATGAGGCATCGAAAGGCGATCTGGCCGGCGAACTGAGGCGATGAATCCTCGAACAGCAGGCGTCGGACGCTGGAGCGTGCGCCATCGGCGCCAATCAGAATGTCGGCGCGCGCCGCGTCGCCGTCGGCGAACGCGGCGGTAGCTCCATCGGGGTCCGGCACGGCCCCGACCAACCGTTTGGCGGACACCACGGCCTGGGGGTCCATCGCGCGCACCGCCGCTAAAAGAATGGCGTGAAGATCGGCACGGTGAATGTGCCGGGGCGTCACGAAACCCCGATCAAGCGGGGCGTCCCTTTCGAACCGTCCGGCCAGCAATTCGCCCGTACGATAGTGGGCGAAGGCAATGTCGGGGATCGGCGCGGAGGCCGCCAGGAGTTCCGCCTCAAGCCCTAGGGATGCAAGGCCCTGACCCGCGCCGGGGCTGACAGTTATGCCCGCGCCAACCTCGCCCAGGACCGGCGCCTGCTCATAGACTCGGACATGATGTCCGTCCCGCATAAGGGCCAGGGCGGCGGTCAGACCGCCGAGGCCCGCGCCGATGATGGTCGCCGAAACGGTCATTCCACCGGCCTCAGATCCGGGCGGCGCGCCGAGGACGCCTCACTCGGCGGCCAGGGGCAACGCCTGATCCCAGCGTGGCTGCTTAGGCGCGGGAAGTCCGGTCTCGGCCACGGACGTGGCACGGAGTTCCTCTATTGAGGGGCCATAGTTGAAGAGCGGAACGACCTGGGGCTGCGCCGCGCTCATCGCCTTGCGTAGAGCCAGGGTCGCGGGGAGATCAACAACACCCTCCGCATCGGCGACGACCCCGTAGTTCCGGGCGCCCTCCGACGTCACAAGGCCTTGTACGATCTCCTTG
>Ga0209208_10011601_pt1 | contig 11264 bp, 7 predicted proteins | sample S1TSphfallax_3_FD_187694 | JGI IMG/M metagenome (GOLD analysis project Ga0209208, IMG submission 187694) | Host-associated microbial communities from peat moss isolated from Minnesota, USA - S1T2_Fd - Sphagnum fallax MG (SPAdes) (version 2) | ecosystem: Host-associated > Plants > Peat moss >...
GTGCTCAAGCTTCAAAGGCAACCCTGCATCAAACTTCTCCAACTCCACCTGCCTTCCCCTTATCCCTCATCAGCTTGCTTCTTCAGCTTCAAAACAGATGTCTGCTTTGTTGTCAGAAGAAAAACTGTTCAAGAATATGACAGACAAAAATGGCTTTCTCGGCAATGGATGATACAACCACATAAATGGGCCAGAAAAATTGTTGATAATCAGAAGAACAGTTGCTCTTCAACAAGGATCATGTGGAACAGAGACAAGAGTTTGTGTTTTTTAGCATTGCATTGCACTGCAGCATACCATTGCTTCTTCTATGATGGCACGTTTCACAATCAAGGCACTTGAGCCCCGGTCTGTATCCAAAACTGATTGCAGAAGCTCCATTTTAGCTCTCTCAATCGTCTCTTGATTCATCAGTGCTCTTCCACTTTCCTATATCCATTGCAATCGTCAACTGCTCATCATTATATCTATGCTCAAATGCACAAATCTCACTCAAATCTCTCTCTGCAAGGGATCATCACCAATGCACAAATCTCTCTCAAATCTCACCCTTCAAGGATGATCACCCAATGCATAAATCTGTCAAATTCTCTCTTCAGGGAGGATTATCACCCCATACACAAATCTCACAAATCTCATTCAAGGATCATCATCAGGAATGCACAAAGCTGTCTCTCTCTTTTTAAAGAGCATCTTCTTCCCATACCCATGACGATGCCTTGCACCCGCCCGACCACCCACCCAAGATACTTCGCACCACCCAGAGGCAAGAGATGAAGAGGGAGAGAGACACTGAGTATCCATCACTGGAAAGAATGCTGCAAGGAGCAAAAAAGAATGTACCTCTGCTGCAACTGTGGCTGATGAGGAAGCCAAAATCCTCCACGACCTTTTTGGTTTCTTGGAACACCCAGCAAGATTCTTGCAAGATTGATGGCACTGATCAGCACAGAACGATTTTCTTCCTTCTGTTTTCCTGCCTGAGATCCTCCTCTCTCCAACACCTGCATCCGCATTTGCATCCCAAAATCAGGCGTACAGACAGAGAGAAGTGTGGAAGAAACTATCTCTCCTCCAAAAATCTCCGTCACCCATGACAAGAAGAGAGCTCAAGTATTCTTAAGTTTTGAGAACTGCACCATCTTCCTTGCTTGCAGCAGCAATCCGTGACCTGGAAACGAAGGCCAGAGATTGAGAGCTTCGGGAGAAATGGGTGCTCGATTTCGGATTGCAGTAGCAGCAGATGATGCTGCTGTAACAACTCTGATGCTCTCGACCAACCATACGAACTGTTTGCTGCTGCTGCTGGAGTAGTAGGTCAGAGCAAGTTCCCAGCATTGAAACAGCCATGCTTGCTCTTTTTCTTCTTCTTCTCTTTCACGCTCCTAACGAGCTTTGCTGCTTCTTCTGACATTAAACCCTAAACCGAAAACCGTATTGTGGCGATTCTTCACTTCCTTATGCACGATCACAGAAGAAGAGCAGCTCCTGCAACAGGAAACAGCTACTCTGTGAAGAAGCGCCACCAATCACAGGACAAAAGCTGAAACGTGCGGTGCTCACGGTCTCGATCCAGCAGAGTTGGCAGCAATGGGTTTTGTTTCCTGTTAGGTTGATGGATGATGTTGGGCATCTGTGATCATGGCTGTCTTGATGAGACAGAGGGAATCTTGCAGAGGATCTGGTCCAATAAGAGGAGAAGGATGCCTTGTGAGCCTGCTGCCGTGGGTTTATGGTATGGAGGGACGTTCCTTGCAGATTGCAGCAGATTCATTGCAATGGAATTGACGGCAAAAACATATTTGCAAAACAAAGCTCCAGAAATTACAACTGAATGCTGTCTTGATGAGACACAGGGGATCTTGCAGAGGATCTGGTCCAAGAAGAGCCTTGTGAGCTTGATGCTGTGTGATATGGTATGAGGACCTTGCTTGCAGTTTGCAGATTTCATTGCTATGGAATATGATGGCAAAAACATGTTGCACAACAAGCTCTAGAACTCGGAACCCAGAAGTGAATGTTTTTGGGTATGTGCCAGATACATTAAATGCAGATCTTGTATTATGACATTGTGGAGGACTGAGAAAAGAGATTCTCACATGTTTGTTACCATAACAAGAAGCTGAGTGTTGGCATTTCGGCTTCATCATCAAGAATCACATCTCCTGTTACTCTACACTTTTCAAGAACCTCTTGAGTGTGCGGTGGTGACTTCTACACTTCCCAACAAAATTCATTTGCAAAGGATTGTTCGAAGAGCAACAAATTGCAAGAAACTCATGGCAAAGGATTCTTATGTTTGTGTATTCCCATAGCCAGAAGCTATGTCATCATTCATTGGGGTCATCAACAACACACTTCCTGGTACTACTTTCCCTTCTGCAAGTTTCAAGAATCCCCAAGTGTGCAGTGGTGACTTCTGCACCGCAAAGGATTGCAAAGGATTTGTTGGAAGAGCAAGCAGTTATTGCAATTATGTGCATTGGTACACTAGCTTGTGAAATGATAGGTTTGTTTCAATCCCATGCAAATTGTCTTTAATGTTTGCATTTTCCACTAAAAATTTGAAAATGTGGAATTAGTAGTTCGAAATTTTAAGAAACTTGAGGACTTGATGGTATAACTACTACAATCATGGTCTCATGAAGGCACAATATGATGGTCATGATGATGATGATGGTGAGAACAATGATGATGAGTACTGATGGAGATGGATGGGAAATCTAGGCTTGCTAACAAATCACAAACCCTAAGATTGAAATATCTAAGAAAAATGATTAATCATTAGAACATGGCTAAAGAATTGGATTTGACAAATCGTCACCATCATTGTTAATGGAAATGTATAGTAACATTGTTAGTTAACATAGAGGATGAAAGCATGATTTTTATATTTCAAATGTGAAATCCGACATGTCCTTTGTTGTTCACAAAATAATATAACATCACTATCCATCTCTACATTATAATGCACACAATAGTTTGTTTTAGCAACAACCAAAGCTTTAGCTAGGGGAAAAGTTTCTCAATTTTCACAACAATACATAAAATGAAGGTATGGTAAATTTGCTCGGAGTTTTGAGAATAATTTCTTCACACTTCAACACTTGGGTGGGATTTTAACAAGTAGCATAACCAAATGGTGATTCATGCACTAATTGTTTCACACAATCCACCCAACTAGCAACTATTACCATCAATCACCATAGCTTCCAAGATTAGAAGAGCTAAATGTTTGTTTTTTTTGTGTAAGCATGAATGAAACCAAGCTCTTTGGACATGTTCCTACTTGATTGATACAAACTCCTTTACTGAAATTATCTTTGTCAATTAGAATAATTGTTAAAAACAAAACTTTTAAAACAAATTTGACATGTAGTACACGTTGTTGCCAAGTTTCCTTGTTTTGACAATGTTTTCAATGAACAAAATAAGCTTATGCTGGTTATTTGATAAGGCTTTGTAATTGTTGCAAAGGTCCATTGAAATCAACATAAATTTCAAAACAATGGGGCAAATTAAGGTGGACAATAGGGGTATTTGGTTCATATCAAAGGATGTCAAGATGAAAACTAAAGACGAGAATATCAAGGATAGGGTCATTAAGGATAACAAAATTGAAAGCAAAGTTATTGTGGGAAGAATTGACGATTCAATCAAATCGATACAATCCATGACAAATTCACATCAAGAACATGTGTTTCAATTTTTTTGATGTTATTTTTGTTGCCACACGGGATTTTCAATACTTTAGTTCTTGTGGATGTTCTTCGTTCTTTTCACATATTCAAGTTTAATTATCATTTCAATGTTATCATTGGTCTATGGTTAAATTTAAACCTTGTCTAAACCATAATAGTAAGTACAAGTGAAATAAAACATGATGTAAGGTGTATTTATCACATTTAAAACATCTCGAGGTTGAAAGAAATCTTTTGTGGCAACCCTAAGTTTTTTTTCTTGAATATTCTTTCATGGAGTGATATTTCAAGTTGAAGTGATTTTCATTGTGGGCATACATTATTTTCATATTTGAAAATCTTATTTCTTTGAAATTTTTTATACATGGTTAATTTTTAAACATAAGAAGGCCAATTTGTTTTAATCCTCTTCACAATATTTTTAAGTAGAAGCATTGGCTTCATAATATAACATGCATGGGTTGTATTTATCACATCAAGGAATAAGGCCCATCCTTTTAATAATAGTTTTTTTTGTCAGTTCCTACCCATCAGAGGAATTTTTGTGATGTATCCAACATGATAGAAAGCTCTAAGGAGTTTTACACAACAATGATGTGAAAGTTAACGAATCTTTTTGTTACTCCATGAAGATATTCCAAAACATGTTCCAAATTAAGGATTAAACCTTTCATGAAAGGTCTAATTAAAATTGACATGTGAGGTGAACATTAAATTTATAAATCAAATTACATTGAATGTTATAATCACAACCAAACTCCTTTTAACATGTTCACAAGTGTTAAAAGGAATTTGGTTTTAATTGTGATATCCAAAGCAAATCTTAAAGCTTGAAGTAAGCAACCTTCTTCTACTTACAAGCACACCTTCCATGCTACAATCACATCATGCTGCAATAGTGAATTAAACTATTTATAGATGTAAACATAGTAATTAACATAATTATAAGTAAACTATCAAAGATTGAATAAAAACTTTTGTTTCACCAAGGCCTTTATTTTGTAAATGAAGCCAAAAACAAATTGCATCATAATGTGACCATTCACCCAAGTGAAATAATAAATTCAAATTTTGCAAGATGATTACCTATCACAAAAATCTTTAACTTGAAATTGTGATTAATGCTTAAAATAAACATTATATGTCAAAAAGGTCATGGAAAAAAAATGGATTTTTTCTTGTTCCATCTTAAAATGATGCTTACCTTTGCCATTCAAATATATGGCATTTTTTCTAGAAATTTTTGTTACATAATCTCAAAATACTTAATAGATGTCACAACATGTGATTTGTTGTAATCAACTAATGGTTTTGTTACCTCCTTGTAAGCAAATGGGGCAATGACAACAAATTTGCAAAATAAAACACCTTTGGAATTTGACTTATAAAATTAAGCTTTTTAGTTTATTGATGTGTAAACCTGTTTGAATTTATTATTACCTCAATGACAACCCTAGAATTATTAATTGTTATGTGACATAATTAAAATTTCAAAAATGCACCTCGAATTAATGTACCTTTAATATGAAACCCAAATAATATCCTTAACAAATATCCCCAATATCCCCTAAATATACCTTTGATATTACCTTAATGTACAAACGTTAAAACTAAACCTATAATGTGCCATATTATACTTCTAGGGGCTAGGTTCACAAATAATGATTAAATGGGACATATAAACTTATTCATGGATGAATATAATTCTCAAAATCATCAGAAAATGACAAAAATTTGTCAAAGTTGGTAAATAGTTGTAAAAATAATTACATATGACATATAATTGCATGCAATTGAAAATAAAATTTTCTCTAATGTTTATCAAAGTTCTACCAATCATTACCTTTAATTAATGCCAAACAACAATCATAGAATGCACATGTACAATACTTTTTAGATGTCAAACCACAAAAAAACACTATGAAATTGCTTGAAGCTTAAAAACTACACATGTAAATAAGGCCCTCTTAGATCACTAGTAGGGTTTCAATTAATGTTGTACTAATAAGTCTATTTTCACTTAACAAACCAATTTGGGTCTTTTTAAAATGTGGAAATTAGTTATTAAGAAGGCCCTGGTATGTTGTTATTTTTTAATTTCCATCTACCAATCAACTAGTAAGGTTCTTTTTATTTTCCACAAATTTGAAAGCTATGAATACCATGGTCTTTTGAAATATCTTACCATAGCAATATGAATATTAGTTTGGTAAATGTAATTTGAAAATTACATGTCATATAAATGACAAAATGTAGAATGTGATTAAATATTGCAAGACAAATCACTTACATAAATAAATCTTTTTTAGTATATCCTGTCCATGCATTCCATGCATAATTAACAATTTGATTCACGCACATTGCATAATCTTGTAATTAAAAGTGAGTTCTAATCCATTTTCCTCTTTGAATTCCCAGAACCAAAAAAATCCAATCACCCATCACCAAGTTTAAATGTTTATTTTTACCAATATTCCATGCATATTCAAAGACAAAGCGGAAAGAAAAAAAATTAAATCCAATCATTTCAACGAAATTAGCTATGCATAACTAGATATCATTGTTCCAAATCCTATGACCTTCCTTTCTTCTCCAACTATAACATTGAACCATTAGTTTCTCCAAATTTCAACAACCTTGTATTATGCCTCAAAATGTGATGAAGCTCAATCCTCTTTAAAAACACTAGCCTATATCTCACCTTCACATTCATGTTACAACTTTGATTCCTAAGTGAAAACATCCACATCTTTTTTCGTAAAAAAATAACAAGTTGAAGGTATTGGTCTTAGCATTTGAAGGCCAATTCTTGTAGACCATGATTATGCTATCAAAATTAATCAAACCAAGCATGCAATGCCTCAAACTAGTCAAAATTTTAAACAAGGATTCAATTTCAATTTTAAAACATGGGATGGCTAGAAATTGTTTGGGGAAAAACCCAACTCAAGGGAACCTAGACTCTTGTTTTTCCCACCATTTTAGAAGCAAAGAAACTTCTTTTGGGAACACCATAAGGCATGGAAACAAAGGTAATTTAGAACTAATCGTACTTTTATTAACTTCGTCATTAGAATTCAAATTTTTTGTAATAGCAAATGTAATGGCCCAAGTCAAGCCACTTGGTACATGTGCTTGGAATTATAATGAGTGTCAATGATAATATATGTTTAATTATTGCATCAGCATATTTAATTGTTTCTTGAAATAAAACAACTATGGAAGCAACACATGTTTTCATTGGCACTTTCAATATCTTTGAAGGTATACCGGCATTGATATAAGCTTTCTCCCACTCTTGGTGTCCTTTGTTAGATTTCTTGGTCCACATTATAGTCGTTTGTAGAATTGTTTTTTTGGGAAATGTTGTGTTCCATTGTAACATACTCAGATCACCTGTGGAGCTGCTCTAGAGGATGATTTTAGTTACAACAAAAGATCTTTAATCAAGTGATTCCCTAAATTTTGAATGAATTCATTAGTTTAAATAATTAAAAAAATAGTGAATTCACTGGTCTAATGAATGGGAAGTAAACCATTGCAGCTGCATTTTCTACTGATTAGAAGCAAACCCAAAGCGTTTGTAAATTGGTACCAGTATAGATGCTGCTTTGGTCAAGGCTAATATTTGTACCTGGTAATACCAGATACAAATATTATCAGTGTTTTTTCTTTTTTCTTTTCTTTTTTTTCCTCAATTTTGTGGTTTGTAAAAGAAAATTCAAAAAATTCCATTTATTGAGCATTTTGTTCTCAAATTCACACTATGAAAACGAATTTTCCCAATTTCTTCGAATTTTCTTTGTAGCCACAGTGCGAAAGTTTGATTATATAATTATAAATTATAAAATAATTATAGAATATACATATTTGAAAAAGACAAATTTAATACAAATTATAAATAAAATTAATATTATATTCATAAATAAATTATTAATATAGTGTATAAGAAATAAATATTTTCATATATTATATATAATCGATCTTATATGATAAAAATATTGGATCAAGAAATGTTATATTTCCACAAATGAATATTTTGTGTTCCATTTTTATCAAATGAAGCCTACAATAAAATATTATTTAGTTTAAAACTTTATATGTATTTTATATCTTATAAACATATGATATATGATATATTTTTAGGTTAAAAAATAATGGATTTTGATTTTTTTAATGTTGTAAACATCTTTTAACATTAAAAAAATGAAGGCAGAAAATAAAATATGACTTATTTTTCATAATTAAAATAAAATTTTATATCAATAATATATTTTTTGGATTTAGAACTGATCATATTTGTACACAAACCAACAATAAATTATATCTTTAATTGATATAATAAATACATTGAAATACATTTATGTCAAAATATTTTAGTTTAATTTTCAATAGTAAGAAACTTTTTAAATTATATCATTCTAAATAGTATGTTAGGTAATAATAAAAAATAATTAAATATTAATTATTTTTATTAAAGATAATATATGTTATTTAAATAAAATATATTAAATTTATTTTTATATTTAAATAATACGTCAATTATATAATTATAATGAATGTGCTAACTGATAATACAAAATATTTAAAAAATATTAATAGTATTCCAATTACTTAATATTAATGATTAATAAAATAAGTAAGTAAATAAATAAATAAATAAATATGATTTATTTATTTATTTATTTATTTGGAATTTTATTGTAGTTCATTTGGTTTCAAAATAATGGAATATGTTGGTTATATATATATATAAACACATATGTTTAAGATTCAATTTTCTTCTTTCTATTTAAAAAAAAATTCTTTAAGAAATTGCAATAAATGAAGGGTTAAAATAATATATGGGAATTAAATTCAAAATTGTATGTGAAATAAGTTACTAAGTAAGTCTTATGTTTGTTTAAATTTGTCATATTACAATTAATCGATGCAATAAAAGGTTATGATAAATAGTTTTATAAATTATAAATGAATTATATTAAATAATGACTATTATAACATTCAAATTATCATCTTATTAGTACCAAAAATGACATTAATAAATTATTTTGAATACAATTTGGTATACGTTGAAGCAATATTAGCCTTATACCTATACCATCTTGGTACAAATTTAAACTACTATTAATTTTGAACCATTTTCATGTAGTCTTAAGATCACATATTTAATTTTAGAATCAACATGAGAACCAAACTACAATGAATGTTTTAATAAATATTCAATTTTAGTAGGAGCTTGTTATGTATTAAAATAAATAAATAAATAACTAAATCCGATAAAAGGACCAAGTTGGTAATTTCAAAAGTTGGATACCATACCAACACCAAAAGAAAACAAAACATATAACAAGAAGATTATTTTAAGAATGAATGAATAAATGAATTACATCAAAGAAGGTCTTATATTGAAAACGTAAATAATCATATATCTACAAACTTGATTAACAATGTTCATTAGCCATTAATGAATTATAATTTAAACTAGAAGTTGTTTTAACACTATGTGCCAACACTTCCACTTCAACAAATTTGGTGGAGCTAAAATCAATATTTTCAATCAAATGGATCTTAATTTTCACAAATTGATCATCATTGGTAGTGCACATGTTGATGTGCTGTGAGGTTACATGTGATTTTGGGCTTTTGTTTTCAATCACATTTTAAAGCTTTTAAAGGGACTTGTGTCAAGACGTCACTTTAGTTGAAAGTAAATTATGTGTGAATTTTAACTTTTTAAGGAAAAGTTAAAAGTAGAACCATCAAAAGTAAAAGGGCGTAAGATTTTGCTGATTTTGAATTATTCTAAAAATTGCAGTAAATGAAGTCAAGCATTAGAAAAAAACGATGAATGTATGTAATTGATTTGTAATGATGTGCTTGTGTAAGTGTACATCAATAGTTTTATTGTTTAAAATATTTTATGTTGTAGCAACATATTATTTTCATCAGCTTTAGAAATCCACTTTACTTTTTTAGAATGGTAAGGACAACACTCAATTCATTTGCATATTCAATAAAAAAATATTTAATCTAAAAAGATCATAATTATCAACATTATCATAACATAATGTATTATCCACCATTTGAATTCCATTACTTAAAAGCATTTATTGAAAGATTTGACAAAGAGGTGGTTATTCATTTATGTGTGCAAAATTTCATTGAAAATTTCTTATGAAAAGTAGTCTTTCTTAGTCCATTGTTATGATTATTGGTATTCGATGCATATGTGATTTGTTTGCAAACCTTATTTCAATGTGTTAGAATCTAATTATCTGGTATCTATATATAAGGTGAGGTCATGTGATGTCTTGTATATTCAATAAGTCATTGGAGATTAAAAAGCCAACACTTTGTTTAATGAATTCATCATTTAAAGTAAAACCCCTAAGCCTCAACTTCACCAAGGAACATCTCCTCTTTTCTTTTCTTTTTCTTTTTTGGGGTCAATTTATAGATTAAAAAAAACACTATTTTAGCCCAAAAAGTGTGATGTTCTAGGAAGGCTGAGAAACATGAACCCAAACACTATTCTGGACCTACCCACTATTCCCCCCTTTGACTTAACCTTGGTTGGCATTTGTTGTTAGCCAACTTCCTGAATTCAATTGAGATCCACAAATACTTGAGGGAAACCCACCAACGTACAAAACTACTTTTGTAATTGTCAAGCTTTTGCGAGAAATGGACGTTGGTTGAGATGACGGACAATAGTGATGGAGCTACAACCACTTGTTGTTATTTCGTTGTTACAGTTTTGATTAGGCAAGGAGTTGGGATGATGATAGGTTCTACCGGCAAATTCTCACAATTGCAAACTTCAATCATATGTCCATCTGGATCATGGAAGAAGAGCTGATCAACCTTGATGTCATTGTCCACAACAACGCATCTTACAGATTTCACTCCATTTTCTTGGAGTTTTTGCTCCACCAACAACATATCATCACACTACACAAAGGCCCACCATGACATCTCTTGCAATAAGAAAACAAAGCAAAAAGTTGAGAAATATCATCATATTGTGGATAAACTAATTAATGTGTCAATTAATTATATCCTTGGTTTGTATTAACTAGTTGTTGGGTGCATTCCAAAGTTCAGTTTTTCAATTGCCATTTCGATTTGCTTAGTTGTTGGGTGCATCCCAAAGTTCAGTTTTTCAATTGCCATTTTGACTTGCTCATCACACTGAAAAAAAAACTTCAGAGAAAAATGAAAAAAAATTAAAGTTTTTATCTACACAAAGCTCTCAGAAGTAGTAGTTCTTTTTTAATACCTGGAATGAGATGTGATTGTCCCTTGGGTTTATGTCAGCTCCTGGTTTGGAATGAGCTGATATAGTGCAGAATGAGCAGCAGCAGCTGATGACAACAACTTCATTGCAAGTTTCTTCTTCTGCTTGCAGCAAATGGATGCCGATTCTGTAATTGAATAGCCTGCAGTAGCAGCAGCAACAGCAATCAGGAAGCAAGCCATCACAAGATTAAAATGCATAATTTGCATTTCATCACATCCATTACACAGTAACCCAAAAAAAAGAAAAAGAATCTGGAACTT
>Ga0209208_10011603_pt1 | contig 11263 bp, 8 predicted proteins | sample S1TSphfallax_3_FD_187694 | JGI IMG/M metagenome (GOLD analysis project Ga0209208, IMG submission 187694) | Host-associated microbial communities from peat moss isolated from Minnesota, USA - S1T2_Fd - Sphagnum fallax MG (SPAdes) (version 2) | ecosystem: Host-associated > Plants > Peat moss >...
TCATGTCCAGAACTGCCAAGCTTATGGTGTGTTTCTCTTTAAGCTCCAAATTCTCATCCCTCTCAATTCTACTAGGCATTTTCAATTTCTTCTTATCTTGCAATTATGACTAAGGATTGCAATACTCATGATTGATCTCTAGAATTAGGTTTTGATAGTTTTTCAAAAGAGGAGTGAGCATCCACGAGAGGTCAATGGTTATGTTGAGAATTTTCTACAAGAAACTCAGAATTTACAATTTCATCCAAACCAAATTGTATCACAATAAGATTGGAGTTTTTGAGTGCAATGGAGATTTTGTGAAGTCTTTGTTGTACAATAGCTTCTTGGTAAGGATTCTAATTTGTCCTTCAATCAAACTTTTGTGATTGTGTGGGGGCTAATTTTGTAAATTGTATGTTTTGCATGCCAGGAAAAAGTTATTTGTGGTGGTTTGGATGGGAGCCAAGGATCACCATAACAGACGTCAATCTCATTAAACAAGTTTTGCCAAACAAGGATCATGCATTCACAAAGTCTCAAATGATGCTTAAATATTCAACGCCAGTTATTGGAAAAGGGTTGGTGACAACTGATGGAGAGGAATGGGCTCTCCATCGCCGAATTGTGAACCCTGCCTTCCATCATGAAAAGCTCAAGGTACAAACAAAAACAACACTACGAATGCCTTTGACAAATCTCTTGAAAAAATATTTCAAAATTATTATGAACTAAAGCATGGAAAAACAATTAATAGTCCAAAAAAACAAACATGTTGTAGAATGTTAAATGCCTTTTCAAAGCTATCTCATAAGTATTTAGATTGCGTCATTTGATGATGTTGAAAAACACTAATGATCTAATCCTTGAAATTATCCATCCACCAAGTTCAAACTCTAAGTGAACTAGATAGGGCTATAATGTAGTAAAGGTTTTCTATTTTTGGCATTTAGTGCATGTTTAAAACTAGTCTAGATGGAGATACAAATAGTGTAAACATGATATTTTTGTGCATTCTAAGATCGGTATGGATATTATTATTTGTAGGCAATGGTAATACCAATGGAGAAGAGTGCATCATCAATGGCACATGAATGGGAAAAAAAAGTGAGGGATGGTGGGGGCAATGTGGAGCTTGAAGTGGGCGATTATATGAAACGTGTAACAGCTGATATAATTGCACTTACTGCATTTGGGAGTAACTATGAAAAAGGAAAGAAAGTGTTCGAACAACAAGTTACACTCATCAATCTTATGGATCAAAGAGATAAACAACAATTTAGTGCAATACCAGGATACAGGTTCTTTCTTAATCATTCTTATTTCAATCCCTAAATCCTTTTTGTTCATGACTAATCTAATTTGGAAAAGGATGTTGTGCTTAATTGCATTTTTTTCTAGTTGATTGTATGGATTTGAATGTTTCATTTAATTGCATCAATATAATGATAATGTTGATGTGTTGGACACCATATGAATTTTTTAAGTTAAATTTACTCTATTTAAATGAAAAATAAATCCTAAATTTCTTATGTAGTTACATTTTTAACTTTGTTGTTTTATGTGTTTGCAGTTTTCTTCCAATTCCATTAAACATCAAAATAATTTTGACCCAAGTTGCAATTTCAAAATCTTTGAAAGAAATTATACAATCCCGAAAGGATATGGTGAAAGGGGCCAACATCTCATATGGAAATGATTTGTTGGGTCTCATGCTCAGTGCAACAATAGAAGAAACTGTTATCAAAGGTGGAAAGGTCCATTTTGGCATGCAAGCATTAGTAGATAATTGCAAGACCTTTTTCATAGCAGGACATGAAACAACTTCAACTCTTCTCACATGGGCCATGATGTTGTTGGGATCCCATACAATTTGGCAAGAACGTGCTCGTGAAGAGGTCATAGAAGTATGTGGACATGGTGATCGTCCAATTGATGCCAACATGCTCAACAAATTGAAGACGGTACTTTAAATCTTTTGTCAACTCATTTGAAGTTTCATTTAGTTCACATTATGGCACAAACTTGATTATTTACAATGTGGTTGGATGTGGGTGCAGTTGACTATGATTTTGAATGAAACTCTTCGCCTATTTTCACCAATTTCAGATCAAAACAGAGAAGCAGCAATGGACATGAAATTGGGAGACCTACACATCCCAAAAGGATTGAACTTATATTTCCCTAGGCTCGCCATTCACCATGATCCTGAATTGTGGGGAGCCGATGTACATGAGTTCAAACCGGAAAGATTTGTTGATGGTATTGCTAAAGCAAACAAAAACCCATTTGCTTTTATGCCTTTTTCATTTGGGCCAAGGTTTTGTGTGGGACAAGGATTTGCTTTGGAGGAAGCAAAATTAGTCTTAGTTGTGATACTTCAACGATTTCGCTTTCATCTTTCACCAAATTATCGTCATGCACCACATGACAAGGTGACAGTGAAACCCAAGTATGGAGTGCCAATGATATTGGAATGTTTATGATTACTAGATCATGTTGTTGGAGAGTTTGTGACTATTGAAGCTCTCATTGATAATTAATAAATTTTTATAAGTTATACATTCCCAAAATTTTAATTAGATTTCACATTTTGATAGGTTGAAAATGAATGCAAAAAGTTGAAGTTACATGGAAATAATTATGTTGGTAGTACCAAGGAAACAATCATTCTTGGGTAAGCCCATCGTTGGGTGATACCACTATGAACCACATCAAGGAATGGTTCAAAATTTAAAAGTGGCCAAATAATTTTCCTAGGCCTTTTCCTTTAAATGTTTCCACAACTATAAAATATTTTTTTTAATCATGTTTATCAATTACATGCCATAATATACAACTTGAATTTTCTTTTATAATTTATAATTTTGAATTTTAAAAAAATATATATATTTGTAATAATGATGACCCATCTTGGAATCACATTCTTTAACTTTGGAAATTCATAACTAAGTTATACTTATTCAAAAAAAATCTTAATAAAAAATAAAATAAATTTACTTCAAAATTACACTAGGAAAAACATTCCCAAATCATATTTCAAATTTTTGATTTTGAACAAAAAGTTTAGGCAAAAGAACCAACAATACATTCTTGAAACCTTTTTTTTAATGCAATGATTAAAAAAATCAATATACAAAATATTATTGATATTATTAAAATTTCACAATATGTGGAACCTTATAAATGTATTTTCTATTGATAAATTTTTTAAAAAAAAATTAAGTGTTTTCCAATTATTTTTTAAAAAGTTCAATGGGTTTATTAAAATCAAGGTGCACAATGTTCCTAATGGTATCACCCCAAGGATGGGTTTGCTCTCTTGTATTTCATGATGTTAAAAGGTTAAATCTTAATTAAATTTACTTGAACAAATGCAAATTAAAAATTTTTTGTTACCCATCTTCTTGGAAATTGTTAAATAGTTGAACTTGAAGGGCAAGTACAACATATATAACAAAATTATGTAGGTAAAAACATCATTATGAATTGGGCAATAAAACTTTCAACTACTTGGTCTAGTTGTTTATAATAACATTTAAAATTCTTCTATACAAAACAAAACACATATAGGTGTGTGCCCCATATTTTTCTTAGTGTATTAGGATTGGAATTTCTATTCAAAGCAATTGAAATGTGTGTGAAACAATGTCATTCTTCATAAACATCATTTTTTGGGTCATCAATACATATTATAGTCCACTTGTAACATGCAAGATTGACATGAAGGAGAACATTTGTCTGTGTGCCATAACAACTTCCTTTAAAACTCTACCATCTTCGATTAGTAAGCCAACTTCCTTAGATGGAAGTTCATCAAGAAGGACCACATGCAATGAAACTTGCAAGAATATTCCCAAAATGAAAAAACTTTGAAGTGTTTAGATTGGTTGTAGTTTTTTTTTTAATGATTATATTGTATCATATTCATCCTCAAAGGCCTTTATATCCACTCACATTATGGGGCCTAGAATCATTTACCAACATAATAATGCTTGTGCAACATGAGGGATGCATGGACGCCTAGATGATAGGAAAAAACTTTGAACCATGAAGCTCAAATTCAATAACTAACCACATTGGTTACTTCAATTTTATTTTTCACCCTCCATACTAATATCCAACTAGTTTTTATCTATAAGTGCCATGAACTAATTTTAGCCATGCATGTGTACATTTACCTAATAGCCACTCATTTTCATACCTACAAGACCTAACTTTTACAAGATAGGTCACCAAGGTAAATCCTAATGTGATCAATTCAATTGAAAGTTTATGTTCAACTATGTCATATCAAATTTCAAATGGATGGTATGCTAACTAGTGACCATTACCTAAACATGTCTTTTTCCTATGGGAAGCCACTTTTCTTTAAGTTTTTAAAATACATGCATTAAAATATATAAGGTGCCATATATGGTTGTTGGGAAAAAAATATAATTTAATTAGTTCTATAATAGGGTTATCTTTGTTTTCAAATTCAATTTATAATTAATATAAGGTATGTGTGAATCCTTGTTTTTTTAATGGCAACTTGTAACCAAATTTCAATTCTTGATAGTGTCATGTGATGGGCCTAAAAGGATTTTAAAGATGTGTTTCACCATGATTGTTGTTGGATTAACTTGTAGGTTGTTACTTTACATCAACCGAATACACCCAAATAGCCAAAATGTTCATCCTTGTAACTAGCAAGGTTGGGAATCCATCCCCCATTTATTATTGAAACCCTAACCCTAATTGCCCCCAAAAGTTCTAAGCACTTTTGAGATAAACCAATTCTTTTTCACAAGGTTGTCATTGCCTAAATCAATGCCCTATAATGCAACCTTTTCACCAAACTTAGTGTAAATTGTTTGGATGTGTTCCTTTTATAATTAGGATTCTTTAAATCTTCTTCTTCATGTGCATTTAGTAACTTATGGAGAATGCAATGGGTATACATCACTATATGTTGTGCTTGAAAGTTGAAACAACCACTTTCAAGTCCCAAGTCCCATTCAAATGCATTCCATTTTATGGTTATTATTTGTTTTGTTGAAGTTTTGTGAAGCTTGTGAATATTGTATTATAATTTATGTGCTTGTGAATTTGCACAAAATAATGGGGACTATGGTCATTTCAATGTTGAATAATGGTGAGATCATGAATCTAAAAGGTGTTGGATGAGATTTGGTTTTGGATTCATAGAGTCAAACTCAAAGTAAGTTCATTTAGCCATAATCACACCTTGTTTTAAAGTTCATTTTTAGGTTTCTTGTTTAAGTTTAAGGTCTAGTGGAGGTCCAAACTAGTGTTGTGCGTATAATGGTCAATAGTCGTATATACAACGTGTAAATCTAGTGTAAGTGTAAATCATGTCCTAAGTTTTTACGCTTGCACTTATCATGTTGGTGTGTGTGTGTGTGTGTGTGTGTGTTCCTTACTTTATAGATAATTTTATTATATATATTTAATGACCAGACCTTTTTGCAAAGTCATATGAATTAGTTATGGGTGTATATTGTGATGGTTTTTTTTTTTTTGGCAATGGGCCACATAGCTAGCTTATTTTCAAAAAAAATTGAAATCTCCCTTCTTCAAGTAAAAATCACATTTTTTACATTGTCATATATTTAAATTGTTTTACATACCCATATAAAATCATATATATATATATATATTTGAACCATGTAAAACTATATAAATATTTTTATTTCTACACTTAAATTTACATGGAGTATAAGTCCCAAACCATTGACACACACAACATTGGTCCAAACCCTTCCATAATGTTCTCATATGTTCTTTTGGTTCTTGACTATGATTTTTTTTCAATCAAGTTTTCTACTTTTTGGTTTGTAGTATTGTGGTTCGTTTGAACATTACTACAAACTGTGGATGTAATCCATTAAACAATATATTTAATTAATTTTGAACTTTTGAAAATTCTAGAATTAACAATTGACCATTTGGAATTGGAAAATTAAAGAGAACCTTTCATTTGGGGGCTTTCAATGTTGATTTTAAATAGGGAAATTCAAATGGATTTTCATTCAAATTATTAAAATTTTATTTTTCATAAAATTATACATTTATACATCTTGGAAAAATATTTAAATATAAATTAATTTTTTCCATTTTGACAAAGGTATGAAAAAATAATTGGTTGAAGTTGACTTTTGGTGAAACATTTGGAATATATGAAGACCAAGGTTCAACTTCATTACCAACTCCATATGTATGTTAACTATATATAGACCATATACATATTGTATATTTACCTTGAATGTATATGTATCATATTTTATATTAATAATATTTTTTTTATAAAATTCAAAAAATATTTAAATAAATTCAAAATCAATGCCACATTGTAATTTCTTATGTGGTCTAGTTTAACGAATTCACTATGTCCATAAGAACTATCCCGATTCAATATGGGGATAGTGAATTCACCAAATTTGGCCTCTAGTGAAATTGAAACAAATGTTAGTGAAATAACTAATGAACTAAGCACCATCTCCTTACAATGAGTGGAAGTAATCAAGTTTGTAAAGGTTTAAAACCTTGATTCTAACATGTGATTCCCGAAATCCTTTTTAAAGTCCCTAATGTTGTTATAGATTTTAAGAAATTATGGATTTATCAAATCCCCAATTTGACCCCTGAAGGAAGAAACAAAAGCTTAGTGTGGATGGCAATGTAAAGAAGAGCAAAAGATCATATAATAAAATTCGAAAGCTCTTGGCATAAAGGGCAACTTTGCTACCATTTGTACAAAGTTTAATGGCCAAGGGTGGGGTTATCCATGGGTGAGGTGTAGGGTCTATTCTTTGATTCAAAACAAGGACAAAATTGTTAAGTGCAAATGGGATACACTAACAAAACATCTTAGTCATAGGATTGTGGTTTGTGATTTACTACGACTTGGGGTGAAGAAAGGTGGGGGGGAGTTCATTGCAAAAGACTATGCCCATTTGAAAACATGAGGCTATGGGCCTAAAGGGGTTCAAATTATATTTTGCAACAAGTCAACAAACCCCTAGGAGAGTGGAATTAGAAAGTTCAATTCAAGTCTTTGTTTTGCATTCTTACACATGGCCACCTTATGTTGGAATATTTGACAATGTATGAATTTGTTGGCTTGAAGTTCCCACATAATCCAACCATGCACTAGTCTAAGTATGTAGGCTATGTTTCATTTTATTTCAAAGTTGCAATTTGCTTTCTCATATCATGATCCTTTATATACATTCAATGTGATTGAATACAATGTCAATTACAAGATTACAAAAAATTGCATTATACAATGTGACCAAATTTGCAATACCTACATCCACTTCCATTTTTGCACTTAGATGACATATATTGAAATTATAATGAAAAGACAAGGGGGAAAAAATTAAAAGAATATAATAATAATAATAATAATAATAATAATATAAAAAAGAAGCGAAAAAAAACCTTACAAAACAAAAAAAAATCACAAGAAAGTGACTTAACAATTAAAACATTCCATTGCAATAAGCATTGTCAAATTGTTGATTTAAGTTTTTAGTATTGCATAAGGGTTGTGCATTTTTTTTACCCACCCTTCATTTAAGCCCTTATTTAAGAATTGGTTGAGAATTTTGTAATGCACCCTAAATGTAAGGATTACAATATAGCTTTGTGTTATACTTGTATTCAAGGTTGACCTTATATTATCATCAAAAGGGTTAAAGGTTATTGAAATGAAGGATACCATGGTTTTTGCAATACCTACATGTCACAATGACAACATTTAGTCTTTTTGTGTTAGTAGGTTTCATAGGTTTAAAGGTTAATAAGTAGGTAGGTAGGTAGATGGGCCTATATGTCATGTCAATGGGTAAAAGGACTAGGTAGGTATATACATTGTATCAAGTACTTGTAGGTACTCAATAGGAAGGTAGTTAGTAAATAGTATGTTGGTAGTTAATAGATAGTTAGTAGTAGGTAAGTAGCTATGTAGGTTAATATAAAGAAAGGGGAAAAAAGTACCAATTTTTTTTTAATGTACATTTTAATTCTCAAGCGTACATTTTGAAATCAAAGAGAGAAGTGACCTTGTGTAATGTCTATTGATTTCTTGTCTTATCAATTTGAACCAAGTTTAGATAATGCATTGAACTATAACAACATTCCACTAGAACAAGTGAGAACTTCATGAACTTAGGAACATTACACAATATCACAAAAACATTGTCAAATTTTTCCTCCTAGTCTTTCATGTTTAATGTTTTTTGATTAAACATCATTGTGATTGATTGAAGCCATGAGCATTTTGTATTGAATTTGGATTAAATGAAAAATAAAATTATATTGGTTGCCATGAATTTTTAATTCAAAAGGTACTTGTAGCATGTTTGTTCCAACAATGCCAAGATAGAATTGCCTTGGGTGATTTCACAAACTTTACACTCTAGAGGAAGTAGAATTTAGAATTGGTTTATTATAGTTGATTAAAATTTTGTATCCCATGGAAATCATTGTCTAGGTAAATCTAGTGACTATAGTTCTTGTAATTCATTGACAAGGTTCCAAATGATCCAAGTTGGTGGGTTGGTGGCCAAAGAATTAGTTTTATAAAATCATGTAGTGAAGATTGTTGTGTTTCATTAGTTGTTTTACTACTATGAAGAGTTGTTATTTACATTTTGTACGTTTAATGAAAAGGATATTTATATGTTTCCTTTTTAGAGTGCTCCATCCAAAAGTTGTGTTGATTTTTATTTTTCTTTCTTAGCTTGCTTGCAAGCATGATCTTAGTAATTGGTGCATGTCTTCCAAGCTTTTGATCCTTTATTTCTACTTTGATGCCCACTTTGCATGTGTCCCTTTTTCTAATTAGACGTCCTTCAAAGTGAAATCGGAATAATGTGGTTCTTCTAGCTTTTGTTCAAATGGAACATAACACATGTGGATTAGTTGGTTATTTGTCAAAAAATTTGAGAGAACAAAAGAACTATGTGTTGGCAAACTTGATGAAATTTTTTATGGTTTTGCAAGAATAGCCATTCATCCCCCAACTAATACAAGAAATTCTTGATTTCAAATCATGGCTTCAAGGCTATTTGAAATACGGCCTTGAAGTTTTAGTTGGACATATAGATATGCATCTTTTTCAACTTTTTGCAAATTCTTCTAGGTGGCTAGTGATGCAATATAAGGTGTCATCAATAGATGTAATGTGCAATCCTAAAGATGGCCTTGTAATTTGATTGTGGAAATATAATAATCAAGGTTGCCCCAAGCTACCAAGTGAAATTCCAAAGCCTATTCCATTTTGTCCTATTTGGGGTAATGATGCCTCAAAGTCAATGAAGGAAAAAAAACTCATTAATAATGACATTTCAAAGTATTTGGAATTTTGGAAGCTAAACATTGTGAGAAATGAGATGTATGCAAAGGCCATGCCCTATATTGAATATGGTATTTTTAAAAGTTTGTTGAAACCACTTCCAAAACAAAATCCCATTTGTTGGAGGGTTTTTGGCCATCTAGTAATTGGAAGGTTAATCATTTGCAATTCTCTTTTCTAATACCACCTATCCTTGTTAATCAAGAAGATCCAATTATCCCTTTGTATTGTGGGATTAAAAACATGAAACCATCTTTGAATATAACAACTTACACTCCCTTTCGAAATTTACATTAAAAAGATTTTATTCTTGCATGCCCATTTGATCCTAAAGTGTACCTAGTATGGAAGGGAAAAGCACACAATGACTTTTTCAAGGATGGGAATGATAATCATTATAGAATGGTGCATGTTCAATGGTGGGCGCCCTGCAAGAAGGAACGTGCAACAATTTAGACTTGTACCGAGATTGTTGGCAAGGAAGGTGGAAATGTAATTTAGTTGACCCAATGAGTGGACATTGATTCAATTGCATTCTTATTTTGTGCTAGGAAAAATACAACAATGAACAACACCATAATAATAAGTGATGTGCATGGTACTTGGGCTAAAGTAAACATTGATGTGGCTAATGAAGTTAACCACATATAATACATTAACTTTTGATCATCATGACAATTAAAATGATTTGTTGTTTGATTAATTTCTTAGTCTTGTGGAATTTAATGATTGATCTTACAATTAAAAGTCTTCTTGATGAATGTTGTTAGTGATATTAGTAGATTCTGGTGGCCATCAAATACTAGACTTGTAGTATAACAATAACTTGAATTACCAATCTTTTATATAACTAAGATAAATAAGTAAGTCAAAGGTCATGTCAAATATATATGTGAATAAAGTTTTGTAATATTAGCAAATTCAGATGACCACTAGATATTGGACTTGTAATATGGCAATGACTTGAGTTACCAATCTTTTTTATAACTAAGATTAGTAAGTTAGATGGCATGCCAATTATATTTTTGAATAAAATTTTGTAATATTAATAAATTTTACTAGTTGTTGATACTAGACTTGTAGTATGATGATGACTTGAATGCCAATTTTGAGCAATCAACATCCGCTTTGGGAATAAGGAACCTCAAAATAATGGGAAATAATTGCAATTTTATGTAAAAGTTGTGAAAATCTCCAAGTAAGTGGTGGCTATCACAAGATTTTGTTGCACCCAACAAGTTGAGTTAAGTCCAAAAATAACATTTAAGTTTAGAATTAATTAAATAACTATTACATCTACTCCGAATGGGGAAAGGTGTAATAACCTAATTTAGTAACACCAACCATTTGTGGTTTTGTCATCAACCAAATTTGAATTTAGAAAGATGGCAAATGGGGTAAAGGAAATAGTGTGTATCATTGATTTTCTTAGAAAACTTGGCATGTTCCATTAAAACATTGTGAAATTATTTTTTGACAACCAAGGTAACAAAAATCTTGCACATAATCTTGTATTTCATGCTTGCATGAAGCATGTGGAATGTGAATGAGAAAGTTCTCACAAAAAAAATGGAGATTGGGTATATTTTAGTGTTGAATGTGTAAGCATCAATAGTTGTATATATGGTGTGTGAATTCAATGTAAATGTAAATGATTTATGTTTACACATTTGAACTTTTTACATTTACACTTACATGAGGCCAATGTAAATATTTGTCAAATACATTTATACAATCCCATGTAAATGTTTTGGGGCATGTAAGTGTAAATGTATATACTATATACTTTTAATGACCACACCTTCTTGCAAATCCATATTAATTAGTTGTGGGTGCATGTTTTGATGGTTTCTTGTTTTGCAATGGACCATTTGGTTGGCTAATCACGAAAAAATTATGAAATCCATCACCGCCCCCTCC
>Ga0209208_10011604_pt1 | contig 11261 bp, 9 predicted proteins | sample S1TSphfallax_3_FD_187694 | JGI IMG/M metagenome (GOLD analysis project Ga0209208, IMG submission 187694) | Host-associated microbial communities from peat moss isolated from Minnesota, USA - S1T2_Fd - Sphagnum fallax MG (SPAdes) (version 2) | ecosystem: Host-associated > Plants > Peat moss >...
ATTTGCATTACAGCCAGATTTGGTTAAATCTTCATTGTGGACAATTGCCACTTTTGCTGGATCGTCCAAGTTCCTTGGGTTGATCGCCACCTTGGCTAAATTACCAAATTCCTAAAATAAACCGCTGGTAATGAGTAAGGACTCAAGAGTAGCGTTCAAGTAAAATCTTGGAAACAAATCGGTAAGCAATTATGTCCACTGTACGTGGCTAGTCTTACTTTCCATCCTACTTCAGTTACTGTAGTAGGGGGGTGGGATTTTTTTCATTTTTCCTTTGTTCCTAACATGTTCCCTTCAAGTTTTCAATGAGTTCTCATCATGTTCCCAATGTGTTCCCCAAGGGTGTTCTCCATAGCACCTCGCTTTAATCCCATACGTTTTGCCCAAAGTCCTCCCCTTAATCAACTATATGACTGGGCCAAAGGGCAAGAGACTTTATAATTTACTACAATCTTCTATTTTGGAAAGCCATTCATGATTTCAACCTACTTCTGTGATGGGCCAAATGCAGGGGAAAAAGAATGTTGGACTTGTGAGGCACTCCCAACTAATTAACATGAAACAGAATAATAAGAAGTTCCCCCAATTCATAATTGGGATATTCAACCTAGGCCAAAAAGGGGAACAAATATTGAATATTGAATAAAAAATTCTGCCTAGCCAATTATGTGACTATTGGCACCCAAGAGGTTTAGATTTCTTTTTCTTTTGGGAAGGGTGGGGGAATGTTGGTTTTTCCACTTTTTTTGTTCTTCCCAATGTGTTCCAATCAAGCTCCCAAGGGGTTCTCCTCAAGTTCTCAAATGGTTCTTAAGTTCTTTTTGTGTTCCAACTGAGTTCCCAAGATGTTCCACAATATGTTCCTCATAGCACCATGCACTTTTATCCCATATGGTTTGCCCAAAGGTTCCATCTTTTCACTTATATTTGTGGGGGCAAAGGTAAGGCTCTCTGCACATCTATTGCGAGAGTAACAAATCGACAATAGAAGTTTAAACATCTGAAGGTTCTCAGAAAATCGACTTGTGAGAATCGTCCTTGAAAATTGGCGGTTTAAATTTTTGTGAAAACTGCTGACCTTGAAAACCGCTTAATTGGATATCTTTAGATTCTGAAAACCGAGGTGTTACTAAAAATTAGAATTAAAAAAAAAGAAAAAGAATCAGGGCAATTCTCAGAACCGCCCAACACTAATTTAATCCTCCCCCACCCCACCCTCAATATAAAAAGAAGGGTCAATAAAACATTTGTATTCATCCTTCACCATATCAAAATTTCATTTTCATACCCTTCCACACACCTGTGATATCTTGAACTTTGGAAGCCCACCCACATGGGTGGTGCGGTGGGGAAGGGGGAGGAGGGAGAGAACAATGTGGACGGACAATGAAAATGAAATTGGTCTCCCTTGTGTGCAAACTATTGTAAAGGGGAACCGCCTATTTACTAGTTGATTTATTAAACATTAGGTCTTTATTTAATAGTTAGGGTTATTTGATCAAGTGCCCAATGATTTTGCCAAACTAGTGGCGATCGTCCAAGAAAATATCTACGTAAGGGTATGCCTACAATGGAACTTTTCCTTGTTGCAGCTAAACCCAACCAGGGTCTGGGGTTTCGTCTCGGCGAATTAAAAGGCATCCGGCTTTAGAAAGGGCGTGCAGACTATAATTGAGTCTCCAAAAGAAAATGGCTCCTTCTTGCCACAAATTCAAGGGTGCAAGTTTTCATTCGCCATATTTACCCATGGGGCTCTAGCAGAAAACAGTGTCCCAAATCACAAACAGAATCCACGCAAACTAGTATTGCCTGAATTGGGACATGTTGCAAATCACATCGCAGTCACGCGACAGTGGTTTCTGAGCCCCGAACTCTCCTCACGATCACAGGCAAGTAAGTGACTTCGGGCCGGAAAAAAGAAAATGAAAAATAGCATCCAACGATTGCAGCTACAATTCTCGATCTCAATGCAAACTCTCTTACTGGGTTTGTTGCCGAGCTGCAAGCTGTTGTGTTATGAATTAGATCAGTTGTCAGAGATCACGTGCGGTGCAGAAAGCCCAGGGTTTCACCCATCCTGGTTTGCAGAGCAACAATACACACCCCCACCCCTTACATACACTCTCTTCTTGTGTGGTACCTGCAATTCACTACGCAACCTCCTTGCGCGGGACTTGTACTGGCACTGGCTGTGTAGGAACTCTTTTGCTGCAGCTTCCTTGTATAGGACTTCTTTTACCACGCCTTACATGTGTTGGACTTTCAATCCAAACTTGCTGTACTGCGGCATTTTCTACCGCAACCTTTCCTTTGTGGAACTTCTTTAGGACTTGTTTTACTGCCAGTTCCTTGAGTGCGACTTATACGGCAAACTCAGTGTACAGGGGACTTCGAATAAAACTCCTTGTAGTGGTGATGCCATTATGTTAGGTCTCGGACTTTAGGTTCTACATTTATAATTAGAAGTTTAATCTTTCAAACATAGTGTAAAATAGTTGTAGATGAAAATATTAGTTGCAAATGAAAATGCAAGTCGCAATTTGCAAAACCCATTTCTTCTAGTATATATGCTTCTGGACAAATTTTTTATCTACACTCAAAACCTTTCCAATATCTTTGATTTGTGCCACCACAAATCAGGTTTAAATGGTAATCTATTTCCAAACAAGCTACATGCAATGTCTCTTATTCCATGGCAATTTGACAGTTGTGTATTATTAATTTGTGCCATCAGTGCATTCAAACTGTATCAAGGTCCAGTATACTGTTAAGAAAACTACAAAATTTGTTCACAATATTTGGAGTGATGTGGCAAACCTTACATAGTCAATCTTTGTGTTCAAAAGCAAACATTCAATTGACATTAGTTACTCCACCACAATGCCAACAGCACACATTAACCACTTTCCACACCTTTCCACTCCCTGCAAGCTCATTGTTTTGAACAAATGATTTGATCCAGGAAACAAAGGCCAAAATTTGGCACACTACTTTCTAGCAGATAGCCTGTTTAAGTCCCACTCAGGGTGCTGGCAGCCAAAAAAGTCTCATGAGCACTTTGGAAAGTTGTTGCTTGCAATTTTTTTGAAACAACACATGGTCTTAGTACAAGTATTCATCAAATTGCACAAAGGGCTGTGAGGAAAACACAAAGGGCTGAGGTGGTTCTGTCAGACTTTCATGCATGTGCCATGAATTAGTTTCATTTGCTTCTTTTCGACCAGCAATAGCTATCAGCACAGTGTCATCAATGTCAAGGTTGCACACTTCCAGGTCATGCCTTTAGCATTTCTTCAAGCTGGAAAATGTGGTCTCTGATGTATACACGTTGATCACATTTTTCTGTCTCCAACAACGTTGTGAAATCTTCTCCTTCATTCGAATCCATAAACTCTGCTAGTTGAGAAGATAATAGCATTGTTGCAGCATGGTCCGCTGCTCATTCAAGCATTCATGTGCCTTGGTTAGTATGTGAGGAGCCAAACTAACAATCTCTCAATGAGGGTTCATTGAAGATGAATGACTGAACAAACAAAAAACTTAGAGCTTTTCATCAACCACAGGGCAATAGCATGAGAAAGTAAGTGTACTGTTAGAACCCTTCTTGTTTCAGCACTAAAGGATCCAATGTTCTTCTATGGTTGCAACTTGGAAAGCCATGTGCTCACATTCAACAGGTGTCTCATGGGGGTGTCTCTTGTCATACTCCAGAGTATCTGGCGCTTGCTCACCAGGACATGGACAGGGCACTGCCATAGTATTGCATTCCGAAGGGGCATCTCCAACTACAATCCAAGATGGACTTGACATTGTCTGGTCTTCTCCATCATCCAAGTCCATATACATTGCCTGAGTTTGGGTTGGGATTGAAAGAGGACTAAAACCTGGTGGAGGCAAAAATTGTAAACATTTCACAAATGGGTGGAGTAAAGGAACCTGTCATGTTGGTATGATCTATGAACATTGCATAAATGAATGAAACAATACTTCATTGATCTAACTGAGTTACTTATATGAAGAGTTCAAGCTTACAAGTGAAAGGAAGGGGTAATCTTGATGACACCCCTGACATACATGTCAGTTGCGAATTTGAACCCATGCTTACTGGTGGTGTGTTATGTCCTTTGTTTGCCCATTGCATTGTCTCAATGCTCCCATGCATGAGGTCTTCAGAGGTCAAACCTCAACATGGAGTTGCCCTGAAGAGAATCCACAAGGCATTCAAGTTACTAGATAAAGTCAATTAGGTTTTGCACCTAAATCACAGTACAGAATTTCATATTGCCCACACCTGGATTGGAGTCAAATTTTTGTGTACTTGGAGGTCCTCATTGAGCTCTACAGACCCAGTCTGAAAGCCACAATTGGACATTGGCAAAGGAAATATCAAAACTTCAACAGCTGTTGGAATTGGAGAGGGGAAAATTGTTCTTCGTCGTTCACAAGAAGCTACACATCCCAAAAAAAACATGAAAGCATGACTATGATCTGAGTAGCAGCAGGATTCACAAAAAACACAAATACTCTCAAGCCTTTGAGACAGTTGACAGAATAGAACACGAAATGGCAAGGGCATGTAGCTGCATTCACAAGAGCAGGGGAGTGCCTATATTTTGACTTACCATGGCAAGCGCTGTAAAGAATTATGCGTGACTTCCAGCTCAATGTTTCAGGTGCTCTCATATAATTCCTCTCCACCCACCCAATGAAATGGAGTGTCAAAGGAATGTCATCACCCCTCTTTGGAGGCAGGCATAACAAAAAGCATTGTAAAAAATGAGGAAAGTTCCAATTTCCAATGGCATCATCAACATCCTCTTGTGATGGATTGTTCTCAATTAGCCTCTTAATGAATTGAAGCAGCTGAGGAATGTCTCCAGGTTCAGGTAACCCAAATGTTATAGGTGTTGCCTCCCTGTCCATTCTCACCAACCTCATCAACTGGACCACCAATGCCGCAAGTTTAAACCGTCTTTGGATTCTAGAGCTAGTTAATATTTCCAAGGAAACAACTTCGTAAGGTAGTTGATGAATGAGATAAAAGAGTGAACTCTCTCTCAGAAGTCTGGCTTCTTTTTTGACTGCTTCAACTTTTTCTTTCCCAGAGGAATATTCCAAGGTTCTTGGAAGGAATCGAGGAGTGTGTTGAAAATTGAGAACCTCTTTTCCTGTGCCGTAGTAAACGGCACCAACATCGGCTGCAAGCGCAGCCGCCTGACGAGTGCTGAAATCGCCGATGAAAATTTTATTCTTCGTCTTTGGGTTCCTCACCTCGGCCATCCAAGGCTTGGCGTGGTTGCGTGCCGGTCGTCTTCGCAGTCCTTTGTACTTGGGTCGGATGTTCAATTGTTCGTGTCCACTCGCCGCCACTACTGCAAGAGTCTGTTCGATCACCCATGCTCTCTCGGTTCTCTTCGTGCGAGATTCTTTGAAAGTGAGATCGTGGACATCGAGTTGCACTACAATTTGCAAGCGAGTATTTAAGACTTCATCTGCCGCACTCTTGATGAAAGCACAATAGAGAACATACAGTACAAGAAATTCGAATCGAACATCACCGAATCCAGAACTAGACAATGGTCCCCAATGTCTTCCGTGAGTGAATACACCGGCATGGTGCCCTCGCCGCCAGCTTACGGAAGCGTTATATGTGAATCGATGCAATGGGTACGCGGAAACAGGATCGCGGCCACGGCGACGCAATGGCTCCTCTGCGACGACTGCCATACCGGAACTGGAAAGTGATGAAACTGCCAATGCAGGACTGCCCACTCCTTCACCACGGAAGCTGCCATCGGTAGCAGGTTCCGAATCGTCTCGAAACTCTTGCACCAAGACACAAAAATTCTTCACGAAGAGCACGTCTTTCCAACGGAAGTCGTTGACGAGACGAATGCAAAAATCGGCGACAGGTCGACAAATCTCCGCGTCCAGCACCATGCTTCTTCCGGTTCCAAACTCAGCTCGGCTCGTAAAATTGCCCTTCAGCGATGACGCAATTACCCTCTCCCTAAGCAAAAGAGCTCCCAACCAGGTGCATCACAGAAAACCAGAAACGAAGCAAGCCAACTGCAGCCCTGGAAATCCAAACCTAGTGCCCCACCCGTAAGAAAATCCGGCTCCTAAGAAAAAGAAACCAACCGCATAATATCCTCACTCAGACACGGAATTCCCACGCCAAAATTTAGACGCGGAAGAGCTTCTCAATGCAAGCAAGCATAGCAGATGTATCGCAAAAAGGAGACAGGACGAACGTCACACTCCAATCTCCTGCTTCCAGTCCGTGATTCATCAACCCCAGCTCGTTCCAGTTTTTAAATCCTCCCTTCCCAGCCCAAGGCCGCCGTCCCCGGAAGGCGCATTCTCGGAAAAGGCCAAAAACTTGAGCTTGTCGTACGCGAGCTCTATGACTCGCGTCGTAGCTATAGAGGGGCAGAGGCCCAGAATTAGGGTTAGCTTACCGTAGCCTAGGGGGGGCAGATGCACAAAAGTAGGGTTAGCTGCCATAGCTGTGTAGCCTAGGGGGCAGACGCACAAAAGTAGGGTTAGCTGCCATAGCTGTGTAGCCTAGGGGGGCAGACGCACAAAAGTAGGGTTAGCTGCCATAGCTATGTAGCCTAGGGGGGCAGACGCACAAAAGTAAGGTTAGCTGCCATAGCTGTGTAGCCTAGGGGGGCAGACGCACAAAAGTAGGGTTATCTGCCATAGCTATTTAGCCTGGGGGGCAGACGCACAAAAGTAGGGTTAGCTGCCATAGCTGTGTAGCCTAGGGAGGCTACCCAAGACGAGCAGAAGGGCGAAATTTCTTGCGTATGCTATGAAATGATAGAATATTATGAGAACATTTCATGTAATTAGAATGTTTTTAGCCATATAAATAAATAATATGGTAAATGGAGATGCTCGTTGATGATACCCTATTTTCATTTGGATTCAGAGTAGACATAAAAATTGATGAAATAGAATAATTACTCCATTTTATTTCTTGTTTTAAATATTTCTGCAGGGGTGTAGTAGTATTATTCCCATTTTTTGCATTTTTCATCAAACTGATTACACCCTACTTTCTTTTTCAAATTTTTGGGGAGAATTTTCTATTTTCCCAAATCTAATTTTATTTTTTTATATATATAAAGTTGTTTTGCACACCATTTTGAAATAAGTAGTCGAATACATGAGGGCCAAGCCATTTTATTGGCAATGAGAAATAGGCCAACAACTAAAAATTTAACATTCTAATGCAAATATTAGGGTGGGTTAATGTCAAATTGAATGATGCCACCTGACTTAAATTTTAAATGCAATAATGTGTAGTTTTTCACAATATGTTTTTTATGCATTTTGATTTGTCACCACTTATAATAATAATAATAATAATAATAATAACAAAGTTAGTTCATATTGTTTGGTTGTGGGTATTATTACTTTTTTTGTATAAATTATATTTATACAGTATATTTAGTATGTTTATCATGTTGTGTACAATGGGGAGAGAAATTTCCTATTCAAAATTATATTGTATAATAAAATTTTAATTTGTTGACAAAATTGTGTTGTCAAACTTGGTCTCTTAGCAAATATTAAAATAAAATTCTCCAAAAACATTTGTAAGAATTCATTTGTGTCCAATTAAATTATGACCAAAATTGATCACCAAATGCCCCAAGAAATTTCAACTAGAGTAAAAATTAGGGGAAAAATGCATTTTGGCTCAGGACAAACACATTTGCATTTGAAACGCACAATCAGGCTTGTGGTGCCAGTAAATGCCACATTTGTTGGCACATTGTCTTCCAAGGCAAGGAGAAGACAATGAAGTGCTCGGTAAAGTTATGGCCCAGTTACCAGCTAGTAAGCAATGTATAAGACACAGGTTTCAGCCTTGTGGACAGGAAGAAATGCACATTGATATGTCTGAAATTTTGCACAAAGCATGACTCCAGAAGCAGTTGGACACTGATGGTTCTATCAACTTGAGTATTAAGGATTGGAAAGTAGAAATGATATCATTGCACACCAAACGTAATTGATAACATATCCACAACAATCTCTTCTCTATTACATTGATATGTAGGGTGTAATTCACAGTAGTGTTGAAGTTGATTCTGCATTCAAAGGTTGGCTGCAAAGCATGTTTGGTCCCTATGACTTCTGATGTTCAGAGATGCAGATGAATGTCTTCCACACTTGCTCTGTATTAAGGTCTAGTGGACTTGAAATGGATGAAGCTCTCAGTACAAGAATTCACCTCAGTGGTTTCCTTTCAAGTCTCAAAATTGTGTGACAGTTCCCTATCTGCAACAATAGTCCACAGAGGACTGCAGGATAGCATTGCTCCACAGCTCTTACAGTCACATCACCCCATTCTTGTTCAACAAACCAGAAGAGCAATCCTGAAAAGCAGAAGTCCTACCAGAGCACAACACCAGAAGATCTCTCTTGTCCATTACATTTTCCAATGTGAAAATTTCTGCTGGGTAGTTACTAGTCATCTTTAAATTGGTTGAACACTGAATTTGTTCACCTATCCATGAACAATATTTTCTAAATCATGGAATATACATTGATGCACAATGACTTCATAGAGTTTACACAAACACTTACAGCTTCTCAATCTATTGACTGCCAGTGCCAAACTGACCTGGTTCCTAACAAGAGAAAACCTCAGAAACCCAAAACCACTGCAAGCCAACATTGGATCACCAAAACAGATGTTTCTTGTGAAGAAAGGCAATGAGGTACGGTTGTTTCTCAAAATTAAACTCCAGTTTGCTTTTAGTTGTTCAAAGATGATTTATGCAGCCACCAACTTATTCTGCTCCTGGAAAAAGAAAATAAAGACGCAATTGTTAATTTCCCCCATTCATGAAGGTGCACATGAAAGGCAACCTGGTTATTGTGGGGAAATCTGCACAATCCTTTTGGCTGGATATAACAGCCATAAACCTGTCCTGAAAAACTTTGTTCTGCTCTATTCTATTTCATTTTTGTACAAGGTATAGGATTATTCCTAACCAGACAGCCACGATATCCACCACAGATGTGAATAAAAAAGGGGACATTGTGGAAAACAAAAGGAGCAGTTTAGAATTGGTTGATTTGCTGGAGTGTGAAGCATTGATGTTCTTCAAGCTCCTGGGAATGCTGCAAGAGAATTGGTTGATTTTCTATGGTTGCAACCTCTTGGATTTCTTGTTTTTATAAATTTTTATTGCATGCATTTTATGAAATCTCTTTATTTTCTTTCAATTCGAAACTTGCTACTTTGTTGTTTTTGTTGTTTTTTTATTATTACAACACTCCTGGCCTTTTTTTCATTTTTATTTGTATAGTGAAATAGATAAAAACATATTTTATTTTGAAAAATTTGAGAAATTTTTCTTTGTTTTTTTGTTTTTTTTGGTAATTTTGTTACCATAATCACAATTCCAAATACACATAGAAGTTTATTGTCACTCATAATGCATCACAGCATGGAGCCCAAGTTTGATTAAAGTAATATTTTTGATCAAGTGTCAAACCAAACATATATAATCAAATTGGCAATAGTAAATGGTTAAAGTTTACTCAAGTTGGCCTTTCTGATTTGTCACTTAGTCAAATCAGCAATCTCCAATAGAAGCACTCCTTTGACTCCCCGCCTACCACTCCCCAGAGTAAAAGGACAATCATGCTTCCCTTTGGCCTCCCTCCCTTTTAAAATTATATACATGAAGGTAGCAAAACCCTATGACAAAAACAGTGTGGGATAAGATTGAGGTGCTATAAGGGTTTTGGAGGAAAGTTTTGGGGGCCTTTGGAAACATGGTGGGAATACATTGGGAATATGAAAAAATAAAAAATATCCTCCCCCAACAAAACGAAAAGGCCCCTGAAAAAAATAATCCCAAAAGTGCAGGTAGAACCACCTCATTGGTTGTATGCAATTTTTATTTCAAAAACTGATTTTCAACATTTTAGGCTAATGTCCCTTCCTAAGAGCAAGTGTAGTGAGTACCTATTTACTGGTCAAGCCCATAACCATATACACCCATGCTCTTAGCGCCACTTTCCATTAGGCCTCTGTGATGACATATTTTGGTGGGACATTGCCTTTCCATTGAAATGGACCTCACAATTGTGATGACAATTTTGTCACAACTTTGCAGGTCATGAGTTGATTGAAATTGTGAGGGTTGTGAGTCAATATGTGACTCAATAAATTTAAGCAATGTTTTTGAAACCCCAAAACGTTCCCAATAGCACCTCTATTTTATCCCATATGCTTTGGCAAATGTTGTACTCTTGGCACATATATAGCTGAGGCAAATGGGAATCCTGTATCTTCGAAATAGAACATTCTATTTTGGGGAGGCTCCATGATTTCAGTTTTTTTGTAATGGACAATCAAATTGACACATTGCAAAAGAAACAAAAAATTGAACATGGGAAGCATCCCCATCTAATTATTGCAAAGCGCAATACCCTAGTACCTTGGCCAACATTAATTGTATTATTTTCAGAAATGTTGAAATTTTAAAAATTATTTCTTCCAAAACCAAAATATCATGAAGTACAAATATGAATATTTAAGGAATATTTTTACGTGTTAAAATGAATATTTCAAAATTATTCAACACACATGTGTTGAAATGGCCAAGGTACTAGGATCTACTACCAGCCCACAAATACATAATCATATAAAGTTTACAGCTGAATCACTGATTCACATTGATTTTATATCAGCATCACCGATTCTCTCACATATGTCATATTAACAGCCTTCTTTATATTGGCGAAATATAGAAAGAAAAAGCGAAATTAAAAATTAAAATTTTGAAAATGAAGTGTAGTTTGAAAGTTTCAATCGCCACAAATCACCGCGAAAAGAGAAAACATCGCCAGTTTTCAATAAGTAGCAAGAAATATAGAAGGATGATTAAATATTCGTGCTTCATACGTGGTCTATAGCCAGGTTTGGCTATATCGTTATAGGGAAGATAGCCACTTTTTTTACATGTTCTTATGGATGATCGCCACTTTGGCTATATTCAAAATCCTTAAAAAACCACCGGGGCCCCATATATATACCTTCCTTGCCGCCAGCCAAATACGGTAGGCTAGAACCTTAGTATCTAAAATTACCGCCGATCCCGCCAAGTATACCGTACATTAACAGGTGAACATCCACAAAGTAGAGATTGGCATTTGGTACAGCCACTGCTGGTCCGTTGTTTTCAGGAGGAATTTACTTTGGGCAAAACGTAACTGGATTAAAGCGA
>Ga0209208_10011605_pt1 | contig 11260 bp, 8 predicted proteins | sample S1TSphfallax_3_FD_187694 | JGI IMG/M metagenome (GOLD analysis project Ga0209208, IMG submission 187694) | Host-associated microbial communities from peat moss isolated from Minnesota, USA - S1T2_Fd - Sphagnum fallax MG (SPAdes) (version 2) | ecosystem: Host-associated > Plants > Peat moss >...
CATTGCATGCACAATAGCCAATTGAACTTTTAAAATAAAAGTTAAAAAAATTAATTAGACAACCTATTGATTGAAATCTTAAACACAATAATTGTTGTATGAGTTGTGTTTGTCAAGGCAAAACTACATGTAGTTTGTAGATGCTCACATATTTTGAAAAATGTTCACCAAGGTGTTTTAATTTTCAATTTTGTGGTTTTGAAAATTCAGTGATTTTTTCAATTTTTAGCAAGTTTTTTTTTTCGAATCTACATTTTAAAAATAAAAAATATGTTGTCATAGTACAAAATTTTCCCCCCAAAATAACAATCGATTGTTCATTAAATATTATTGTGATTATGAATTCATTTTTTCACAACTTTATGGGACATTCCCTAGTTAAATTATTACTATCGTGTTTTTGCCATAAGGATAATTAAAAACCATTACTTACTAATGCATTTGAAGACAATGACATGGAATTGTTAGTCAAATTTTACACCCTATATGAACATTGCCAAATTATTTGTATGAAAACCAAAAGTGTTGTTAGATTGCCACATCCAAGCCATCCAAATAACTCATGTTTTCAAGAAACCTTAAACCTTCATCATTGTAGGTTTCACATAATGTGCATAAGATCTTGTTGTTGTGAAGTCTTTGTTTGTTTATTTTCCTTGTTGGTTGATTTTTTTTGTCATGCAATGTTGCCTCATGCAACTATAAAGATCCATTTATATTCACCAAAGTTGGTCTTTAATATGACTTGTAGGTTAAGGACTTTGATGTTTTCTATGTGAACCTTGAGGTGACAATCAATCAAGATTTGATGGACTTCACAAATGAACATTCTTTTGTTTAAAAATCAATTGTCAACATTCAAACTCTTTTGAATGCTTATAGGTAAAAGCATGGTTAAGTGGCTTAAAAGAAACATTTGAAAGTTCAAACATTCTACAAATCATGGTTTTTTAAGAGGTTCAAATTGACTAACTTGTTATTTTGATTAATGGACATGTACATTTTGACTAAATGTCAAGGGCTTGAATGACACATGTATGTGTGAACTAATCAATTTGACTATAGTGATTTACTTGATTAAATACACATAGTCAAGTTGTACAACCTTAGTCAAAATGGCCAATGATCTTTAATCAAATTGAACATTTAGTCAAGATGGTCAATGATCTTTAATCAAATATGACACATTCTACTATCTTATATGTATTTACCTCTTACTTATACATTCACCTATTTATTTAATTAACTATTTGCCTACCTATTACCTACCCACCCACCCACCTACCTATTATTTACCTTTCAACTTATTGACTTATACCTTTTCACCTACCTACCTACATACCTACCCACCTACCTACATATTATTTACCTACCTATTCACCCACTTACCTACTTAAATTGAAGCATTGGGTGTAACCATAAAATTTAATCACTATGTTTAGCCACTAAATTTAACCATTAAGTTTTGCCAAATTTTAGTTAAATTTTAGCCATTAGGTTTAATTTAAATTTAACCACTAAGTTTAGCCATTAGGTTTAATTTAAATTTAACCGCTAAGTTTAGCCATTAGGTTTAATTTAAATTTAACCACTAAGTTTAACCATTATGTTTAACCACTAGATTTTGGCACTAAGTTTAGCCTAAGTTGAACCATTAAATTTGCCCAATATGTATAGCTTAAATTTAGGCACTAAGTATAATTATTAAATATAATTTAGGTTTAACCAATATGTTTAACCATTAAAATTATTCATTATATTTAACTTATTAGATTTAATTATTGGGTTTAATCAAGGTTTAACCATTATGTTTAGCCATTACTTTAAGTCACTAAACTTAACCATTACTTCAAATCATTAAGTTTGACCATTAGGTTTAACCATTATTTCAAATCATTAAGTTTAACCATTAGGTGTAACCTTTATTTTAAATCATTAAGTTTAGCCACTAAGTCTATAAATTATTTTAAACCATTAAGTTTAACCACTAAATTTAATTTTTATTTTAAGTCACTAAGTTAAACCATTATATTTAACCATTATTTTAAGTCACTAAATTAAATCACTAAGTTTAGCCATTAGGTTTAATCATTACTTTGAGTCTTTAAGTTTAACCATTATGTTTAACCATTATTCTAAGTCATTGAGTTTAACCACTAAATTTAGCCATTATTTTAATCCATTAAGTATAATCTTTGAGTTTAGCCATTTTAAGTCACTAAATTTAACCATTAATTTAAATCGTTGAGTTTAGCCAATATTTTAAATCATTAAGTTTAATACTAGGTTTAACCATTACTTTAAACCATTGGATTTAGCTGTTAAATTTAACCAATAGTTTAAACCATTGAATTTAGCCATTAAATTTAGCCATTAAGCTTAGCCAGTAGGTTTAGCCATTATTTTTAATCACTGAATTTAGCCACTAGTTTTAACCATTACTTTAAATCATTGAGTTTAGCCATTAGGTTTAGTCATTATTTTAAACCATTGAATTTAACTATTAAGTTTAACCATTACTTTAAATCACTAAATTTAGCCACTAAGTTTAACCATTACTTTAAATCATTGAATTTAGCCGTTAGGTTTAGGCAATAATTTAAATCATTGAGTTTAACCACTAAGTTTAATTAATAGTTTAAGTCACTGAGTTTAACCACTAGGTTTAGTAAATAGTTTAAGTCACTGAGTTTAGTCATTAAGTTTAGCCAATAATTTAAGTCACTAAGTTCAACCATTAAGTTTAACCATTATTTTAAGTTATTGAGTTTGGCAATTAAGTTTAGCTATTACTTTAAGTCATTGAGTTTAGCCATTAGGTTTAGTCATTATGTTTAATGATGTGAAAGGAACATACGAAACAAAAAAACTTTATAAAAGATGAACACCTTTGATGGTGTAGTCCATTGGTAAGGACTTGGTTTATCATTGGGAAGGTTTACGGTTCAAATTTTTATACTTACAACCTATGTGCATGTTGAAAAGGTTGGGGTAGGTAGGTTAGATTAAGGTAGTTAGGTTAAGTATTCTAGGCTAAGCTAGTACCTACTCACCTAAGTGTTTTTTTCAACCTACTTAAACCTCTTTACTACCTACCTACCTATTAATTTTAAAATTAATAATCTAAAAAATTATTTTAATTTAGGTATAAAATTAACCTAATTAAATGGTCCATTATCCATTGGTCAAATAGTCGATCAAATAGTTAATCATTTTGTTAATCACTCTACCAATAAAAATGACAAGGTCCAATTTGACTGCCCAATTGTGTTGGACATGTACAAACCGACTTGTCAAAATTGATAAGGTGACTTTTTTTTACACCTGTCATTTTTGGGTAATTTTTTATTAGAAAACCTAGTAAAAAAAACCATGAATTGTAGTAGTGAAATTCCACACTAGCTAAAATTGTGTCATTGTGACATTTAACAAACTATGTTACCCAGTGTGCATTCCCCTATTATTATGCTTTGAATAATGATAAACCACATTTATAAATATATGTATGTGATTGGTCAAAAAATTCCATATGAAAGCGTAAAATTTTGATTGTAAATTGGACTTTCAATGAGCGTAATGAGGTAGTTTTTTGTAATTTAATATTTACGATCAAAATTTCTTATATTGGGTGGGTTTCAATGTATTTTAGTTTTACCCACCTTGTTTGATGTGAGAATATTTTTTAATTTCAATTTTGACATTACTATGTCATATTTTTATCCACATGTAAATTCTATATGCGTCACAAAAACAATGTCGTTATTTCAAAAGTTCATTATGAATCCATTTTTTTCTTAAAACTAATCCATATTCTTTTATATGATTATCACTAAAGTCTATTACAACATAAATAATTTAAAAATTGACAATGCTAATGTAGAATATGACTTTACATTTAAAGTTCATCTATAATCCAAAAGAACTAGGAATGTGACTATCCAAATTATTCATTTATTTGTGTTTTCATCATTTTGTTGCCAAGGGGAAATATTTTGGATGTTTAATATTTTATTTTTTGGGGTGCATATTGAAGCTTCAAAACTTTCTTTTGATTCATTGGAATCTGTAGAATTGAAACAAGTCATTGTAAGGTTTTATGTGGATTGGTTTTGTTCTTCATTATTAGTCAATTGTTGTAGGCTTTGAATGTGCAATGGTTTTGCTAGTCATTAATCAACAATGCATGGTGCAATAGCTTCATTGGAAATGTGTGATCTACTACAAAAAATTTGCACACAATTATTTCACAAAATCCCAAGGGCATCCACTTGACATGATTTGCAGTTTGCATTGATTTTCCATGGATGCTAGGTGAATAATACACCTCCTTTTAAAGATTTTGTTGTATTTGTTTGATATTTAATTAATCAAATTGATTACAAGTTGGTGGCTATAAGGGAGGGAAACACCTATCTATTAGTTGCAACCTTGAAGGGTCAACATTTTGCAATCCTCTATGAATTTTTTTAAAAATCCTTCTTGGTTGTATTTTATAAATGAACTTGCTCACAACTCTTCATATTGTGTTTTTGTATGTCATGTCTTTACAATGTGCATTCTTCCAAAATTTTATTAGACTTAATTAACATTGATTTTAGTTTTTGGATTTCAAGAATCTTTCATCTTTTTGAGTCAAAACTACAATTTGTATTCAAGGCTTTGAATTTGCATTCAAATATGATTGTCAACATCTTTGCTTTGAACATATTTGCATTGATGTTTTTGCATTGAATATATGGGTGTCAATCTCCTTGTGTTAAATTTGTGTACCTTGATTTCTTTGTGTTGAATATATGTGCATTGATTTTTTTTTGGTCAAATTTGTGTGTGTTATTTGTCTATAATTGAATCTAAACATTTACGTTGAATTTGTGTGCATTAATGTGTCAAGTCAACATTGATCTCAAGTTTGTGTTCTTCAATATCTTTATGTTGAATATGTGTGCATCAATTTGTCTATAATTGATTAATAATGTTAAAGTGGAATTGGTGTGCATTGATTATGTGTGATGATTTTCCAATTATGATGTTTTATATGCAAATCTAGAACATCATGTAATGTCCTTGATGAACCTTCTTTCACCCATGCATCCAAGCCAAAAGTAAACAAATGGAACTATAATGCCATAAAAAAATTTCAAGACTTTTGGGTTGTAAAACTACCATGGGCAAAGTTGTGTGTAAGGTTAGATGGTAACTTGCATATTGTCAAATGTAAGGTTTGATTATAGGTGGAAGGGGAATTTAAACCATTCACTCCTAAGTGGGATTCTCTTTGTAAGTATATAGGTCATAAGAAAGTTAACAAAAATATTGGAACTGATGTGAAGATAGGGGATTAGTATTATTCCAAAGTTTATAGGCATGTGAAGAACCAAAAATTGTTTGGTTCCCACAACTATGAAAATGTTGTTGCCCATGTTGCAAATGGGGTGGCAAGAAAAGAAAAAAAAAGGTTGTGCAATTTGGCGTAGTTTTGCATTTGTTGTTGTAAGGACATCCCATGCTAGAATATGAAGCAATGAAGCTTTTGTTTGGGCTTTTGCCAATTAAAAACAAATAATGGATTAATAATTTTGGCTATACAATGGTAGAATTATTGCATCAAGAGGTTATGAAGGCAACCAAGGCAATAATTAATGAAGACTACTCATTATACATGTGACTTTTAGTTGTGATGAAATTTTTTAAATGGATAACAATTCTTGGTTGTTTGTCCATTGTATGTAATGCAAAATTAAGTAAGGATTTTGATTTTGATATCTTTGGACTAAACGTTTGAAAGATCAAGGAGTGATAATCTAACCAAGGTGATTATGGAGGCTTTGATGATAGGTGGTGATTTGTGAATAGACCAAATTGCCCAAAAGTTCACATGCTTTGGGGTAGATGGTGTTAATGCATTTTAAAGCATTAAAAGTGGTGTTACACAAAAAAATCCATGACAAATGTCTTTTTCATTCTATGGGGTCGATTATATGGCTTGTCACACTAACTTGATAGTGTATACCAAGTTTTGGTGATTATTAAAATCACGAAAAAACCTCTCACAATTTTATACCAAGGTATGTACCCACTTAATCACTAGAAAGAAAAAAAAAAAACCAATGTCATGAGGAACCTCTTGGGGTAATGAGGTGAAAAAACCTCACACATAATAAAACCATTGACCTAGAATTCTTCTGCATTTATGTTAACTCCATGTTGACTTGCTATGAACCACAATGAATTCTTTTCAAGTTGTGGTCCTACAAGTAATAATTAATAGTGACTTTAGTTTTTCCCAAGTAATTTTTGTTGCATTTCTAGATTCTTCTTGTGGACGATTACTTGAATGGCCACAACCAATTATATATTTTCTTGTTTTTCACCTATCGATGTTTAGTTTTTGATGTAAACGGTTAGTATATCTAGGCATTGCATCAAGATTTGGAGATTAGTTTTTTGTAATATGTGACAAAAGATGTTTTTGTTATTGTTGAATCATAGTGCAAAAAAAAAGTGCAAAAAAAAACCTTAAAACTTTTCCATTATTCCTTCATTTCCATTTTTAAAAAAATCTTTGATTTGTGTCTTTAATGTCCATGCAAGTTCACGATTTGTGTGTGGTTTTGCAAGGGCTAGAGAAAATTTGATTTAGGAAATGAAAATTAAGTTCTTAGCCATGGTGTTGTGGATGCTCTAAGGGTTGTGTATCTCTAATACTCTAGTTGCAACCAAATTATGATGCATCCTTGCCAAAGACCTTGAGGTTCTTAAAAGCAACTTTTTGCTATAACAAAAACCCACCTTTGGTGGATGAGCAAAATGTTGCACAATATAGGAATTCTTTAATACTAATGGTCTTGACTTTTAGAAATACCTTTTTAGGCTTACAATGAAATCAAATGTAATAACATGGTGCCCCCTTTTGACATTAATCTTTTAGCCAAAATATGATGCCTTGTGACAACATCTTAAATATTACTTTCTAGTTCCCTTAAGTACATGAAATTAGTTGAATTGCCATGGTGTAGATAGTAGGTAACATGGAGGATGAGAAATGTTTTTCAACTTGACTAACTTTTATGAAATCAAAGCTTTGTAATAGGCTCACTACCTATTTGCCAATTGTTGGGTGCATGTTTACACAACTATTTTATACTTCATATTCATATGTAGAATGTATTAAGTAATGGAAATAACATGTCATTGATATTGCTATGATGGTTAGGGTTGAATGTTCTTTGTGGAATTGTTGGCCTTAATTTTGCAAAAATAAGATCTTTTCTCATTTGTGTTTTCATTTTTGTTAAATTGAATGGTTGTTTTACAAGCTAAATATGTTTTTTTCCATGATATTGGAATTTTTTCCCACTTTCTATAGTCCAAATGTAATGGTGTCTCCTTGTGTGAATTTTAAAAGTTATAATTGTATGCTAATTTGGTTGATTTTGTAGGTCACTTGTGTTAGAAAGGCCAATTTTTAGGGTTCAATTCCCTCACAAGTGTTATGTTTGCTAATGTTATTACAAATTTCATGTGTTGTTTGTGCTTTTTGTTGAAATAGTTTACATTTTATGATAGTATGCATTTCATAGTGATTAATATTTTAGCTTCACTTTTGTTTTTGTAGTTTCTTTTAGTACATTCAAATGATTATTTATCGCTTTAATTTTTTATTGTTTGTTTAACAAATTGTTGCCATATTTTAACAAGAACATTTCACACCTCACCATAAAAACTCCAAATGGTATTGAAGAATAACTCAAAAACTTTAAATCCATTTCAATGATTCTGATATGTTTTCACCTTTAAATGGTAGCTAAGTGGAAATAAAGAAGGTGTTATTGGGCTATACATAGTTTTTACACCAACTTGTATGTAGCCATCCTGACAACACATGCATTTCAAATGTGTTCTCATCAAGTACTATACAAAAATGGAAAAAAAACACTATTAGTTATTTACATGATGAGCTAGTTGTTTGTTTCCTAATACCTACATGGTGCATGCATAGAAAACAAAGATTCTAATCCACAAATCATGGAGGGGCAATTGATCATTGAATGATAGATATCCTAGGGCCTTTCTTATAGAGTCATGAAACAAATGATTGATTATCCATGCATGTGGATGACTATCTCTTTAATTTTTGTGTAGAAAGTTGATGCCCAATATTCATTTCAAACACATGCAATTCATGGTTATTCTTTTGTGTGACACAATTTCAAGCTTTTAAAAAAGTTTGTTCATTTAATTTTTTATCAAACATTAGGGGGTAATATATCAAAAATTTGGGATGTTATAGAAAGAAAATTATTTTGCAACATTGTTCTATTCAAAAGAATCTTCTAATTTTTTATTTTACAGAAAAGTGAATGATGGACCAATAACATTGAAGCTCACAAAAAATTATACAAAAAATAAAGTGACATGAATAATAAAATTTTGTTTGCAAATTTAAAAGCCAAAGACAAGGTTGCTTGATAGCATGGGTCAAGGTGAAACAAAACATCATATTATGGCTTCTTATATATTCCTTTAACTTGCAAGATTTCCAACGTTTTATACTATTTGCAAATGTAAAAAGATGATAAAGCTATCAAGATCTATAAGGAAGATTATTTTTTTATATTACTTTTTGTTTTTCATGTTGCGATCTCCCAAACCATGGTGCCACCCATTAGAATCTTGGTACCATTTCAAAGCCTTTGATTAATAGGGGTGCACTAAGGTGGTTTGGTAATGTTTAGACTTATGGTTAATAATCATTGAATAAAAAATATATTTTTGGGTGGAAATTGGGGCAAGATTTTGGTACTCGTAAAAAGCCGTTGATGAGTGAATGTTTTTAAAGGTGATTTTGTAATTTTTAGACCTAAGGTGGCAAAGATATTGAATTTTGAGTAAATTTTCTAACAAGAAAATAATTTAATTTTAAAAAAATCACAATGGGGCTTTATAAGTAGGACCATGTTCACATTTGGGCAAAATGGAACAAACCACATCTATCTATTACTATGGAAAGTTGTTTGTTTGTTTTGTTACATTGAAAATTTTCAATTCTTGGTGACCACCATGTTGTTCCTGGTATCACTAGAAAACCTTCAATGAGTAAAGGTGTACCAAGGCAGTTTCATAATGTTTAGACATATGGTGCAAGGATGATTGAATATTGAACAATTTTGTCAAAGAAAATTCAACAAAGTCAAAACAAAAGATTTTAGGAAATTTGAAATCAACTCTTGATATTATTAAAAAAACCCTTGATGAATGGATTTTTTGAAGGTGATTCCTTGCTTTTTAGACCTAAGATGGGGGAAATATTAAATTTTGAATCATTTTCATCACTAGAAATTAATTTGGAATTTAAAATAAATTTTCACAATTTGGTTTTATCATTGAACCAATGACACATGCTACATAAATATTAATCACAAACTTGATCCCCCATGTATATGTGTTTTTACAACACTTTAACAATGTGTTCAAGATTAAATGTTAGTGAAATGTTGATCACTTATTAATATGATGTTGTAATGGCATTGTAATACAATGATCAATTATCACAATGTATTACAATGCCATCACAACATTAGATCAACGATTGTATCAACAATTCATTAGCATTTAATCTTGAACACATTACTAAAATGTTGTAAAATCACATATACATGGAGGGGGCAAGTTTGTAATTAATAATTATAAGTTTTTTGACAAGTTTGTGTATTAAATCAACTAAATTTTGGTGACAAAACAACAAACATGTTGATGAAGAAAAGACACGGTGTTCAACAATGTGGGCAAAACTTATACAATAAAGATATATGTAAAGCGGCTTTAACTAATAACCTACATGGCTAGTTTGGCCAAAATTGGTAATGGAACCAAAAATTAGGATTCTCACTTTTGACCTAAAAAAGATAGAATTCATGTTGAAAAAAACTTTTAAAACTTGAGGTCAAACTAATTGGACCCCAATCCATGTTTTTCACCTTGTGTGAAAGACCAACCTAGGTGGGTCTAAAACTTAGTAGGTGGGTACATAATTGGGTAAGTAGGTAGATAGGTTGTTTAAATAGGTAAGTAGCCTAGGTGAGTATATAACCTAGACAAGTGGGTAGGTAAGTGAATAGGTAGATAATTTATGTCCGTAGATAACCTAGGCAAGTGGGTAGCTAGGTGAATAGGTATGTAGCCTAAATAAGTAAGTAGGTATGTAAATAGGTAGCCAATTATCATGCACAATTACACAACACCCAAGATTATCAAAACTAACAAAGTCACACATGTTAAAACATGCACACAAACTGGAATGTTGTAGTTGTATGTGAGTATAGAAACATCTCTTGAACTAATATTTTACAACCACAACATAGTTAGAATCATGTTCATATTGAATTAAGTTTCACCAACAAATAAATTAGAACTTTATTCACATTGGATCAAGTTCCAACAACAAATGAATTTTACAAAAAAAAAAACTAATATTTTACTATAAATTTCTAATGAGGTAGATAGCTTAGGTGGGTATGTAAGTTGGTAGGTTGGTAGAATTGGTAGGAAGATAGATATATTAGGTGGGTGGGTAGGTGAATGAGCCCAAGTAGGTCCCAAACTGAGGTAGGTATAACCCTAGGTAGGCACAAGATGTAAAGGTGCACTCCAGTCAGAATTTTGGATAGCTTATGTTTACTTTTGAGCTTTGGGTCCTAGTTTTAGCTTCTGGACTTTAAAGGATATAGTCAGAAAGTGGGGGTGAGATGGCCAAGTGAGGATGAAAAGGGGCACAGAACTGGCCATCAAATATCTCTATTCCGAGGAAACCAGAAAATATTTCTTAAAAAGGATGTTAGTCCTATTAAGAACTAGCATTATATATATATATATAAGAGTATATTTTATTTATCTTATTATGTGTTAAAATCACCATACCAACTATTTTTCTTTTCTCTGGGAGGAATTATGATCAATCATTCTCCCTTTGTACTTTTATTTTTTTCATTTTCCCAAAATTTCGCATTTAAGAAAAAATGCTGGCCCTACCATGTTGAACCAAAATATTTATAGATCTCAATTGGTGGAAAATTGCATAAAAGTTCTTAAATTGGAATTTTGTTGTCTCTCAATAGGTTTGAGCCTAGGGGTAGTACACTTCTTGTTTAGTACACTCCAAATATGCTGAGAAAAGTTCAAATTGTTTTTTTCAAAATGTGGCAATTTTAGAAAAGAAGAAATGGGAAGATTGCAACAGAATAATAATCCCTTTAAATTCTGA
>Ga0209208_10011606_pt1 | contig 11260 bp, 12 predicted proteins | sample S1TSphfallax_3_FD_187694 | JGI IMG/M metagenome (GOLD analysis project Ga0209208, IMG submission 187694) | Host-associated microbial communities from peat moss isolated from Minnesota, USA - S1T2_Fd - Sphagnum fallax MG (SPAdes) (version 2) | ecosystem: Host-associated > Plants > Peat moss >...
ACTTTATATTACACATAAAATTCATGCAATTTTTTTTTTAAAATCCATTCCTTACAAGTTACAACTTACTATTGTTTTAAAACACTAAAGATGCAAGACTTTTTGTAACACTATTAAAGACATGAAAATATGTTCCAAATTGGATTTTTTTTCAAGGATGTTAGATTGAATGTTATAGTCTAAAATAATACAATTTTGATGACCAATTCTTAACATCAAAATGAATTTTTGTTTGATTAAAATCCCAAGATGTTGTCCTTTGAAAGTTAAATAATCCTTTTTGGTACCCTTAGCATGATCTTGCCCACTTGTGTGTTAGAAAAATGTACCTTTGATCTTTGGATGTTAAAAGGAGCACACAATGTGTTTATTGTGGTTTCAAATTTCATTTTGAAGAATTGGGAGCCCAAACATGTAAAAATTGGATTATTTGATGTATATTATATTATTAATATAACTATGGTTCTACAAATCCAATAGTTATTTAACAAGTTTTCTCGTACTCAAAAGTTGTGGCACATATAAAAGACAAAAGGGCTAATTTACAAACATGTGCATCTACTCTAAATTCTATCATTTCTTGTAATGGTGTGGGGATGTTTAAACCTCTAATGCACCCTCAAGCTCCTTGATGGACTCAATTGCGAGTGCAAAAGTGAATAGCGGAAGGAGAAAGAGTTGGGGTGCGCTCCCTGGTTCGTAGCACTTCGGGGGTAAAAGGGCGTGTTGGAGCTTCGAGATGGGGCTAGGAAGATTGACAAGCACTTCAATCATTTTCACAGAATTGCACAAACCAAACAACAAGTTGGTTAATGTGTAGTTGGAACATTTTGGTGCACGGACGAGTCACAGATGAACACGGATTCAGAAGACTCACCATGGTTCAAACTTGGGGGAAGTCATCACCTTCCCTTTTATAGTATACTTTGTGTCTGGCCACGGGACTAGCACCCAAATGTCATTTTGTCTTGGGACTCCCAAATAGGAGTCCCGAAATTCCCACAACTGGGATTCCCATGACTTTGGGCGCCCATAACTTTGTGTGCAGACCTCTGATTGAGATTAGGTTTGAAGCAAAGTTGTAGCCCTTGTCAAGATTTTTTCAACAATATGTTGCACACCACCCACACGCAAGGAAATCGGGGTGATTCCCAACTTTTAGTGGTCGGGAGTCAAATTGCCAATTTGACTCCCGGCCCTTCTTTTGGCCATAACTTGTGTGTTAAGTGTCCAAATGGGTCATGCGAACCCATTTTAGACATCTACAGTCCAAGATCTTTCCAATGATATAAAGAACTTCTCAATACAATGGGTTTTGACCCCTACAATCGCTCTCTGAAAGTTTGGGAGTCCATCGGGACTCCAACTCCCAAAGTGTGAATTCACTTGCGAGTGTGAGGGTTCATTCCCTCACATTCTCCTACACTCCCGGGAGCATGAGACGTGACTCTTGGGCTTCCCTCTTGGCCCGCACCCTTGCAAGCCCTTGCCTTGGTTGCGAACCCAAGGCTAGGGTTGTGACACTTTCAATGGAGTTTGTTTGGGACATGCATTTTCAAAAATCTACCAATATACAACTACAAATTATAAAGTAGCCTTAGGATTCAATTATGCATCTATCAAATTTGCTCAAACCAACATTGAAAAATGTATTATTTAGCCTAACAAATCTAGCAAAGGAAGGAATCTTTCAAAGAAAACATTTATAGATTTTGGGTTGAGGCCCAAAACATTGAACATGTTAATGAAAACTAGGTGAATAAGATTTCCTTCTTGCTTCCTTTTTTTTTTTTCCTGCTTCTATGTTATTTTTTACTATGTTTTGTTTTCTATTTTTTCTACACATGAATGAATATGTTTGTAACCTTTTTTTAGTTTCTAGTGTTGGGTTGAGTTTGTTGTTTTGTATTGCAAATTGCGGGGGAAGGAGGAGGAATGAATGAATGGCTGCTTCAATTTTTTGTGAATCCTTTCCGAAGTTCATTTTCTACCTTCTTCTTAGTCAAGTTTTACTATTTCAAGATGCCTTCAATATTTTCCACTTAACAATTGCATTATGTTAATTTCAACAAATAATGGTGTTGTAAGCCATGTACCATTTCCAAATAATTGGGCAATATGTGAGGTTAACATCAAAGTGTTGTCACCCATAATAATGCTGTGTGTGATGAATTTGGGTTTTATTGTTTTAAAATGCTTTGAGTTTTTTTCCACTTAGTGATTGTATTATGTTATTATTGGCAAACAACAGTGTTACAAAGTTATGTTCAATCTCTAAGCAATTGGGCAACATGTGAGGTTGTCATTAAAATGTTGTCACCCATAATAATTGGGTGTGATGAATCCAAGTCATGGACATTGGTTGCTTGGAAACACCTTGCAATTTATGATTTCCACATGTCATGAGCTTTGCAATGAACTTGCACATCAAACTATCCTTGACAATTTGATTGATCCAAATTCAACTATTTTTTATGCAAAGTTGGAAGAGTTGCAAATTTGCATGAAACAAATGACCAAGTGTTGGTGTTTATGCTAGATCCAAGGTTTAAGAATATGTGTCCAGTCACATCATATGTAGGTCATGAGAATGTAACAAAATTGGTTATTGATAATGACTCACAATTGTTATTGCCTTTGTTCGTTGAGTTTCACAAATCACTAATGGGGCATAAACACATTAAAATCCCCAAAATTGTTGCCATGGAGTACAATTTTTTGAATTTCAAAATTTTGACAAGATGTGTACACCAAACTTGATGCCAATATTCTAAACTTAGGGGAGATTTAAGAAGTTTAAAACTTGATGTAATTATTTTTTCAAAAACATTCAACATAAGATGAAATTTTTGTATGTGATTAATATATTTGGACCCAAATAATACTTGTCATATAGTACAAAAAATGAGAAATATATTTCAAAAGTGAGCTTATATATTTTTTGTATGAAGCTTTTAAAGGTGAAGAATGAAAATGATATACTAAAAGATAATCCATCAATTTTTTTAAAAAAAATTGTTATTTTTGTTTAAGCACTTTGGTTAAAAACATGATTTTTCAATGTTGGTAAGCCATAAAAACCTTATTATTGAATATTTTAATGAAAGGAACATGTGAAATGAAAGAAGGAAAGATTATTGAAATGGGCATAATTTTTTTTTTCCCCATTTTTTTCCATTGTTAATGGAACATGTCACCCAATATGACACCCTATGGTCATAAAAAATTACATGTTATGTACAACATGTACATCATTGAATGTACCCAATCCTCTTAATGTGACTATTGGTTCAAAGTATATTTTGATTCAAAATGCACTTTAAGTTACAAAAGGTTTTCATGCACATTCCAAAAAAAACTACTTGAATTTAATATTGTCATTGAAAGATTGTCACCAAGAAAAAATTCCTTGTACATTGTCATACGTATTATATGTCATCATTTTTTGCTTAAAGTGGTTTACTTCTAGTCTGTTTATACTTAATGCCAATTGTAATTCAAGTGCCTTTAGGTGCTAAGTTCACAAATGAATTCTTAGGAAATTTTCTCACACCACTAAAACAAATCCAAACACATTGAAACACCTTGTGTCAAGAAAGTTCAATAGAATTTGGCATTATTGTATTGACATGGATTATAAGTGTGCCTTGAATTAATGGCACACAAAATCTTATAAATTTTCAACCATTGCAAAGTTTGCAAAAACACATTTTGGGAATCCCAACTTCCCAAATTAAAACTAAGAGGTTTTTTTCCATTGTTGGGATCTTCACATCATTCTAAGCATATGTCATCTTCAAATTGAGAATATGGAGAAATTAAAATTTTTCAACAAAATTGGTCATCAAATCTATGCATTGGCTGTTGCAAACATTTTAAAATAGAACATGACTTGATGCAAGAGCTTGAGGCTTAATTTGATTATGGCATGAAACATGAAGAGTTCAAGGAAGTTGTGATACCATTTAGTTGCTTCAATGCCCAACAAAGGTAAAACATGGTTCTAGATTTTTATGAAGGGTTTATTTTGTTTTTGTAGAAATGTGTTTGCTTCTAGGGGTTAGGGGTTAGTTATAAAATGTGAAAATACATTCATTAAGGTTGTAATGTGTGGAATTTGCAAGTGTTTCCATGTTTCCAAGTTTGTGGAAACTGGAAATTTGATGGTGATGTATTACTATTTACAAACCAATGCATTTGGCACCTCTATTTCTGGACATTGGAAACTTGATGGTGATCTGAAATGTCATGAAATAGTATGTCCATGTTGTGATACAACCATGGTAGATGTAATAGTTGATTATATTTCAATAGATGTAATAGTTGATGATATTTCAATAGGTGTAATAATTGATGGTGTTGATGTTGTGCCTATTAATTACAATTTACCATGGGTGATACCTTTATGAAGTGACTTGGAAATGATGAGATGCACAATTATCAAGGTTTCTAGGTAGAAAAGGAACTATATTTTGACAAACTACCTATTTTGATTTAAGATCACTTCATCTTTTTTTCCATTATGCAAAAAACTAATGTTTGTTTAGGAAAACACAAAACACTCAACCTTTCATGTTTTGAAGTTGTGAATAAAGTTTGATAAAACTTCATGGAGCATGGCATTTTGCAAATTTTAGTGATCTAGCCTTTACTACGCAAGTGGTTATGGATCCATTCGTTTCCACACAATGTTGGATTATGTACAATGTTACTATGTAAATTTGTTTATAGATTTTTGCTTCATTTGATTCTCAATTCAAAAAACTAGGAACCTAGATCTAAGACTAGATATTTGGTAGAAAATTGGGTGAGAGCTTTAATAGGGTATTTGACAAGATATTGGTCAAAAACCATTGCAAATACCCACCTTAGAAAATAATGAAATACCCACCCCCATCCATACCCTAAAAAATTAAAAATTAAAAACCTAGCCCCAATAGTTCTCTAATTGTTTTTAAAAGAAGCCTTGTGGTTTTTCAATTTTTTATTTTTCAAAAGCCTGCACCCCACTAATATTCAAAAAATCAAATACCCACCCACAACTAATTTCCACTCCAAGATTAACATTTTGATTTATGAGCTATGTGATCATTGATGGCACACCATAAAATGTCATGTCATGAGTTTGAATGACATGCAATTTTCTTATTTTCATCGACAATTTTGTATTCTCAAACATGGATTTTGTGTTACCTTGTTACCAATTCTTGTGCCACAATAGGATATGTCAAAAATGTGATCCCTTAATTCCAACACACGAAAACCTTTACTTTCATAAATGATAGTTTAAAGTGTTTAAATTCTCCTCCTTTTGTTAAAATAGTATATTGTATTTTTATGTTTGGGCTTTGATGTGACTCATACTCAAGTTCATTTTCAGGTGTAAACACATTCGAAATCTTTTCCTCCCATGTTTGTGGTAGGAACTTCACATCTTAGGTTTTTCAAAATGAAATTGTTGTGTGCCAATCTATTTGTGTAAAAAGCATGATAATATACCAAGGATCATATGGCTTCATTGGGAATGAAATGACTTTGAAAACAACCTTATTAACTAGGCCCAATGAAGATTCCATATAGCTTAGCATTCGAAGAACCTTTTCAACCATTTCATAAATTACCATCACAGATGAAAAGTGAACATGGATACATTTTTAATTGTTTTGAATGAATAGCAGCTGTTTGTGGATGAACTTTATAAAAACCAATGAGGCATATAAGATTAGCATGCACACTTCTTCCTTGGACAACTTAAGACAACTTAGGCTTTTCTAAGCCTTATGCAGAGCCATGATTGCAGAATTATAGAGAGATACAAAGTTTGACTTCAAGGGAACCTCCAAGATTTTAAGCTATGCGGTTCACTCTTTGACCTGAAGATCACCCTTTCTTCAAAATTCCAAACTCTGGATTCTTTGCATGCTGGTTTTTGGTTCCACTGGGAGAGCACCTACTTACAACAGAGACTCCTTTCTTCAATATTCTGCACTCTGGATTCACTCTGGATTGTCTGCTTGCTTATTTATTCTCAGTGCGACTGGGAGTTTACCTGTACCTATATAACAGTATGCCTGTTTACCGAAACTGCTAGTAATTACACCTGAAACATGCCTTCAAATGGAAGGCCCAATTGATTCTAATCTCAATTGCTAACAATCTAAGCACCTAAACAAAACATGGCCTGGAATTTTTCTGTGGAAAGTTCTTGTTCAGAAAGTCTGCTGTAAACAGTATTGTACTTGGCAGGCAGATGTGGGAAGTTGTGTGCTACAAGATGCACATTACCTCCATTGATCATGTTTCAATCCCACGTTTCTTAATCATGTGAGAAATTGGGTCCAGGACATTAGAAAGAAGGTAAAACCATGAACCCATTCTACAAAAATATGCAAGTTATGAAGTTCTTGCAAAGTATGGCATACACTATGTCATCTGAACATTGAAACATGACAAGCCAGATCATCAAAATTCTAGCGTCCATTCATTGTTCAAACACCAAAAATGCAAGGTTGGTCCATTGCACAAACAGGTACAAAAGTGGCATGTATAGTAAACTAGATGTACCTAGATTTATAAAAGACCCTATACACAGTTTACTCTCATCTGTCATATGCAGTTGTAATAATTGTCAGTCATAATCTTCTGAGGTTATATTGCCTAGGGAGTTCAAGCCCATAATTGAAATGCATATACTGGCACTTTTATCAACAACCTAGACAAGGATGCAGCAGAAGCACCAATGTAGGTTTGAAAGCATTACAAACACTACAATGCATTCTTCCTGGCTGCTTTCCTGTCAAACAACAGACTGTATGGTGTATGAGTATTAGGAGCCCACTTTCTAAGGCAATTCAGATGACTTGAAACCCAATACTTACTATGTACAAAGATCATGTGAGGACATTAAATGGCTGTAACCATTTTTGCAAAAGTTTTCATGTGGTCAGATCTCAAGCCCAAGGATAGTGTCAAACTCCCATCACCATTTGGGCTTGACAAAATGAATGCCAAGCCTTCAAAAGCTATAATGGCAGGCCCCATAAATATTGGTCTCCCCCATCCAAAGTCACAATCATAAACTGGCATCCGTGCCCAGCTTGTTATGCCCAAATTTGGGGATCCAAAGTGGCTCGCACCTCGCACTAGCTTTGACAAATCTGGCTGCAATTCCAAGTAGTCCAATGCTGACCGCAAATACTCATCATCCATTCTTGCAACTGCATCACGGATCTGCAAATTGACAGAATGATGGTCAATAGAAATTTTCCATCATTAGGAATTTTCAGGTTCTAAGAATTGCTTGCATTTCAAATCTATCCATGTGAGAAAGGATGAACAATACCTTGCAAATCCCCACTGGGGTTAAAAGGGTGCAAACAAAATGGTCCAGGATTGGGTGAAAGGATAGAACATACCTGATTTATATAGAAATGCTTATTTGTAATTAGCAACAGTCCAGAAATCACCACACTATCTAGACAGAACTTTCAGGCTTTCCAGATCATCTACTTCTGGTGGTTAAACATTTCGTTTCATCCTTGTTCATGCCATTTGAAACCCAGAAAATTGACATAAAAGGGTCATTCAATGCGTCATCATCACTGAAGCTCACCTTGCCTGCAGCATATGTCAAGGGTTTGTCAACCAACTCATTGGCTGTGCTCATAGGGGTTGCTGTGAAAATCACATTTCCGAAGTAGCCTTTGGGTAGTGGAGGGATGAGGCGTGAACGGCCATCAGTAGCAATGAAAAGCTTCGTTTCTTGAGATCCATGGAGTTTGCGGGCTTGAGTCACACATTTCCAGATATGGCCTGAAAGCATTTCATAGCTGCTATATGTGATCTTCTTTTGGTCATCAGTTGCCATAGACTTCAAAGTTCCTATTTGCTCCTTTGTAAACTTGAAAACCCTCACTGCCATTGGGAGTTCCACCATTGGGAGTTCTGTGACTTCAAAACTTCCACTTTTCATATGGTCAGTAAAATCTGTTTCTGTGCACTTTGCTGAGCCATTTGTAGTTCCATTTGTTGTGCCATTTGTTGCGCCATTTCTCTTGTCATGAGTTGTGTAGTTCAATGACTCCTGTGTAATAAATTCTCCATTGGTGGCATCTGTATCTGCCTCCATACTGATAAGGCGAGGTGGGGGCTGGTATTCAATGTGATGGAATTTGGGTGTTGGGGGAGACCTTGCCTTCAGCAGAGTGCGGTCAATGAATGGTTGCACTTTAAGAGGAATTCCTCTGGCCATTTCTGACCAAGTGTTTATACAATGGATCCCTGCCATGCCATCTGCAATGTGATGCTGCATGCCGACTCCCAATGATGCACCCCCACACTTGAAGAACGTTATCTACATAGACAAATGACTTTTTGTCAATACTTTGCAGCTTCAATAGCCCCAAGCTCAATTATTTCACATTTGAAAGGGTGATTGGGAAACACAAACTAACTCATTTCTCTTGTCATGAGACTCCTTTTGGTAAAGAAAGTATAGTAGAACTGTCTCTCAAGCTTCACACTATGAATGCATTGTAGATATTTGTCTAAAGGTATGTGTGGTTTGAAAAATCTATTGCGCAGTTTTTAATACAGTTCTATTTTCTGCAAACAATAGTAGTCATAGCTTTCATGGTATTGAAAACTTAAGTAAAAAGTTGTGGGAAAAACCAGATTGAGATTTTAGGTCTCTTCATCAAGCTGAATGCTTTGTAAAGATGAAACAGAGAAGGAGAACCCACCTGGAGAACAAGTAGAGGATATGATGAGATATCACAAGAGTAATCAATCTGTGGCACCAATTGGCGGAACCTTGGATCTGGAGCAAACTCACCAAACTCAGAAATCTTAGCATCTGCTTCTGCCTCCACAAGCAAAACCCCTGCTGCATTGCAATCAATTTCCATCCGGCCTTTATCCCCTTTCTTCAGCCTTCCAGCCATTGGGTAAAATGGCACCAATGTCTTCCCCAAAGCTTCAACAAGGATCTCGTGCTTCAAAAAATCAGGGCTCCTGGCATCATTCAGGTAGAAATAGACACTCTGAGTGTGTATCCGTGGGATGACAAGGTCCACATTTGAGTTCCAAAGTGTCCTCTGGGGTGTGGGCTCACAAGGTGGCACCATCGAATGCTTCCTAATTCTGACCTCAAAACTTGGCAGCCCCATTTTCACACTTGTATAAAATCCTGCACTGGGTCACAACAATCAGCTGAGAAACACTAGTAAATGAGTTTTGGTTGATTTGGGTTTTAAACCTGCATCTGCAGCCAGTAGAACTAGCTGACTACCATGACAAGAACAGCACAGATCAACAACTGCATTAGCTTGTTCTCTTGGAGAAAATGTAGTGCAGCATTGGATCCTCAACCATTGGCATATGGCCCAAAAGACTGTAGAAATTCACTTACCCTCAAAGGAAGCACAATACAGGGGAGCATCAGCTGAATGTGAAAGAATGTCATTCATGAGTGAGAAATTCCAGAAAGAACAGACCAGTGAGTTGAAGGTCCTAGATGGAAAGAAGTCTGGGCAAAACATACTTGACCTCAAACTCAGCCAAGAACTAACTGGAATGGGCTAGCATGCAAATGCATCCAGAATACTGCAGACTGTATACTTTGCATGTGAAAAATCTCAGACAGATGGTACAAAATCAAACAATTGATGTAACGGATATGTACGGAGTTTCCAAAATTTTGTATCGCAAAACTACCATATGGGCTGCTGTAAGTTTTGAATTTTTTTAAGACTACAGTGGATCCAAGAACTTCTGACAGCTTGACTCCACACCAAGTTAGAGAAGACCCCCAAACAACTTACACAGGAGATGAACTCTACGGAGGGGTGTGTATATGATTGGAGAGCCCTCCAGACAACTGCATTACGTCCCTCTAGGTTTTTGCGTCTACAACTTCCCCCAATCCCTCAAAACCCCCACGACTCGTGTGCATTGGCAGACCTGACAATGGGAGAGAGACATTTGCTTATAAATAGACGAGTCTTGTCGATCTAAACACCAACCAAAATCGTGTTCTCTACACTATGTGTCTACCAATCCTATAATAAGGTACCATGGAATGAATTCTTGCAGCATTTTTGCTAGCCATTGTCTGAGAGGACTACACTATAAATAGGTGTTCGCATACCTGCAAAGATGGGCAACCTGGAATTCTCCAGAAGACTTCGAGTCTCAAACACTCCACTTTCCTCCTAGATTATTATTCCGCAGAGCAACGAAAAAACACGTATTGTAATGTAGAGCAAGAAATCCAGAGTCAAGAAAAACAAAAACCACTTCTTTTGAACCGACGATGTGTAACACTCTCGCTTGAGTCTCTTCTTATACAACAACAACAGTCCGATTCCTCTCCCGACCTGTTACAGTGTCTACAGTCTCTTCGATAACGCCTTGACATTCAGAGTCCCAGCATTGCTTCCTTCCTCCCTGAGTGCGCGTTTTTCTTACTTCCACTAGGAACGGCCCTGGCAAGTTTATTGTTGCGCCAAGGTTGGTGAAAGAGATATGGTAGGCACGGAGCTGCACGCATGTGAGTACTGAGTAGTTAGAGCATACACTGTTGAAATTTGAAGATACAGGACAAGTCGCACAGCAGTAATAACTTCGTGTCCAACTATGAACACGTGATGATGGGTCTTGTAATTATAACCGAGACAGCTAACTCCTAAACGCTGAACCAACTCCTCATTAATACTATGGCATAACTTTTACATCATTATAGTTTGATGGCCACTCTAGGTTTGCTTTCAAAGAGCCAGAGTGAAACAGCAGTGCAGCACCTAAGTACCAGGCTGCACAGCCAGTGATTTTTTTCCAATTTTGTGATGTAGCCAAAGTGGCAATGATCCACAGGTAGATTTAGCCAAATTTAACCTACGATTTACATATGAAAGAAATTACTTTAATCGTCATTCTATATTTTTGGCTACCTACTTGAACCATACATACAACGCAAGATTTCTATATATTGAACCCTAAACCCTGCAGTGAAAATATTCAAGAAATTTTCACAATTGTACCCTGAGTTGACATCCAAATAATTTGAGGCGTCTAGGTATTAAATGATTTAATCCAAGCCTTCAAAGTGGAAGAGCTGGTTCAGAGTCCCAGAATCCAGCGACCCAATGTTTATTTTTGCAACTTCCTGATGGTGGAGCCAGGGTGGCGAGCATCCCTGGGCAGATTTCGGCTTAATCGGTGACATTATTTCAAGGAACCCTTAAAAAATCTAGCCAGTAGT
>Ga0209208_10011607_pt1 | contig 11259 bp, 12 predicted proteins | sample S1TSphfallax_3_FD_187694 | JGI IMG/M metagenome (GOLD analysis project Ga0209208, IMG submission 187694) | Host-associated microbial communities from peat moss isolated from Minnesota, USA - S1T2_Fd - Sphagnum fallax MG (SPAdes) (version 2) | ecosystem: Host-associated > Plants > Peat moss >...
AAAATTTTTTTTTTTTTTTTTTTTTGGGTTGAAATGCCCTAAAGTGGAAGAACTCACAAGGCATTTTAAAAAACGGAATGCCTACAAGTGTGAGCAAGCATTTCATTTTAAAAAAATGCCTTAAATCATTTTTTATTTTTTATTTTTTATTTCTCGTGATACCTAGAGGGTTCCCAGCAGATACCTGCCGGGTATCACGAGAAAAAATGAAAAAAATAAAATAAAAATCATCGACTTTTATGTCATGTAATGCCTTTGAATGTAGGCATTACTGGAATTGGGCCTACCTCAGCTTCGCCTCGTGTGAGCCCTTAACCCCCGATAATGCCCATGACCTTGGCCATTACACTACACAAAATAAGCGACGCATCGTGTAATTTTCCTGCCCCAGATCACACGGTCAACCAAAAATATTTAAAATAGGAAATGTTCCATGAAGTTCTCACCAAAAAAAAAAGAAAAGAAAAAAACTCGCCCTTTACAATAACACATGGCAACAAAAACAATTGAGTGTGAAAAATTGGCTTTTAGGGTTTGGGTGTTTTCGGTGTCTTTTCTCCTCCTTCAAGAAATTACCATGATCAAAACCACATTGCAAAGAAAAGAAAAGAAAAGAAAGGAAAAATTTGAAGTATAAATTACTTTTCAAGTATATATATATATATATATATATATGTAAATTAAAATGTAATTGCTAGAGAATAGTGAGCTTTATGAAAATTGGAGGATTTTTGTGCAATTGTAGACAACCAAGGCACTTTTTTTTCCTCCAAAATTTTTCTTGGGCATCAAAAGAGCACTACAATGCTATAATGTATAGTGTGTGTGGGGGGTAAAGCAAAGCCCTGGGTGTTGTTGGCATTCCCAAAATAAGGGGCCTACGATGAGGCCTTTAGCTGAGTCTGCACCCGCATTTTGGGAATGTGCACCAGCTATGGGCTTAAAGCCCATTGTAAAGCGCGTGGCACCCATTATTCCCCCCAACATTATATGTGCATATACTTGTTATTGTAGGCAGTACAAAAGGACAGTACTGTACTGCTCTGCTTGCTTCTTTTTAACCGTGTCTCTGTACAGACATGGGTTATAACATTAATACCTTCTACATGTTATTATATCCTAACACTATAGTAGTAGTATTACTTGTGCACTTTGATTATATATATATACTAACACCCTCTATATGTTATCTATTCTTTAGTATATAGCATTACTTGTGCACTTTGATTTTCCTTGAATGGCCTTGGCCCAACTTAATAAGTTTTTCTCAATAAACATGGATTTGATACTTAAAATACACTTTGGACCCATGTTATGAGGTTTTTTTGGGCTTGTAATGGACACTAGGTGCATGAGTGTATGGGGGTTAAAGATGGGTATGTACAGGCCATTAAAATTAGTAAAAAGTTTCTTGGAACCCTAGAAGTTGTAACAGTTCTACTAAATGTATTTTTGTTTAAACTACTTGCTATATACAATAACAATAATAATAATAATAGTAACAACAACAACAACAATAATAGTAGTATTATCATATCATGGATTATAATAATGATGGAAAATAATAGTTTTGATGGTTGTTCTTAAATTGACCTGAAAAATATGTTTTTGAAAACAAAGGAAGAAATGTATTTTGAAAAAAATGGCCCTAATTCACCAGATTTTTAAAAATAAAATTTTAAATCACCAAATTTCTTCAACATGTTCTAGTAAGTAGCCAAAATGTAAAATGATTATTAAAATTTTCTATTCTCACATATGGCATATATCTAAATTTGGATGAATCTTCTTGTTGATGATCCCATATTTGGCTATATCAGAAAATTGGAAAAAATAAAAGAAAAAGAAAAAGAAAACCCTGGAACTTGCTTTCAAGTTTCAATCAACTCCAACCAGCATGGTTGTTTTTGGGGTGTGAAATTTTGCCAAAATGAAAAAAGAAAATTGGGGCTATTACCCTACAAAAAACCATTTCGAGATTTTTTTAAAAAATTCACAAAAAAAAAGTGAGGCTTTTCGATTGGGTTTACCAAATTTAGAAGAGGTAACCAAACATGAGCAAGATAACAAAAATGTTTTTATTGTTGTACATATTATGTTGTGATTTAGTGTTAAATCCTTCTTAAGATACTAGCCAATGATGCAACATTAAAAAAAAAATCATTGACTCCAACCCACAATCATTAAAAGTTAAATTGTTTGATGATATATACATTCAAAAATGTAATTTTAAAAAAAAACATATTTAGCATGCTACTAAATGCTAAATCATTTTTTTAAATGTATGATATGAAATTAAAATTAAAAAATGCCCCAAAAAAAAACTTATTGATAAAAGCCATACACACTCAGATTTTTATAATGTTTGCCAAAAAGACCATATTTTTACTGTTTTTTTTGTTTATTATTATTATTTTTTTAAGACTAATGATTTAGTGCATATGCTTAAAACATAGCAACAATGGAATTGTAGGTAATGATGGGAGCTCACTTAATGGATTATGAGCCAATTTCTGGTCATCCGATGGACAGAATTATTTGTAGCCTCCAATCCAACACTTGGGTTGGGATATGGTCTAAAGAAGGAACAAAGTGGTGTTGGGTGGGTATCAAAAAAGCAGTGAGAACCGGTTATGAAAAATAAAAAATCAGAATCAAGGAACCAACTGTTTTCATGAAAGAACCAATAAAGAGCAAGCATTTACATAAGCGGTTATATGAATTTTTTTCATTGTTTGGGAACCATGGTTAATAGTAGTCCATGTTTTGGAGCCAGTTCCTTTGATTCGTTTGCGAGCCATTAACATGAACCTTAAGAACCGCCCTATACCCATTAGGGGATCAATTGTCTATTTCGATTTATGCTAACCACCCAACATCGGTGTTGGGCGGGTATCAAAAAAGCAGTGAGAACCGATCAAGGGTTTCAAGCCAGTTTTCACCTTGAGTATCTTAAAGTATCATTAAGTGTGATGCCCTTTTTGAAACCCGTTTAGAGATTCTCACTTGGCTAAGAACTGCCCATTTGAAACCCTTCCACATTTATAAAAAATAAAATTGATACCCGTCAAGATATTAGAGGTTAGTAGGGTTGAACATCAATAAGTTTCATTTATTGTGGTAGTTGCTAGGTAGGGTTTGTTTTTTTTTAAAAAGGGTTTCCAATTGTGCTGCACAAGTAGAGCAACCCTTGAATTCTTTTCTTTTCCTCTTTCATTTTCTTTATAAATAAGGACAATGTTTAGGTATTTCAAGGTATGCTTAGTGCTTAAGTGTTTGTTTTCAATTTTTGCTTGGATTAATCATTGTAATCTTGTGCTCTTTCTTTGCTTATAGATTGCTTTATTTCCTTGTTGTGCTCTATTGATGTTTTTTGGTGTGTCCTTGTTGTGGTTTGTTGGTGTTTGTCAGAACGTCCTTGTTTTGCTCTATTGGTGCTCATCGACGCCTGGTGCCTCCTTGTTGTGGTTTGTTGGTGCTTTTCATGGCCTCTCCTTGTTATGTTTTGTTAATGCTTGTCAATCCTTCATTGCCTCAAATACCTCTTTGATCCTTAGTGCTCATTGGTGCCTTTATGTTTTGCTTCGTTGTTGTTTGTTGATCCTTCTTTGTTGTTGTTATATTGATGCTCTTCAAGTTTCCCCCTTGCATTTTTATTTGCAAGTGTGCAAGTTTAACATTTTGAACTTTTTTTTTATTGCACACTAAAAGGTTTTCTTTGATTTTTATTTTTTTTTGGAGTTTCTTTCTTTGAGATGTTATTTTTGTCATTTTTTATTTTCCTAATTTTATTTCAAATGTGTCTTTTCATATTTTTTAATTTAATTTATTTATTTTAATTAGACATGTTTTAGGAAAAATATACAAGAATTTGACATGTCATATATATTTTGTCATGTGTAGGAGTAGGAGCACACTTGCAAAAACATTAGAACATTAGAACATTTTTTTTTGGATCTTTTATCTCAACAATCTTTTAATAATCTTGTAAATGTTTGTAATTATTTGAACTACTTGTAATTGCTTGTATTTATTTTTTAATGTTCTTTGGGTAAAATATATAACTAAAACCAAGATCCATGATTGTGGTAAAATTTATATTTATTTCTAATTTCTTCCCCAACATATTTAATTTCTTTTAAGAAATTGAATCAAATCAATGAAAATATGATAATAATTGATAGTGAAAATGAAGGTATAAATAAATGTAATATGGAAAATGAAAATTTTAATGTTAGTTTTTAAACAAAACAAAGTATAGCAAAACAAACTGATGTAGAAAAAAAAATTCTAATGGAAAGAATGAAATGGAAAAAAACCTTCAAACATTGCATAATCAAAGCAAAATATGGAGAGGTCATAATAATAATGCAATTTGTTGGGCTTTTTATTGTGTAAATGATGACAAAAAAGTTGATCTTGAAATCCTCAAAGCATGATATGTTTGTTATGGGCCTTCTGTAGACATTGCAAATGACTTTTTCATAGAAAGGAATTTTTGAAAGATTTTTTTTGCAACATGTTTTTAAAAATATGTATAATTCACCCAATACATTACTTACTTTTGTCAAATATCTTTGAATAAATATGAATTTTTTGAACTGTATAAATTCTGCCAAATTTTACGTTTTTTAATTATAAAAATGATCATAATTTCAAGTCATGTTAAAATATGAGAACTACTTTAAGCTTTAATATTTTGTATCATAAGCCACAATTTTGTTCATGTGTCATACACATTATGCCTATTTACATTTGGCAAGTGATTTTTGAAAATTTAAAAGTTTCAAGTACCACAATTTAAAAATTATGAGTGGTTTTCATAAGTGGATGGTAGGTTAATATAATTTCAATTTTTTTCCAATCAATTTTTTTGTATTAAAAGAGTCGTTAGCCTAATGCTTTATAAAACTGATTTTTTGGTGTTAAAGTTCAAAAAACCTTTTTTAAACCAAAAATCAATATATTAAATTAAATGATTAAAAAAAAATTTCAACATTCATATAAATCATTTAACAAAAATTTCCTTGATTAACATGACATTAAAGTGGCATTATGTAAATATGTTTCACAAAATTGATAGTTTTTCAATTGTTCAACATGGTTTTTGGTTTGTTTGAATGTGATCACACCCTTTTTAGGGTTTGATTAAGAACCTAAACAAATGACTATTGGGCTACATGAAGCAAAACAAACTATTGGTCAAACTTTGGTTACCAATCTAACAAAATTGTTTGATCAATTTGGATTGAGAAAAAAATTATTGCATATGTCAAAGATGAAGGGTCAAATTTAACTATGTTCATGCTAATTGTTTTGAAATCAATTATCAAATGTCAAGTTTAGGTTTAGATTAAAGTTTCCAAGGCACTTGTTTTGGCCACATTTTTTAAAAGGCATGTCAGTATGTTACAATTGATGAAAAGGTTTGCAAAAACCTTTGGTTTATTTCTATCAAATTTGCCCAATCAAATGTATAGAAATGGTTTAAAACTTTGGGGAAGGGTAAACATGAATCGAACAAGGCATGTTTAAATTCGAACATTCACCTTAAAAAATTGAATATTCCATTGAAGACAAGGTGAATTTTTTATCTTTTACAAATTACTTTTCTTCATTTTTTATTTAAGTTTTTTTTGTTATTCAATTATGCTACTTTGATACATATTTGACATTTGTTTAATTGTTGTAGGTTTGTTAGTAAAATCTTTATGTTCCAAGAAGCCTTGCAATTCAACGATGTTATTATCCTTTGTTACAACAGGTAGAATATTGTCATAATTAGTGGCAAGGTGCCCTTTCTTTTTATTTGGCACATTTCTCAAATAATTGTTGATTATCTATTTTTTCTTGTTGTGAGTGGATTTGTTTTAAACTAATCTAGTAGCCATCGGTTATTGTTTAATGCATTGCAGTCTATCATTACCATGTGCTTGAAATGTAAGGAAGGAGTTACAAACCCACTTGCCCAAGTTAGTTTGATTGATGATGATTTTGGAATTGCCTTTGAGTTTTTTTTTTTGCTACCAATATTAGAAGGAAGTTTGTGATGGTATGGAATCATTCATTTCTTTTTTTTTTCAAATTAACAAAAAAAGTCTCATAACATGTTAAGTTTAATGTTAGACCCTAGATTAAAAAACCTTCCTTTAGTATTTTTTTTATTGGTTGTGAAAAAGGGGTGAACATTATCAAATAATATGATAGAAAATCATTATATCCTATGATTTTTAAAATGATTTTTATTATTTACACTCAATGGCAAAATTTGAAGTTGGTTTTGTAGATCAAATGGCAAATGCACATTTCAATTTGGATATTTTTGAACATACTCCCAGCACAAGTGAATGAACGACATAACTAGTCAGTAAGGAAATGTTGATTTTTAAACATTATCAAGTGGATTCCAAGGAAACTAAGTACCTTCTTCAATGGTGGGAAAAACATGAAGTCATGTTTCCTATTGTTGGTTTTTTAGCGCACCAAATCCTGAGGATTGTTTGATCACATATTGAGATTGAAAAGATATTTTTTTTTAGCAAGGATACTTACAAACTTGAAAATATGTTATTTATAATTTAAAAATTTAGAGAGATTAATATTTGTGAGCAAAAACTACCCAAATGATCCTAGAATTGATTGTAAATCACCTTCCAATTTGGTAGAGCTAATTGAAAAGGATTTAGATTTTGAAGAAGAGTTAGAAAAAATTGAAGGTTCTTTTAAACAAGATGATTTGTTGAACATATAATTTTTTTGCAGAATTTATTTAATTTTCATTTAAATGTTTTTTTTGAAAAAATAATACAAACTTCAAAATAATAGAACTTTTGATACCCGTTGTTTAAGAACTGCCTTTGAAAATTGACTGGTATGAATTGTCTGAGAACCAGCACCTTGAAACCTGGCGATTTCTAATTTTTTCAATTGTATGGGAGCATCAAGAGTAATGGTTATCAAGACACATTGAAGGGTAGGTTATGATGTGAAGCCAACCAAACCAATGGCTGAGGAACTTGCCAAAAGAAAGGTGTTAGGGAGGTACGAAAATGCCAAAAGGCAACAGAATATGATGAATATACGGTCCTGAGAGCTAATGTCCAATGGTGTGCGGCCACATAAACAAGACGCCTCCCTCCTACAAAGAAAGGACTATGGAAATGTGCAAGAGTACATGATTTCCCTCCAGAAAATGTGATTTCCAGGCTACCCATTGGAAATGAGTAATAAGAGAAGAAGTTATGGGGATGGAGATTGATGGAAGTGAACAAAATGACAATGAACATGAACATGAATGCTGTGAAGAGAAACTCAAACATGATGAAACAAACCCTGCCATAAAGAAACACTCTACAATAATTAAATTATTTATGAAAATGATGATTTTTAAAAATAATAATAATAATCTAAATGTTTGAAATGTTGAAATTTTAAGTGAATTAAAATGGAGGGGACAAAATACAAAAAATTGGTGGAAACCTAGGGTTTTTTTTTGTTCTATGAATTGCAAAAATTCCATAACATGCTTTTTTTTTAAAAAAAACTGCCAAAGTGGATTTTGAAAAAATTTTAAAAAAAATTATTTGGCACCGAAAGTGCCAAACCTGAAAAAGGTGTTGCAGTATTCAATTTCCCTTTTTGGCAGGGATTTTTGCCAATAAAAACAAAAGAAGGCTTAGCAAACACTCAAGCTTGTAAGTGTACATGTGAAGAATTTGTGTTGGAAAGAGAGAAGCTTATTTATCACTTTTGCAGTTACAAAAGCACTTGGGGGGAAGGGTGGGAGAGGGGTGGGGGGAGGTGGGTGTGTTGGTTCTCCCAGCAGCCAGAAGAAAGTCTCTTGTTTTTTTCCCTCTGGCATTCAAGCATTTGGTTGTGTGCTTTTCTCCCTTTCCAACTACTTTAACTGACACAAAAGAAATAGTTTCCTCCCTCTCTCTCTCATGAGCCAGAGTGAACCCTCAGCACATCACAAGGGATGAATGGTGGGTGGACAGAAAACACTAGTTCTATAGCTTAACCACAGTTAGTGCACTTAGTTATGGTTCATCCACAACTAAGTTGTAGTGGATTGTAGGGAGCATCTTTGTTTATGTGGCAGCACACCATTGACCGTTAGCTGATGAGTTATATATTGTATCTTGTTGCCTTTTAATATTTTCATACTTCCCTAATACCTTTATGCATGTTCGTCTTCGCTGGTTTGCTGAACATTATAACCTACCCTCTAGTAGTATGTCCACTAACAAGTGCACTTAAGCATTCCCATACAATTAATTGGTTATGTCCCATAATTGGCTTGAGGGGCACTGGTTACTGGAATAGACTTAGCCAAAAACATGCAAAAGACTATTTGTGGTAACATAGGTGGTTAGTACAATAACTGACCACCATAGATAGTTAGCTGTGGGACAAGAATAATACAATGAAAATGTGTTCCCTGGCTGCACTCCACACACCATCCCATCTTGCATGGTGTGATGGTGGGTGCTGACTCTCTCACTCTGGCTGTGTCTCTCATGCACCAAACAAGGCTAAGAGAGTAGGTCCACCAGCCAAAGTAAAATGGGCATGTACAGTTTGTTTGCTTTGGAAGTACTACTGCCTTCATGTGGAGTGAAAAATGGGTTTTCCACTGTACATTGCCAGAAGATACAGTGGTCTCCACAAGGCTCGGTATGGCCGTTGATTGGCTCGCCATTCTTGATTGTCAGTAGCATCTCACTACTAATGTGGCAGCAAGTCATTGGGCAAGAGTTACTTAGTTATATCATGTATTTTATTGCCTTCTGACATTTAAAAAAACCTCCATATCACCTTTTCGCACATTCCAGGTTGTTGGTTGGCTGAATCTCATAACTAGTGAGTTTTGTTTTCCATTTTTTGATATTGAAAATTTGACAACCCCAACAAGGAAAATTTGACAACCCTAAACCCCCTCTCCCACCCCAACAAGGAAAATTAACCAAATTTACACTAGGAAAAAAAATAATTCAAGATTTTCCCAAATTTTTTTTGTGAAAAAATTTCGCCAGGTAAAAAAGAAAACATTGCTCATAACTCACTCTCTTCTATGTCCCATAACCTGTAAGCTCAGCTCTCCTGAAACAAATCACTCATGTCTGGTAACCTCTGCAACTCTTGCCAGGTACCTAGTCCCATAATGATTATTAGCCCAGGTGACGACATTTAAACACTCTCTCACTTACATTACATTGACCAATTGTTCATGTTTATGGGTGGGGCTGGAGACACAAGTAGGTAGCACTCTCTATGTTGGAGGTGATAGGCACTGGTAGGCAGACCCCCCTCAAAATAGGGAGTGTGGGTGGACTTGCTCTGACAACTGAACTTGAAGAGGAGGGGAGCACAGTTGAACAGTTTACTTGTTTTTCTAATAATAATAAAGTTACCTGTAAAGTCATCCCCTCTTTCAGTGGTATTCGCAAAGTAAGGAAATTTTATTAAATCTCAGTATGAAATGCAATGCTGAAACTCAGCATTTAATGCACAAGGTTCGAGAGTAATTATAGTAGTCTTGCAGGTAGGAGCAGTCAAAAATAGATGTAGTAGCAGTGGAGGCGCTCAGGAAAAAGGAAAGAGGGGATGAAACTCAATTTTACCACCAAGATTGGTGGAAGAACTAGTTTGGGTCCCAGTTATTTCGTTTTGTAAAATTTCATTCCCAGTTATACATTTGATGCCCTATTATGCTGAAACTGGCCTGACTTCACTGATAACTTTAATACGTACTTCTTTTTCCCTCACCAACTCTTTTTTCTTTGGTTCTCAGAGGAGGAGGTCCTTTTTCAATAAGCACTTGTGTGAAGGTGGCCTCAAGGCTGCACAAGCTAAATGCACATATGAGCCCCAGAATTTCAAACTGAATCCACCTTCAAAAAGGCTGACTAGATGATATGGGTTACTGGACTGGACTGGACTGGACTGGACTGGGATGGTGTTGGTTCATAATGAAGCTACTACCATTTGTTGCAGACTATGTGATAATGAATGCAGCTACCACCCTTTTGCAACTAGTTTCATTGGGCTTTGTTATTAAAGGGATGGATACAACAGGGCAAAGTCAATTGATAATCATACCTCTTTTTTCACAGACAAAGTTTCCTTTCTTATCACTCACTTTTGACAGTTCTTGATTAGGTCATAAACCCTAAACCTGTCATACTTTGTAGGCTCTGGTTGTAAAAGGAGAGACTATGGAATGATGTAATTTTTTCTTTTTTCTTTTTTTTCCTTTTTATTCGTTCAGTTGCATGTAAAAAATGTTATGGTTGCATGTAAGAAATAAAATTTACTTACACATTTTGAGATTTTATTTTTTATTTTTAAAAATCTCGTTTGGTCACATGTAAAAAATGTTACGATTGCATGTAAGAAATAAATTTATTAACACATTTCGAGATTTTATTTATTTATTTATTTATTTCTTGTTTGGTCGCATGTAAAAAAATGTTATGGTGGCATGTAAGAAATAAAATTTATCAAACACATTTTGAGGTATATTTCTCATTGTGTTGCTCGGAACCAAACTCTTTTTATACCGTAACCAGCTGTTCTGGATTATTCTTCCACTTCCGAAGACAGATTACAACAAACCAGAATGGTCTAAAAAGCTCTTGTTATACCATAACCAGCTGTCCTGGATTATTCTTCGACTTCCCTAGACAGATTAAGAACCAGAATGGTCTGAAAATGACTAGCATCATGGTGTTAGAAGCGGACTCAACACTAGAGTCCATAACACCAAGTGTGAATGCACCTTTAGTATGGCAAAACTCCAATTTTAAGCTATGGGTGTTGAAAGAGGTGTATTTACATGAATTCCTCTTCGACACCGTTAATCTTAGCACCTAAATGCCTGACATCTTTTTGGAGGCTTTTAAGAGAGTACAAATTGTCAGACTCTGAAAATTTCTTAAATGTACTTATCAACCAGTGTTGGTCAGTTCTTACTTCTTTTTTTTAAAAACTTTTTTCTGCCAAATAATTGAAGGTGCATGTTATTTGTAATTTAGTTTTTTTTGCACCACACATGGAATCAATTTTCAAAAAAATCATTTAAAAAAAAAAAGATCTGGATGTTATCATTTTTGTGTCAAAGTAATAACCTTTGGTATCAATTTTTTCAATAAATGTTTTCAACGATACCCATTTGTTACACAACATAAGGGTTGTTTATCAAATATACACCTTGAGAATTGCTTGGTTTATTGCCCATGTAGGTTTTAGGGTTTAGGA
>Ga0209208_10011610_pt1 | contig 11257 bp, 11 predicted proteins | sample S1TSphfallax_3_FD_187694 | JGI IMG/M metagenome (GOLD analysis project Ga0209208, IMG submission 187694) | Host-associated microbial communities from peat moss isolated from Minnesota, USA - S1T2_Fd - Sphagnum fallax MG (SPAdes) (version 2) | ecosystem: Host-associated > Plants > Peat moss >...
GGGTGATTTTTTTTTTAATTAAAAAAATGGGGAAATCAAAGGGCCTCGTTGTGTAATTTATTTTTTAAAAAAAATTTGTAGCCAGTGGGATTCGATCCCGTGGCGTGCGCTAGTTGGCAAAACCGATTTCTTTTAATAGACAAGAAAGAAACAATTGGGGTCTGAAGAAAAAAATAGTTCGGGAGGTAAAGAACTACAAGAAGTGTAAAAGATGGAAAGCTTAGGACGTCAAGTGAAAAGAAATGCCCAAGAGAAGAGTAAAAGATGGAAAGCTAGGAGGTGGGAAAGAAATTCCCAAGAGAGGTGTAAACGTGTAAACTGTAAACGATGGAAAGCTGAGGAAGGTGGAAAGAAATGGCCAAGAGAAGAGAAGAGTAAAAGATGGAAAGCCAGGATGCGGGAAAGAAATGGCCAAGAGAAGCAAGCATCAAAAGATGGAAAGCGAGGAGGGCCAAAAAGAAATGCCAAAGTGAAGTGCAAAAGATGAGAAGGTCAAAGGGGAAAAGAAATACGCAAGAGAAGTGTAAAAGATGGAAAAACTAGGAGGGAGAAAAGAAATGCCGAAGAGAAGCATAAAAGATAGAAACCTAGTAGGCAGAAGAATGCCCAAGAGAAGCGTAAAAGAAGATGGACAGCTACGAAGGGGAAAGAGATGACCAAGAAGAGAAGTGTAAAAGAAATGGGAAGCGCCCAGAGAGCGGGCGAGCGAGGGAGCGAGCGAGCGAGCGAGAGAGCGTGGCCGTAGCGATGGTGGAGAACAAGAACGCCTTTGCACTTTGCACGCGCGAGAGATCTGTCTTCTGACACTGCGCATCTGGTGGTGGTGGTGCTGCTTCTGGTGGCCGTTGGCACCTTTTTCCTCCTTCGCCTTTCAGCATTTGCCGTGTTTTTTTTGTAGCCAAGAAAATCTTTGGAGCTTCCAAAACTGTTTGTTGATTGTGTTTTGAAAAACTATTTTGCTGCCAAAAAGTAGCAGCAATTGCCTATCTGCATACCTGCTTTCGCTTTTCAGCCGTCGACAAAAGCTGCTGCGCTTGCCGCTGCCCTTGTTGTCGTTGTCTTTGTCGTCGACTTTGCTACTTCTTTCGTCGTTCTCTTCAGTTTTCTGCAGATAGATCATCTGTGAACTTTGCTTGCTTGCGCCCTCTCTGTAGCTTCAGGTTCTGCAGATATGTATTTCTTCTCATGTGCTGCAGGTGCCTTATCTCACAGAGCTTGATCAAAGCATTTCACACAGCTTGATCAAAGTATCTCAGAGAGCTTGATCAAAGCATTTCACGGAGCTTGATCAAAGTATCTCGGAGAGCTTGATCAAAGCATTTCATAGGACTTGATCAAAATATCTCAGAGAGCTTGATCAGGCGGCTTAAGAACTCCACTCGAGAGAACAAGAAGAACGCGGGCCGGAGGTCTGTAGCTCCTGTGCCGTGGTAGAGACACAGAGAGAGGTAGAGATAAGAGGTCTAGACTTGTGTGTAGCTGGAGGAGTCATGGCAGCTGCAAATAGAAAGACGTCGCGGAAATCCTGCAGCAGCTAGCTAGGATCAGCGTGAGAGAAGAAGAAGCTGTTGCAGGTAGGGGTTGAAAAGCAGCGGGAACAATGTCGAAAGCGATGGCAAACTGGTTCTCGCGCACGGGAAGCAAATCTTTGCCTAAAGAAACCAGCTCCACGCCGTTAGTCAAGCTCAGTACAGTGCACCCAAGTCCGGAGGAAGAATCCGCCAAGGAAAATGTACCGATCGGAAACGCGAACAACAACGTCGAAGTCGTCGGCAATGTCATTGAGAAATCGCAAGTCGACGTTCATCTTCCTGCCGATGTGCAGCAAGTCTCCTTTGATTCCGACGAAGAAGGAGAAGAGCAAGAGGAGCTGGTGGAGGACGAAGCAGCAGCCAACCATCACGAGTTTGGACGTTTGGAGCTAGGACCTCAGCTACCGCTCAAGGAGCAGCTGGAGAAAGACAAGGAGGACGAAAGCCTGAGGAGATGGAAAGAGCAGCTGCTAGGATCCGCCGCGAGCAGCTGCCTTGCTGAACCCACCGGAGGAGGAGACGGAGGAATATTTCTGCTGGACCCTGAGGTGAAGCTCCTGAGACTAGCAATCCTGACGAAAGGGAGAGAAGAGCTTGAGCTCCCGCTACTACCTCCTGTGGCAGCAGCCCCCAGAAACAACACCAGCTTCTTCAGCTTCTGTCTGAAAGAAGGCAGTCGTTACCAGCTCAAGTTCGTGTTCACAGTGAGGAACAACATCGTCCCTGGCCTTACTTGCATCAACAGTGTGTGGAAAGCGGGCTTTCCAGTCGACCACACTCGCTCCATGCTCGGCACCTTCGCTCCGCAACGGGAGCCTTACATCCATGTCATGCCAGAACGAGTGACACCCTCTGGACTCTTGGCAAGAGGAGCTTACACTGCCAGGAAAAGGTTTGTGGACGATGATGGCACTGTGTATTTGGATGTCAACTATTCCTTTGAAATCCGCAAGGATTGGTACTAGCACTTCTTGTTCTAGTTCTTCATCAAAGTCCAGGTCCAGGCCCAAAAACCCTGGCCATCATTGCTAGTCTCCAAGCTCGAGCTTTTGATGCTGCAATTGAGCACCCTGAGCTTCCTCACCATAATGTCTTTTGTAGGGAAATTCTTCTTGCAGTTCTTGTAGGCTTTTCTGATGCTGCATTTGACTCTGAGCTTCCCCCACATCATTGAGACAATGTCATTTGTAGGGCAATTCTTCTGGCAGTTCCTGTAAGCTTTCTGATGCTGCAGTCAACCCTGAGGGTCCTCACCTTCAGGGCAATGTCTTTTGTACCACAATTCTGCTTGCAATCCCTGCAAGCTTTTCTGATGCTGCAATCCTGACCTTCCCCACAACATTCAGTGCAATGTCTTTTGTATGGCAATTCCTGTAAGCTTTCTAATGTTGTATTTGACCCTGAGCTTCCCCATACCATTCCAGGCAATGTCTTTTGGTAGGCAGTTCTGGTTGCAATTCCCATAAGCTTTTCTGATGCTGCAATCACAAGCTTCCCTGAACCATTCAGGGCAATGTCTTTTGTATGGCAATTCTGCTTGCAATTCCTGTAAGCTTTCTGATGTTGTATTTGACCCTGAGCTTCCCCGTACCATTCAGGGCAATGTCTGTTGCATGGCAATTCTGCTTTGCAATTTGTGTAAGCTTTTTGATGCTGCATTCCCAAGTTTCTGCACCATTCAGAGCAACATCTTTTGTAGGGCAATTCTGCTCATAACTCCTGTGAGCTTGTGGGAGCTGGTTTGTTTCCCCCATCATTGTTCAATCTTGTTTCAGTTGCAACAATCTGCCCTCCAACCTGAGATGACAACAACGAAGAAGCAGCTGCATGCACACTTGAAATTTACAGTAGAAGAAGAAAGAAGAGCACTTTAAGCTCTGATGAAAGTTTGCAACTGCCGATTTTTTTTTCCACAATCTCTAGAATTATTTCTGCAATTTCTGGATGTTGTTGAAGAGATGCTCTGCAAATATTATAGACTGTGGACTTTTGTGTTCATTCTTTCAGAACAGAGAAATTTTCAGGGCTTGCCAAAACAAAAAGGCATTGGAGAGTTGGGTTGTTTCATTTGTTTAGTGCACTCCAGAAACAAAAATGTTTATTCTGTTTCTGCAGTTGTAGTTTGAGAGGGTTGGTAGAGAGAGGAAAGGAAAGCCCATCCTGAAAATTGGAAGCAACAAAACTCAGATTTGAACTCAAAAGAGGGGAATCCCAGAGCATTTAACAGATCTTCTGTTTCTTTGACAAACCAGTGTGTTTTTTGAACTTGGATAATTGGGTGATGGACTTTCAAGGCCAACAGTTCAGACAGTCACCACTGGCCTAAAATTGTGTAATATATGTGAAGCATCAAATGCAGAGAACAACACCATTTGTATAAAAAAACAGCAGCAGCAACAGATGATGCCTTTCTCTACTGCACATTTCTAACAAGCCTACCAACATTCAAAACACACTCTTCCTTTTTAGGTCTTTGTAGGAACATGCCAAAAAGAAACCCCTTTTGGTTTCAGTTTTGTTCTATTTTGTTCTGGGCTACATAAGCAAAAAAAAAAACTTCCTGCAAACAAACCACCTGATACAGAGTTTCATGGAAAAGAGTAAGGACCAGACAGAAACTTGGTTATGGCAGAAAAGCTCATGGAGTCAGTCAATCAAGTTAAAGTCTCTTACATGGGGACCACCCACCGACCTCATCTCACCTCACCTCCAAAGGCACGTATGGATCACGTCTTCTAACATGGTTCTCAAGTTGTGCACTGTTCACTGACAAATCACCAAACATTCAAACATGGCCGTTTCTACCAGTTGATGCCTACATTTATTGCAAGAAGAGACAGTTCTTTTGGGGGGGCGGGGGGAGAGGGGTTGGTCACTCTCCATTGTCCAGGAAGTCAGGTTTTGGTGAAAGTCTTTTGATGGTGGGGGGGGGAGAGGACATGTCTTTTGTCAGTAGTAGTAGTAGGCTTGTGTACTGTTGCTTCTCTTTTTGTGGATTTCCTTTCCAAGTTTTGGCTTGGGGTAGGCTAGCCTAAGTTGGGTTTAATTTTTTTGCTCTTTCTCTCCTCTTCTCTTTCTCTTCTCTTCTTTTCTCTTCTCTTCTCCTCCCTCACAATAGATACCTATTTCTCTTCAATTGTTCTTGGACAGCTTCCACCAGCTGCCTCTCTCTCTGGGATTACCTAAGTGTAGGGTAAGGAAGGCCCTAGGGTTGGGTTGTTCCTGAAATAAGGGTCCCTCAAGTTGATTGATTCTGATGGTTCATTAGGGGATATAAGGCGCCCTCAAGTTGCACTATCACAAAATGCAAAGGGTTTTTACATGACCCACCCACACACCAACCCACCATCCTTTGGAAACCAGATCTAACTTGGTTAGCTAAACCCTTGTCCTTCCACTTAACACTACCTTGTTAACTGCCAATGTAAGTTGATAAGTAATAATTAGCATCAAGTAAGTAGGACTGCAAAGACTTAAGAACTCAAAGGAGGTTGAATCCTCATACATATGTTGTTCCTCTGCTTCTGAAGCTTAAAGAACATTTGTAGCCCTCCACCTACCCACTTCCAACGTCACAAATCATTTTTCAATTTGTTAAAGGTATGGGGAAGATATGGGGTGAAGCTTAAACAACATTTGTAGCACTTCACCTAGCGCTTCCAAGATCACAAATATTTTTCAATTTGGTAAAGGTATGGGGAAGATATGGGGTGAAGCTTTAAAGAACATTTGTAGCCCTCCACCTAGGGCTTCCAAAGTCGCAAATATTTCTCAATTCCATAAAGGTATGGGGAAGAAGATATGGGGTGTTTGCTGTAAGGGGGTTCAGTGTTCAGTGATGGGTGAATTAAAACAGATTAAGATTTCGAGCTTAAAATATTTTGATCATTGCATCTTTGCCTCTGGAATGAAAAGAAGTTTTGTAAAGCCTTAGTTTGCACACCCATCAGGTTTTTAATCACTCAAAAACATGAATGAAAAATGAGGAAGATATGGGAGTGGAAAGTTTAGAGCTAATTTTTTCAAAAAATTTGAAGCAAACTATCTCTCCTCCTCTTCCTGTGTTTTGTGCATTCCTCTTTTACTTCTGACGCTCAAAGGACATTTGTAGCCCTCCAGTTTGCACATCCAATGACACAAAAATTGTTCAATTTGGTTTGGGAGACACAAAATACCTCCCAATGAGCTCTGTCCAATGCATTTTGAGGCTTGTACCCTTCTTGCACCCTGCATGGGCAGAATCATGCAGCTCTGCGTAGGGCTGACCACAATTGATCAATAAGTGTGCCAGACAAAGCTCATGGCAGGGGGTTGTGTTTTGTGTCTTCTGAAGAAAGAGGCCTGGTAATCTTCCTCAACAGAAACAATTTGTAACTTTTGCTTCTGATTTCATTGTTGCTCATTACACACCTAAACTGCATGACACTACAGCCTCTTCTCATCAGGATAACTGTTTCTGCGACCAAGCAAAAGCCAATAGGATCAAACTAGTTCAAAAAATGCATCTCCCCTCAGCAACCAAACCAGATCTGTACTGATTCCCATCAGGAAAACTGTTCCCTGCAACCAAGCAAAGACCAATGTGATCAAAATGGTTCAAAAAAATCCATCTTCCATCAACAACCAAACCAGATTTGTACTGGGTAGAAGTTTAGCTTTCCATCTCTATTGAAGCGAGCAAGATATCTGTGAGATTGTAAAGAAAACTCCAACATTACATGTTGAAGAAAACTGGTGTGTTAGTTCCAGCAGAACCAAACCGATCACCAGGAGTGCAGTCATAACACTCACAAAGTATGAAATTATCTTCTTCATTGTGAAGAATAGTGGCAGCTGTCACAGACCCCCCCCCCCCAACTTCATCAACTCCCACTGATGGGTGTAGACTGAGAATATAACAATCTGCTAAAGATTTCAGGCAAAACTATATTACAAAAATCTGTGTCTTGAGTCGGTGTTGGATCTCCAGAAGCAACAAGAAGACTTGGTCATGATATTGGCTAGCAGTCAAGATGTTAGCAAGTGGCCTCAATCATCAGCAGCAAATCACTTAAAGGCAGGAAGAAACATAGAATCTACCTGAGTGCTCTGGAAAAAACTGCCAGAACACCAAATAAGTGCCACAATTATATAACCCGAACAATTTAATCGTGATCACCTTCACAATACTCTCTTCATTCAGGAAACACAAAGAAACACAAATCACTGGGAAAAAAGTGTGCAAACCCACTTTTACTGCAAAATGCATGAACTTGAAGAACAACCCCAGTCAATTCTTTTGCACAGGAATGTCTGTCAGCAACTTCTGGTGAAGAAGCCCAAAGCATCTAGCAGGGTCATAGAGAAATCTTCAGAAACCAGAATCCAATCCATTGACACTGCAGAAAGTGAAGGCATGGCAAGATGATTTGTTTACACAGGAAAACCTTTCAACACACGGAGCTCTTGTGGGATAGTAATATTGATATCAAATTAAGCAACAAAGGCATACAACAAATGTGTGGCGCTCAAAAGTACAGAACTTGAAAGGACATGGTGTTGGTAACAATGGGGAGAACCAAGAAGAAATGGTCAAATGATGCTTCAGTGAGTACCGCAAGAAAGAACAAGGGAAAGGAAATCTTTCAGGTTGAATGACTTCATCCTCAAAGACAAATGTGAGTCAGCCAGGACTTCATCCTCAGCCAGGAGATCACTGTGACAAACAGAACTCACACAAACATCCATGAATAGCAAAGAGCTCAACCACTGTGCACAAATGTGTCCCACATTAATGCATGCAATAATAAATCGCACATGCTAATAAACACTGATCACCACCAAAAATTTGCTGAAATCTTTAGCAGGCAAAATGCTCACTACACACAAAACTCTCACTATGAAATCTGAGACTCTAAAACATGGCTTGACAGTGTGTTCTTCATGATCTCCTCCTCCAATTTCTGTTTGCATATGAAATGCTTCTATTTTTTCTGACTATGTTTTCCTCCTACCTCTAAAAAGCTCTCAGCTCCAGATTAGCAAAGTCTAGAGTATGGAACAAATTCCAGAGCCCTCCTGCAAACAAACTTCTGTGAAATAAAAAAGAATCTGTCTAAAGCAATAAGCCAAAAAAATTTAACCTAAACAAATCTTCTGGCAAAAATATACCAGAACTCTGAAGAAAGCAAAGCTCTACTGACTGACACTTCTCCTCTGGAAGCTTCGTGAGAGCATATTTTGAGAGGTGGTTTTTCTCCAATGCTCTTGGAATTGCAAGTCAGGCAAGTGCACATCCACATCCTTCTTGTGATTTGGGGATTGGCAGAAGAAGAAGAAGAAACTTCACAACTGAAGTGGACATGGCTGAACAGCAACACAACCCAAATCTTCTTCGTACCTCCTCCTGCTCCTATCTTCTTCAACGCCAGAGCTGAAATGATGAAGGAATGGTGGCAATCCACTCCAGCACAGAATGGTGATGGGTACGGCACTCCACTCCACCAAACAATGGTGATGGGTATGGCACTTTACTCAAGCAAACAATGGTTATGGGTAGCTATGGAATGCGTCAAACAATTGCTCTGAAGTAAGGAATTGTCGCTTCAAGGATCTATGCTGAAGAAAGGGGGGGGAATGTTTGCTACCAATCCTTGCGGATTTCAAAGGAATAGTTCATATCCAAATACACTGTGCCATCATCATCAATGAACCTTGTCCTGGCACTGTAAGGACCTCTTGCCAAGGCACCGGAAGGAGTCACCTGCTGTGCCATGACATGGATATAGGGTTGTTTTTGAGGAGCGAAGGTCCCGAGCATAGAACGTGTCTGGTCGACGACGATGCCGGCTTTCCACACAGTGTTGATGCAGGTGAGACCCGGGACGATGTTGTTCCTGACGGTGAAGACGAACTTGAGCTGGTAATGAGAGCCTTCCTTGAGAGAGAAAGTGTGACCCCGGGCGTTGGTGGTGAGAGGGAGAGGCAACTCGAGCTCTTCTCTCCCTCTTGCTGCAATCCCTAACCTCAAGACTTTCACCTCAGGCTCCGAGAATCCTCCGTCCCCGCCGCCCGCCGCAGCTGCGTCGTCCAGGCTCGCGGATCCTAGTAGCTGCTCCTTCCATCTCCTCAGGCTCTCATCTTCCTTGTCTTTCTCCAGCTGCTCCTTGAGCGGCACCTGAGGTCCTAGTTCCAACTGCAGAAACGCTTGATTTGTTGCTGCTTCCTCCTCCTCCTCCTCCTGATCTCCTTCTTCTTCTTCCTCTTCAGAATCACAGGAGCTGACGACGTCCGCAGATGCAACAACCTCAGGTTTCTCAAAAACTTTCAGATCAACAATGCCGTTGCTGATTCCGGTGCTGCTTGTGTTGTTTCCGAGTGGCGCATCTCTCTCTTTCGTCTCTTGCGGATGCACGCTACTGCACTTTGTCCCGCTCAGGCTTGTGGTGGATTCTCTAGCTAGGGATTTGCTTCCCGTGCTGCGCGCAAACCAGTTTGTCACCGTCTTCGACATGATTGTTCGGGCTTCTTCTTTGGCTCCTAACGGCTGTTGTTTCTCGCACTGTTTCTCAGCTTCTGAGTCCGCCGCCCCTATGAGTACTACTGTACCTTCCTGTTCACTGTCACACTCCTCATGAGATGTTGCTCCTCACTCCCGCATTCACAGTTCTGTCTGTCTGGCTGTCTGTCTGTAGGCCGATCTCTGTCTCTCGGCGTTTCTCTGTCTCCTTTCTCTCTCTGTGCAGTTCTGAAAACTCATAACGAGAGGTGCAGCACATGAGCTAGTGAGGGATCTAGAGATCAGAAGGAGCAGGAAAGGCGCGACAGAAATGTAGCGACAATGTAGGCAGTATACAATGCGGGATTTCAATTTTTCTCCCTCCGGATTCCTCTCTTGGATTGGTTCTTCCTTCCTCTTTTTTTTCCCCTTTCTTTGTTTCTTTCTTTGTTGCCGTGATTGCTGAGTGCACGTGAAGAGCATCCTCCAATATAAATTCAAAGAAGCGGAGCGCATGGCGAGCGGGGCGGGTGGGGGGGGAGGGAGAGGGGGAGGGCAATTCTGGATGTGGATAGTTTCCGTTTCCTACATTCCTTTTTACAGAAACTTTTTTTTGGTTTTTGTCAACTGCTGCGGGTGATGATGCAAGCTGTAAGAGAATCGAGATCTGCGTGGTGTAAGGAAAAGAGGTGGGACCATCATGATGATCATCAATCGCTACCTACAACAACAGCAGCAGCAGCAACAGCACGTTGCTCTCTTCTTCCTCCGCCTCCTCCGCCATCGCCCCGCTCCGCCTTCCTGCGTTTCCCCGCCATTTTGCACCCGCCCCTACCGGGTCGATGATGATCTCGTCGCACTTTCCTCATCCGTTATTTCCGGATATCATCCATTTCTCACCCCCGATCTATGACCTCCTCGCACGCACGTTTCTCTTCTGCTACGTCTGGTATCATCCATCTCCCACCCCGATCATTTATGATCTCGTCGCACTTTTCTCATCCGTAATTCCAAATATCGTCCATTTCTCACGCCGATTCATAACCTCCTCGCGCCTTCGTCGTCCGTTATTTCTGGATGTCATCCATTTCTCACCCCCGATCTATGACCTTCTCGCACGCACTTTCCTCTCCTGCTATATCCGAATATCATCCATCTCTCTCCCCGATCATTTATTATCTCGTCGCACTTTTCTCATCCTTTTTAACGGGTATCATCCATTTCTCACCCCTATCCTTGACCTGCTCGCACTTTCCTCGTCCGTTATTTCTGGATATCATCCCTTTCTCGTCCCGATGATATTCTAGGACCTCTTCGTCGCACTTTTCCTCATCCGTTATTTCCGGATATCATCCATTTCCCAGTGTGGAACCGTGATTGAACGTCAACCAGAAGGAATGGAACATCCCGGGCATGGGCAGTCTGTCTGCCCGGAAGAGCTGTCTGTCCAAGAGGAAACTTTTTGAGTTCATTTGCCCCAGAAAATTTGTCCTGATGCACCGAATTTTTTTCAGGACGGGCAGGTCGACACAATGGAATGGCCATTGCCCGTGCTATTTCATGGCCAATGGCGTTATATTATTATTCTTATAATATATTTCTTGAATTCTGCCCGTGTTTTGATTTTGCAAAACCAAGGGTGTGCCAAAAAAAAGGGGGGGTAGGAGCAAATAGGGTCGGGTTCTTTTTAAGTTGGTAAGTTATTTTTTTAATAAAAATGTTAATAAGTGGGCTGAAGTTTTTATTTTAATATTAGTTTTAATTAGTTGTTGATCTTTGTTCCTATGCAATCCTTCTTGGTTTTAATTTGCCATTAAAATTTGTACATAAGGCATTTTGGATAAAATCTCTTTGTATCAATGTTTTTTTCTCATTTTTGCAAAGCAATTAATGTGGCCATTTTGTGAAGATCATTCCATGTTGAACTAGCTAAAAGACATTTTATGTCGGAGCTTTGGCTATGTTTATCTCAATATGGTTGTCCTTCGAATTCTTAGGGTGATTGTTTTTTAATATTTAAAGGCACTAACATCTAACTATCATTGAAAAATAATTAAAGCTTTCTAGCTATAATGCTATAACACATGAGATTTTATAGGTGAAGATTCATTTATTTTTTAAATTTAGCTATTACTCAATGTGCCAAATTGTATTATTTAGGGCAAATAAAAAGTCTATTTATGGATTCACATATGCAAAGAATTTTTTTTTAAGTTGAACAAATAACTGAACATCAAATTTTACAAGC
>Ga0209208_10011611_pt1 | contig 11257 bp, 9 predicted proteins | sample S1TSphfallax_3_FD_187694 | JGI IMG/M metagenome (GOLD analysis project Ga0209208, IMG submission 187694) | Host-associated microbial communities from peat moss isolated from Minnesota, USA - S1T2_Fd - Sphagnum fallax MG (SPAdes) (version 2) | ecosystem: Host-associated > Plants > Peat moss >...
CACATCTTATGTTCTTGTTTTTGAATCCCATAATCTTGTCGTAGTCCTTGTTTAAAAGTTAGACTTCAACCTTACTTTTAGCCTTTGTTCTTGTGGATCTTCATGTCCTTGACAAGTTTAATGTAATGATTAAAGATCAATTAATCATTTTACCTAAGTAAGTAGGTAGGTAATTAGGCTAGGTCAGCTAAAACATTTGGCACCATGCAACTATCCATAAGGTAGTCACAAATGAGTTGCAAGGCCAAATTCCATGTAATCATATGGGGTCCACATCATATTCATGTTCATTTATGGTAATGGATGAAAAAATGAACTATAGTTGCAAAGGTTTATAACTATTGATGTGACTTCTATGTCACATGGTGTCTTTTACAACTAGTTATTCAATATCACTTGTTTTAAGTGATCAAAACAATTTGTAATCACAAATGTTTAGTAGGACAAAAATATAGTCATAAATTGAGTCGTTAATTTCCAATTTTGTTTCTAATGAATTGATTCATTTGAAGATAAAGAAAGTCACTAACGATGAATCCAAAGATCCTTTGGTCTAGTGGAAAGCTCATGACATATAGTTTCCTTATGTTGGGTTTGTTGCTTGAAATTTGAGGATTGTTGGTTTTCAAATTGAGGCATAAACTTTTTTTTAATTATAACTATTTGTATGAATCTACAACATTTTGGATTGAACATAAGAAATCTTGAGTTGTTTATAAACATTTACAAAAATTGACCAAAATATGCTCATGTTGGTGGTATAAGAATGAAAAAGTTTACAAAATGTGACACTAGAGATGAAAAAACCTACAAAACTTTCCAAGTTTCACATGTGAAATTTTTTGGAGATAAAAAATGGTTATATGTGAGTTGGGAAATTTGGGTGGTTTAAATGGGTTTCAAAGAGGTTCAGATTGCATTGTTGTGACAATTGTGAGCCTTTGTGAAGGTTGAATTGTTGTGGAAAATTGTGGGTGCTAATACTAGGTGTGCTCAAGTACACTAATATTTTCACTAGGTTTTTAATGAAATTGTCCCAATTTCATTACATAAGAAATCAAGTGAATTCATTATGTTCCTTAGTGATTGAGGATTGGCTACTACAAACATAATGAATTCACACATTAAGTTCACCAATAATGAAATAATAAATTCACTAATAGTGAATTTTCCATATTTTTACAACATTTTAAATTAATATAATATATTGTTAATAAATTTGTCCATATGTTTCACATACAATCCATATATGTAAAACATACAATCCCTAAACCCCATTTGAAGCCTATATTCAATCATACATTAAATTGTCTTTGTCATCCAATTATCACTTTGTTTTGTGATAAAAGGTGCAAATGTTTGGATATATCACAATTACACAAGATTTTTTTATAAATCAAACTCTAACATACATATATTTTTTCATATCTTGTTCAAATGAAACAAATGAAAATTCATTCTTAATATTTTTCTAAAGTTCTACACATATACAATAAAGAAACATACAAAATTCCAAACCATTTAAAGGAAAACACATTTAAATTTCATTATTTTATAACAACTCACAAAATATTTCTTCATGAGAAAATATGGTTTGACAAGTTGCAATATTTTTTTAATGCAAGAGAGTTTATGGAGAACATAATAAAAAGAAAAAAATTTAAAATCATAATCAATGATAAAATTGGTATTAATATTAAATTATAAAATAACTAGTGTATCAATTCAACAAGAAATATTATATTATAGTCTAATTATAATATATTATAATATATTGGTTATTACATGTAAATTATTAAGTATACATAATCATAATGCAATATATACATTTAATCACAATTTTTTAAACATTTAAAATTAAAATAATTATTTGGATAATACAAAAAATAGACCTTAGCAAATTGCTTTTACTAGATGTGGACATGAATGACTCAAGCTTCACCCAAGATGAAATGGCACAAAGGAGAAATGGTGACCTGTGGTGACCTAGTTTGCTTTTAAAACCCCATAGTGAATTGGGTGGCCAAAGTATACTTCATTTTGGTAGTAGTGGGGATTATCTTGAAGCACATTGCATTCTTGTGGGGATAGTGGGATTGGCTTAAATTGGATTGCATTGTTGTGAGAATTTGGGGACTATCTTGAACCACCTTGCATTGATGTTGATGAGAAATTTGTGGGATTGTTTTGAAGGACATTGCATTTGTCTATGGACAAATTTGTTGGATTGTCTTGGAGCACATTGGATAGATGTGAAAATTGTGGGATTGTCTTGAAGTAACTTGTCTTTTTGGTGGGAATTGTGGAATTAGCTTGAAGTAAGTTACATTGTTGTATTGTTTAGGGAGAGATGGTAACATTATATTCTACTTGCAACGATGTTGTTGGGAGATCTTTGAAAGCAAAATGCAAGGGTGGCAAAAATAATTGAATGAAACCAAATGGCATGAAATAGGTTCTTATCGATTAAGTATCATATAGTATACAAGTTTTTAAATTTGTTTGTTAATGTCAATGCTTTGTAAAAAATTGACAATGCAAGATATGAAAGGTTGATCCATTATTGTTGGATTTTGTATTATTTGCAATATAGCTTTAATGTTTTGGACTTAAATTTTGATGAGTTGCAGAATGCCATAACTCTAAACTTATTTAGACTAGTTCAAATTAATTGGAATCTAACCTAGGGTTAACAAAACCTATCCAAACCTAACCACTAACTGACAATTGGCCAAACATTTAAAAAATAATCAAATACCAAGTCCAAATTAACTGCCCAACATTTGGGAACCTGGACCTGAACTGGGCACAATTTTGACTAAAATAAGTTAACCCACCTGAAACTAGAACCTTGCCCATGTTTTGTAGCAGACCCAAAACCAAAGGTTATGTTACAAATGCAAAAACTACCCAATACTAGTTTGGATGACCTCTTTAATTATTAAACTGATGTGCAGTACTGCCTAACCATTCACTCCCATTGACACCATTGAATTGTTTGGATAGGCTTTTGAGACTTAAACCTTGAGAATCAACTACCAGAGTTGTTTTTTGTTTTTGGGTGACAAACCGCAGCAAACTTTACTTTATATTTAATGTATTAGTTACCTTCAGATCATCTCCACCCCATTTGGGCCTTTACAAGTGTTCATCACAACATGAAATAGTTGCATGGGTTGCAGAAATATACATCCCTTCTCATAAAGCCCTCTTGCTTTTTTATTAACAAATTTGTAATACCCACAAGGTACCCTTTCAAGTATCATGGGAATTTTTTAAAAAAAAAACAATTTACTGGTTTTTATGCTGGGTAGCCCTTGGGGCAGGCCTGTACCAGAATTCTGGCTCTCCTTACCTCCCGCTTCAGGGGCCCTTATTTTGATAAAGCCTCACCCCGCAGGCTTAACCCAATTTTTTTGTGGGGGTTTAGGGTTTAGGAGGCCATGTTGAAATTGAAGAACTAGGTTCAAAACTGGAGGTTTAATCTAATTAATTAAAAAAGCTACCTAGAAAGGAATAGGAGGTTTCGTAGTGTCATTGAACTAAGAAATTTATGTGCAACTGGGACTGGAAGAGGTTCTCTTCCAAAGTAGAAATGTACAACACTGGTTCAAACAGGTATTGGTCTGATATCAACCTAATTTGATACCAGCCTGATACTAGTATAAGGCTCAATACTGATTTTGGGCCGATATATGGCAGGCAAATGCCTGGTATAATATAGACCCATATAATATATACCAGGTGTGCATTCACACTTGATGTTAAGTCAGTGTTAAATCAAAATGTAGGTGGCATCCTAGGTGGTACAAAGTCTTGGGTAGCTTCTACACCAAAGGCAACAGTTACAAACGTTACCAGTGAGTTCAGTGTGTGTAAGTGTCTTCTTCATCACATCCTAGATGCTGCTGGGCCCACCATCTTACATGAAAGGATGTAAAATAGTTAATTAGCAACCAATACAAACAGAGGTTGTGAACTATTGAAGATAAGAATTAGCCTGGGGATGTGATGAAATCATGCACTCTCTCTCTCTCTTTTTCTAAAATGACAAGATTGACAGAAATTGTTGGGATTTGTGAGATGGTTTGCACTTTGTTCCAACTTTGGAGTAGTTTCAAACATTCCAAATAAGAGCAAAACCAAATTGAGACGATGTTCAGCAGCTACGTAAACTGATCCCCTCTCAAGATGTCTTTTGTGCTTGTTGACAACATTGACATGCACTCTACCATGTGTGTCGCATGTCAACACATCCGGGTTTGCGCAGAAATGTACATTCGCTTGAAATTGTAGTACTAGTGATAAGCACACAGCCTTCCCTAGGGAAATTGGTCAAAAAGGAAAAAGCAAAAAAACAGTGTTGTTGTGTTGGTGGTGAATTTTTGTTATTTTGCACCCCCCCCCCAAGAAAACAATTTCAGGAATTTTTTTATTTCAGAAAACAAGTTTCTTTTCAGTGCAAAGTGTGGCTTTCTCAAAAATATATATTAACTTTTGTGATATTATTATTGTTATTATTATTATTAGTTTGGGAGGTAAGAACTGAGAACTAAGAATACACACACTTCTCTACTTTGCACACAATTGAAAAAGGCGGTGGGTTTAATTTCATGGATTTCAGATCCTCAATAGCCTAATTTTCTTGGTTACATTTCAAGTCATTCATTCATTCTGAAGGTGCACTCATCCAATTTGGACTCATGATTTTACTAGCAAAACAGGCACCAAATTTCAGCTTTTTTGGGGCTCTGCCCCTAAAACTTCTTCAGGCAAAAAGTTATGTGTAGGTTAAAGCCCCAAGGTTGCAAACTCTATTAGAATAAGGGCCAATGCAAGGTGGACCCATGCATGGGCCCGATCTTCGTAAAACCCATGGACAAGGGGTTTACCAAGCATAGTAAAGACCTGCTCTGATTTTTCTTTTGGTTTTTCCCATGATACGCGGATAGAAAAAAAATGGGATGTTGCAGAAAACAGAATGTCTTCCTTTCACAAACCCAGCATCTGATTTATCCAGCCCTGTAAGGAATGTGGTTTCTTTTAACATTTGAGTTTTCTCCCAGCATATTGAACTTGTATGTTGCACCCACGATCTTTAACAAACCAATAAACCATTATGAAATCTTGGACCAAACATGTTTTTTTTTCCTTTCCAAATCTGAATTAAATGGTTGTCAAGGCATGAAATATTATAACCTGACAAGCCTGAACATTCTTCATATATGGAACATGAACAACCACAACAAAACATGATATTGTGATGAGCTAAACAATATGCAGTCAAGCTAGATTGCAAAACAGTATGAAGTTCACCAGATCATGGTAGATCAAATAAGGACACACTACAAGAGCACAAGATTGTGTATCATATACAATGATCAGCAACTGTTGTTTTTGTTCGTTATGTTGATGAATGCATTGTTTCGTTGGCAAATAACAAAGTTAAAATTAAGATTTTCAACGTCAAGCACTAAATTGATGTAATGAGTTTGATACAATGTTGGACTCAATGTCATTAAATAGGAGGTTCTTGATTGGAACTTGGTTTTTCTTTTTAAAATTTCAATGTGCATGCTTTTACAACTCCTGAATTGTGCCTAAAAAAGATTTTGCAATGAAGTAAATAATCTAGTACATTGGTTTAGGGCTAATATTTGAATGGAAGGAGAGAGGTTTAAATCTAACAGAAACAACTTTACCATTTATTCATCACCCACAACAATCAACATTTTCATATGCCTAAGACTTGTTACAATGGATGAAAATCTACAGTTAATTGATGATGTTGGACAATCTTTGGAACAGTGAGTTGGAAATTGGATTACCCGAGGGATTTGGAAATCAAATGGGATTCTATCTTTCCCAACTAGCCACAATTTCATGACTCTGTAATCAAATATGACTCATCAATTATGCCATGTTTTGACATAGTCATTCCACACTATTTAAAGGTTGTATTTCATTCAAAGTATTATGTAGAGAAGCTTCTTTTACCTCAATGAAGCCTCCGAGCGGATTTGGAGGGAACCCGGCACTAGCTGATTGGAGAGAGAGATTGTTGTCCAGGCCTTGGCATTGGAGCAATTCAAGTGCAACAATATCAGCAAATATGGAACAAGAGAGCAATATTCAAAGAAAAAGAGTGGTCTATTCAATACTAACAGTCCGACATGTGGTTCATGATCTTTACATCAACATGTATGCTAGTGACCAGCAACCACAACATCCCCACTGACCTAATCAGGTTGCAGACGGGGTGGTGGTAACGTCAGACATTATCCAACATATTGACTTTCTATCATGAGACAGGCAGTAACAGGAGGATTCAGTTATCATGCTGGATGTTAAACAAAACATAAAAATAGATGGACAAAAGAAAGCAAACCAAGAAAACGATAAATCCTCAAAAGGAACAAAACAAGAAAAGAGGAAGAGAAGAGACAAACCACAATGAAAGCTTTAAGAGCATGTTCCTGTGAGGATTAAGAATTATGAAGTCCTTGAAACACTCATTTGAACCTCCAATGGTGGAAATGCCAAACAGAATCATCTTTCTTTGTTAAGCAAACCTTGGGTTTGTTTTTACAAAGACTTTAGACAGGAGCCTTTCCTTTCCAGAAGTCTAAGCTAATATGGAAGCTATTTATTGTGTTCCCATGCATCTAGCATCCACATCTATTGTGATTCCCAGAGTTCCCCATAAACTGACATTCATGATGTTTCTGGACCTGTTCCTTCAGGAATCTTGGGAGATGTGGGACACTTTTTTGTTCAAGTTTGGGTCTAGACATTTTGGAGCATGAGGAGAGGGGTTCCAAAATGTTGTTCGAAATGGAAAGTGAAATTCACTCAGCAATTAACAGAAGACTACATGGCTAGGGTAAATCTCAGCTAATTATTCTGCAAAATGTAACCCAACATGCAGGGATAAGAGGTAGGAACAGTCTCACAACAAGGCCCAATACTCCTCAGTACATGCATGGCATCATAGTGCAGGTAACAATAGCCACTAATACTGAATTCACTTGAATGTTCAATATGCAGTGGTGAAATACCATACCTGTAAGAAGGCATCCTTTGATGTACCTCAGCTCTGTGCAAATCGTCTGGAAGTCAGGTCGATTCAGAGGGTTCCCATCCCAACATTGTTGGATAAACCAGACAAACAATTTGGACAGTTTAGTGGTAGCTTCCATCTCTTCCCACTTCGCACCCTACCTTTGAATGCCTTCACAGAAGGGTTCATCAATTCTGTAGGTGGAAAGGGAGTAGGCTCCCCAATCAGCACACAGAAGCAAATAAGTCCAAAACTGTAAACTTCTGTTTTCTTGGGGTGGAATCTCTCAGGCTGCATATCACCATCTTCAAGTTCATATCCCTCAGGTGCCATAAACATGGCCGTGCCTATGGGCATTGTCTGGTTCGCATATGCAGTACTCTCCATTTTCAGTTTCATGGTGCCAAAGTCAGAGACTTTGGCAATCCACAAGGGCTCTGCCTGGAGAGCTGACATTGAATCCCTCTAGAGATGATCACACTGGAGAAGAATATTGTCCGGTTTGAGATCACGATGCACTAGGTCCATGCTATGAAGGTAATTGATCCCTTCTGCTATTTGAAGCATTACATCCACATGTCTGACAAGGGAGAGCTGGCTGTTTTCCAACACTTGGGAGAGTGTCCTATCCATAAGGTCCATGATGTATGCCACAACCCGAGACCGAGCAGAAATGATCACCCTGCAAGTACCTCAGAAGATCCTCAAGATCCTCCTCATCCTTCTTTGCAGCTGTCAACAGAGTGTTGATCTCAGTTTCACACAGTGTCCTGTCACAATCTGCTAGTTCAAGAACCTGCCTGTCTTCTCCCACCTGCTTGCAGAGGATGCTACATAACCATTGTAGGTCATATAGAATTTCACCAAAAGTTTCCTTCCAGTCTCCACCTTGCCTGAGAGCCAATTCCATCCATTTTTTACCAGCAGAACAGTCTTTGATGCCTTTCTTCTGAGCTTTCAGTAGCACATGGACAACTTCCTGCATTGGTAGTTCCATGAGGGTGTTCCAATGATTTGTTTTGTTGTGCTGCTGTGTTCCAATGAGTTGTTGTGCTGTGGGGTTCCAAAGAAGAGGGCGACAACATGCTGGCATTATTTTATTTTATTTTTGTGGTGTGAAGCTTTAATTTGGTGGTTTTTTTTGGTGTTTATAAGGTTTAGGCATTACAAAGAAAAAAATTGTTATAAATGTAGTTCAGGTAGAAATGCAATTTTAGCATTTATACATTGATTATCATGGAACAATTTTTATCAAGCTAAACATAAGATTGTAAATAATGATATGGTTTAGAGTTTTTAATTTATATAATTAATTAGATTTTTTTCAATCGTTTCATTTTTTGAATTATCAAATTTTTGAACTTGGGTTTTTTGATCTAATATAAAGATTTTTTTTTAATTGTGTTTTTTATGATTTCTTAATTCATTCATATGTATACATCTTTTATCAATATAATTTTTTTCTTCTTATAGTCACACTTGTTTGATGGGTGTATGATTAATTATATATATATATATATAATTTTTTTTAATTTTAAAAATAAAAATAAATTCATAATGTTTTTCGTATTTTAGATGTAGGAATCAAAACTTAAATAGGCCCATATCAATATGTAACATTAATTTGTCTAAGGTTTACAAAGATCAAAAATGAACATTGTGTAATACATGTGTCCTTTTTATTATAATTTTCATAAGGTCATTTTCAAATATGCAATATCCACATATAGGTCTTAGTTGTTAATTTTTTTACATCCATTACAATACTCACATATAAATCTTCTAAATAATTGCTGGTTTTTTTACATTCATTACAATACCCACATATAGGTCCATAAATAATTGTTGATTTTTAATATCTTTTGCCATACTTGCATATAGGTTTCCATTATAATATTTATGGGATTCATATGATAGAATAATTTAGTCTAAGTATCAAGAAATAATGTCATAATTGAATAATTACTAAAAAATTATTTTAGATAATGTAAATGACTGATTATCATATTTAAACACTCATTTAATTATTAATATTCATTAACTAATTATTTGGTTGAACCTTAATTATTCAGATAATTAAAATTTAGATCTAAAATCAAATCAATAATTTGATATTTAATTTATTATCTTAATTATATTTTTTATGTTGATAAATTATTCAAATCATTATTTTATATAACTATTCATGATAATTAATTATCAAAAAATTAATTTAGATATATAAAAAGACATATTTTGCGTACTAAAATCATTAATTTTGAAATGACCTTACATGTGGGTATTGCATTTAGGGTTGATTCTTCACCTAAGATTGTTTAAATCACCTATGGATTATTTCAAATGAACTTGCATGCGAATATTACGTACATGCATTGGTTTTCATTGAAAGGTCACCCAAATTACATATTGGTTATTTCCAAATGACTCTACACATGGGTATTACATTTAAAGTTGGGTATCCACCTCAAATTACCTATGGGTTATATTGAAATGAACTTAAATATGTGCAATTTAATTCCTTTGCTATTTAATCTCAAGTACATGGCCAAGTAAGAGAAAATAAAATATGTTTTACTTTTTGTTGTTAACCATCGTAAAAATTTGATTACTTTGCCCTATTGGTTGGTCCAATTAAATATTTTATATAGTTCCTAATTTGATCATGAGTCATTTTATTGAGTTAAAGGCACAAAGTGAAAACATAGGTATTGTGCAAGGTAAAAGACCCATTAATTTACAAGTTTATGGTATAATAGCGAATTTCCTAATAGTAGTTATACTTTTGTTGGTTTCTATTTTTAAGTTGTTTATAAAATAATTATAAAGTTATCTATCATTTTGAATGAAGGTTACAAGCATAAATCTTTAATAAAAAAATTCCAAACATGATACAAATCTATATTTATAGATTAAACAATTTGATAACACTTCATTTCAATATAGGTCTTACAACTTAATTATTTCATTTACTAGGTTTGTTCTTTCAACATTAAATACATGAAAATTATTGCGATCATTAAAGAATAGTGCGATTGCATTTAGGGCTAAGTGTTTGTATAATTTTGCAATACCCACACACATACTTATTTTCACCAACTATAAATTTGGCTTTAATTTTTTGAATAATTAAATAAAATTTGTAACAAAACACAAAAAAAAAATATGTCTCTTATCATTTGGTAATATTTCCATTTTAAGTTCTTTCATTTATATATATATATATATATATATATATATATATAATGACATTGGATTATTTTACATCTCTTTAAACCTTAAAAATTTCCCCAAAATGCACATTAAATTTATTTTAATTATTATAGACTTGTAAAAAAAATGTTAATTAACCTATATGTCCTAAACTTTAAACCTGAACCATAATTATAACATTAAGTAGTAAATATTACATTAAACCCTAACCCCATGTATCATCAATGTGACCAATTTTGCATTATGTTCATTTATATATATATATTAAATCATACTATAATGTGAATAAATAAATTTGAAAACATGAATTTCATGATATATTTGCATGGAATCAAATATTTTTAAAATATTTTTATGTTTCATGGTTAATGAATTATCACAATATGATATAAGTATTGCATTTAAATAGAAGTGGATTAGGAAATATTAAACTTTAGTAACTATAGAACAAATGGAAACAAAGCAGATTCATAATTATGTTATAGATCTAAACAAATGATAATATCAAAAACCAATACAATGAGCAAAGTTTAAAGTATAAACCTTAAGCCTTGACATATATGAACGAAATTCTTAAACATTAAATCATAAAGCATAACCCTAAAAATCCAAATGATATTATGCTATTAGCCCTATTATAACCTTAACTATACAAATCTTAACAAAAAAAAGTCTTAATGATATATGCCCTAAACCCAAAAACTTATACAAAGTATACAAATTATATAATAAAAAACAATTTTTTTTTAAAAACACAAGAAAAAATTTAGAAACCAAATTTTAAAAGTTTTAAACTACAAAGATTTACTAATTGAAAAAAAACCTTAATCTTAAAAAAATCAAATCAAATAAATTTTATAAAAAAATAAAAGAAAATATACATTTCTTACCTTTGTGTGATCTCTCCAAACTAATTTTTTCCACTTTCTTTGGAAAATAAAAAAGAATGAAATTGTATTACTTCACATATGTTTAAACCCTAACCCC
>Ga0209208_10011612_pt1 | contig 11257 bp, 9 predicted proteins | sample S1TSphfallax_3_FD_187694 | JGI IMG/M metagenome (GOLD analysis project Ga0209208, IMG submission 187694) | Host-associated microbial communities from peat moss isolated from Minnesota, USA - S1T2_Fd - Sphagnum fallax MG (SPAdes) (version 2) | ecosystem: Host-associated > Plants > Peat moss >...
AACCAAAGATAGAGAGACTAAAGCATGCTTTCAACAGTTCTTTTCAAGTGATTGGGAGGAGTTTTGAGTGAAACACCTTTTGCAAGGGCAAGCATAACTTTGTCCTCAATTGTGGGCGTGTCATTGGTTTTGCCCGATTTAAATTCTACTCTTATGGCACACCCCCCCTCCCACCCCCCATCAACTAGAATGAAATTTAGCCCTAAAGCACATTGGGAGTTTACATGTGTCATCAAGGCTCTTGCCTTTCTTACCTCAACTTTGGCTTCCTTAAAGATGGTTAACACATTGTTAACTTATCTTTTGGATTCATCTTTTTGCCAAGTTCTATTACCCCCTTAATGGCATTAAAATCCTTGGCATCCCCTTTGGTTCTCCCTTTTTTGTCTTTTTTTTATAAATTTTACAGGAGTCTCTAAGCAAGGATGTTTGACATGCATATGTACTCCCAAGGTTAGGGGATGTTTATATGACTTTTGGTATCCTCTTTCGATGTTTGTTTATAGGCTTTTTTTTTGGTTTGTTGTTTCTTTTCCTTGTAGGTTTTTGGAATCAACTAGTCAATTTTCATTCCACCATGATGAAAGTTTTTAAAAAGCTTTTGAAGTCCAAGTTCATTGAAATGCTTTGAAACTCCTCTTGTTCATTGGTAAGTGGGTCTCCCCATTTCTAGTGGGGGCATAAGGTTGATTTCCTCGAAGGTCATTGCCCCAACTTCCTACCTGAGGAGTTGGGCCTTAGTAACCTTTGTCATAGGTTTTAGGTTTTTGTTGGATTCTCACTTTTTTGTTGGAAGCAATAGATGCAAGTAACTTGGGGCCCTTTTTGTTCTAAGTGCATCTAAGATCAATGCAAGAACTTCTTCTTTCAAGGGCTATAATGTGTGTCCCCCCTTTTGAGCAATTGGCTGAAAGAGACGTAGATTATCTTCAAGAAAGTATATTAAAGAGATTGCACAACCATTCTTTTATTAACATCCTTTTTTATTTATTTTTTGATTTGCATCAAACGTGCATGAAGTCATGTCTGAGGCTAAATGTGAACACTTGGTTGTTTGCCCACTTAATCATTCTTTTCTTCCGCCTACTTCCAAATGTTTTCTCCACTGCATTGCACACTAAGTTGGATCTTTTTCATCCTTTAATTTTTGGGGTGTCACATTGCATTTATAGCCAACCTTTGGATCTTATGGAAATCCACCTTCTTTGTTGCACACATGGTGAGGAGAGGACAATTTTGCATGATATTGTGTGAGATGTTTTCATAGCCATTGCAAGATACACATGATTTCATGTTTCATTAAAGCAAACCCATGTCCTTCCACCTTTTGCCTTATAGTCTTTGTGTTGTCGAATCGACATAATGTTCGGCAATAGTTATGACTTAGGTGAAGGATGATATTTATTATGATGAGCTCGCAGGACATGTTTCTTCCTCTAACTATGGAGGTTTTTGAATGTTTACATTAGCAAGCGGACAAGTTTTTTCATAGATGTGCCAAGATGGCATGGGGAGCAAAGGGTGTTAGAGGCCCTCCTCACTTAATTTTATGCACATTTTATAAGTAGAGGGTGTTAGTGACTTTACAACATGTACATGTGATCTCTATTTTGAGACATGTTGTTGGAATAGGCGAAGGTTTTTCTAGGCTAGGCATCCTTTCAAAAGTTCCTCCTCTTTCCTTATTTGATATGCTTATTGAAACAAGAGAGGATTTGGGAACTTGATATTCCCTTTGTGGTTCACCCTTTGAAATGGTTTTTTCATCTTCTTGGACATGGGTCCTCCCATTTTGTTCCTTGTATTTTCCCCCTTTTGTGGGTGCTTTGGTTTATTTGTGATTGGCAGGGTTTCATCAATTGAGATGCTTTAAAGCTTATGACGAGGGCAAGAATCATGTGGGTCCATATAAGTTAGTTTGTACCGTTAACTTAGGTTTAGTCCAAGTTTTGGCAGGGGCAGAAATTAAATTGTGGGGACTATGTAGAGCTGAGTTTAATGTCAATGTCCAGGGGCCCACCCACACCCCTAATCATCCAAGGACTTTACTGACACAATCATGTGGATAAAATCTGATAGAACACACACCACCCTAGGTCTGGCATACTAATTACTGCCTCCTATGGCACATTGCTTAGCATGAAAGAGTCCAAAAGGTGGGTCATAAAAGCACAGAAGTTAAAGAGGAAAATGATAAGGCCAAGTTGTGCCATTTAATACTGCCTGAGAACTTCATGAATCAGGCCACAATGAACCAGCACCCATCAGCACCATGGAGGACGTACGTAAGTAGTCAGGAAACAGTTTTCTGTTGGGTTCCAGTTCCCTAGCTAACCATGGTGGGTAGCTCAGTTGGTCGGTTGTAAAAACAGCCCCCTAACTGTGTATAAACCATCTACTTAGTTAGTAGTTACCTATTTTCCTACCTATCTACTTATATGTGAGACCTATTTCTCACAGAATTGGTTAATACGGTGAAACCAAATATTAACTTAGTTGACGTTCACCCACAACTGAGTACCTTACCCTAAGGTCAGTTTTGTCATTAAATAATCCTCAAAATAATGAAATGATTTTTAGTGAAAATATGAAGTTGACATGTTGAAAATCATCATACTTATCATAGGCTACACTGTGAATAATTTAGCTACTCATGTGACAATATCATAATAGATGATGGAAAATTCAATAATTTCAAATTTTAAAGACGAATTCATGTTTTGAACAAAAATAATTATTCGTTTTGTCAATGTGGAAACTCACCCTAGGCTACAAAAATAACATGCATCCAGTGGATGGTGTGCTGGTAGGTGCTAGTTCACTGTGGCCCAAAAGTCTGAGTCCCAGATTGGATCCAATTCTTACTGGACCAAAATGGGAAGTTAATTGCCAGATAACCCTCAATTTTAGTCAGTTTTAATTTCAAAAGTATATATCTCAGTTCTGGTTCTACAGATAAATAGAACTGCAAACCCAGTTTTGGGTATTTTTCTAAATAACATAAATTCCAGTTCCAGTTCTCAACACTAAGCCCCATTTGGGTCTAACTCTTACTAAGCAGAATCTGAACCGGTCATTCTTACCCGCCCAACATTGGTTAGTACATAGCTAACCATTGTGGTCAGCAATGGGACAGGGATACAATGAAAAAGTGTTTCCTATGCCACACACATCATCCATCCGGAACGGTGCACTGATGGATACTGGTTCCATCCAGCTGGTCTTTACATGTGGCATTGAAGAGGGGTTAGAGTTTTGTGTACGGTCTGGTCAAGGGCGTTTTCCTGTGATACCCAGTGGGTATCTGTCATGTACCCGCTGGGTATCACAGGAAAACGCCCTTGACCAGACCGTACACAAAATTCTAACCCCTCTTCAACCCCACTGGGTATCAAGGGATAAAAAAAAGTAAACTTGAACAGAAGTCTGTTAATTTTACTACAATGTGCAATTGCCCTCAGCCCCAGGTGTTCCTGAAGTAATGGGCCCCTTGAGGCTGAAGAGTTACTTCAGGAACACCTCGACCTGAGGCCGTTGCATGACATAAAGATCGACAGATTTTTGTTAGATTTTTTTAATAGGTTTTTTTTCACTTTCTCCCTTGATACAGAGTGTATCCATCAGATACCCGCCGGTTATCACAGAGAAAAGCAAGTTCAAATACAACCTGGGGCATTTCATTTTCTAGGAATGCCCCTCAGGTTCTTCTGCTCTGTGAGGGAGCGTCCAGATACACTAGAAATTTTATCTGAGGTTTTTTACACAATGTGAATTGTGATGTAGCCAAGAGAAACTCAAGTACCTGGGTAATTCTTGAGTAGGTAGGTAATCTTCTGACTTACCATGTTACTTACTGAAACCTGGGCCAAGCTCCCCCAAGCCCAATTGCTTGATAACTAGGTTAAGGCAGAGTGTCCAGATGTGAGACAGAGCCTGTAGGCTCCTGAATTCATATTTGTAGACTTCATTAAATTTGTTCTGAGTTTCTGGCAGATGTTTGGCAACTGTCAAGTACTACCAGGTGGTTTTGAGTTTCCACCTAGGTAGGAGGAAGTGAAGAAATAAGTGGTATGTAAGGCCCTAGGGGCAAGGGTGTCATCAGAATAAGGTGCCTGTGTGAAGGGGGATCTTGCAAGTAGCCAATTTGAATTGGGGAAAACCCTATGTATATGTATATAAAAGGATAGAAATCCATCCACAAAAAAGTACAAGGCATGTCAAAGCAAATGGAAACACACGAAACAAATGTAAACACATGAGAGAAAAATCAAAACAGTAGCAATGAAGTAGAAGACCTAATTCTAAATGGGCATCCTTTGCCACAAATCAGCTAGTGATGTGTGAAAAAAATAAAGAACTGTGACTAAGTGTGACAGCCTGTTGAAAAACCGCACAATTTGACCCATCACACAATTTTTCCTACACTATGAACTTGCCCCAAATAGATTCACAATGGAACTTCTTCCCTTTGCTCCTTTATAAGTTGTGACATTAAAAATTTGGCGTAATCTTATGGAATTGTGCAACACTTGGTAGGAACCAATGTTGGCTGATTATTTAGAAGAGTCCCAATTATTGATTTTTTGGAGAATTGGTCAATAACTTAATCACTTGGTATTGATTTTTCATGACTCAATTATCATCCAAGTATGTTATCAATCCTAAAATATGGAACATGTGAAAGGAAAAAGAAAAAGAAAAATATATATCTAAATCAAGGATTATCGAAGAATTATATTGCAAAAACATATCCTTAGACCTCACAAAATCAAAATTTTATTCATGTCATCTACATGTAAAGTTGTTTTCAATATAGATGGTTCAACCTTACATTCAACATTGACATACATGTTCAACAATCATTGTCGAATTTAGCAAATCTATTATCGAATGTATTGAATAGGTTTACATGTCAATATGAAAAATTGCAACTTGTTGCCATAGATGAAATATCATTTATTGGTACTAAAATGTTTAATGTGATAAATAACAAACTATGGTCTATAAAATATATAGAAAACATGTTTTTTTGGTAATCTTGATGTCATCATGATACGCAATTTTTACCAAATGCCCCTATGAAAAATAGTTGGATCGTTTTAAAATGCAAATGATAATTTGAACTTTAACATCAAAATCTTGGTGCAAAGTTGCAAACATATGAGCAATGTTATGAATTAAACAAAGTTAATTGACAATATGATATGCCTTTCTTACAAACTTTGAATAAATTCCCTATAACAACACAACCAACAAAAGTTTCATTTTCAAATTCAATTTTTTAACAATCACCTAAAGATTTTATTGTTCCATATATATATACTATACAAATACACACATGTAATAAAACACAATGAAAAAGTGTTTACTAACACAATAGGTTACACATTGTTTTTAAAGCAATGTGGACATTCATCATTCATCATGCCCAACACCATATAAACTATCAAACCACCTAAACAAAATTATAGCTTTAGATTCTACAATTCATGTAAAAACAAATATGTTAATTGAATTATGTGCTAGAAAATACTCAACATTTGATGGTGTGGTGAATGGAGCTAATGTCATATTTAAAACATCCACAACACATTGCAACAAAAATGTAATATGGATCAAGTTGATAAAACTCAATAACATGTCATAACAAGAATTCAATTTGTAGGAACAATAACCATCCATTGTTCTTAAGGATTTTCACTAAAAGAATTAGTTTTCAATCCTACTAATGTAAAAAAACATGGCTTGACATACACAATGTAATCCCACATTCGAACAAAGAAAAACTATTTTTGTTAACTACTCTCCAACATGATTTTTTTTAATTTGGTAGCACAATATATGGAAATGAAAAAATAAAAAACAAGTACAACTTGGAAACCATACATTTTTTAATTAAACATTTTACATAATTCTCCAATAATTATACAACTTTTGAATACAACTTTCTCACAACAACACTATGAAGACATCAACCATGATCATAGCCTGCAAATGTTTCACATCTTATGTCTTATATAAACAAAAATATGCCAATCATGAACTAATGTACACACATTCATAAATTCATCAAAATATTCATATGTTTCAATCCATGATAATCATGGATTAATCATGACATATGACACATATACATACATGTAGACTCCTTTAATATAACAACCAATAATGGTTCAAAACATAGCAACCACATTCAATACTAATACAAGAAAAAATAAACATATAATGGGTGAAAGCATGGTAAAGTATACAAGAAAAAGTTGACAAAAAAATATCAAGTTTAAAAGAGGCATTTTTTCATGAAAACACCTGAAAGTAAATTCAAATTTAACTTAAATTTCATTTTGAAATTATTGAACCCTCAATTGGGTTTATTGTAAATACATTACAAAATTTCAAAAGCTTTGGAATAATAAAAGTAAGGAATAAGTATGTTTGAAATTAATTGCTCAATATGGTGTTCAAACCTACTTTTTCATTAGAAAATTTAATGAATATACATGTATGAAGTTATAGCATAAAGATCATTGTATATTCAAGGGCATCACCAAAAAAAAATCTACTTTCTATTTGGTAGAATATACTTGACATATACTTGAATCAAATCTTACACTGCAAAAAATAGGTTTTTAAATCTATTTGCATTTTAACAATTCTACTTGAAACCTATTTTTACAATGAAAATTTTAAAAATTAATGCGGAATAATGAGAAATTATTTTACTATTTATCATTTAACTAAAAATATTGAATGTATAATCATTTTGTGATGGGTTTTGGTCGTACTTTTTATTCATTCGACACATCGACTAGCAAATACTTTTAATTGGACACTTTACTGTGCTTTCACCTTCATGTGTGTTTATAAAAGTCAATGTTGTTTAATAATTGCAACATTTTAGAACAAGCTTCCATTTTAAATTCAAAATTGACCAAAAAAATTCCAATCATTTTGGGAGATTTTAATATTTACATTTTGAGGTACAATAATCATCTAAAACATACAAAAGTATTAAATTAAAATCAAAATCAAAATTCAAAACAAGCACCACAAAAGCTAGATCTCAACTTGACCATATATGGGCAAATGTCTTTGGAAATGAATGTAGATCTAATTTAACAAAAACATATAATATATTTAACAAATTTTCACAAACCAACTTACACTATATATTTAAACTGCTAAACACATTTCCATTATATAACAACAAACCATTAACATCTCTATTTGTGTATATTTTGAAACAAAATTATAACAATTAATGTACTCTTAATATTTAATAAAACTCATCATTTTAGTATAAAACATTTCATGGCAAAGTTGTTTGTTTTAAAAAAGATATATGATTGTGATTAATCTAGGTATATGGTCATGGTTTTATTTAAAATAGTAAGCACTTATGTTGGGTGGTTTTTTAGATACCTATTAGTTTTACATCTAGTTCTATATGCATTTAACCAACAAGTATCAAAAAATTAAAGAATTAGAGGTCCTAGGAGTTCCTTTCAAAATAATTCCAACACATAAAGAATTGACAATGGAGAAAACTTGGAGGTCTTTCCAAGCTCCTAATTGACATGAAATTTGGGTCTAGTTCTTTCTTGCATTTGGTGCCAAAATTGAATTTTCTAGTGCATCTTCATTTTAGGTCAATAAATTTTAAGAGCTTCATTAAAAGAATAATTATATTTTGCAATTTGTTTTATACAACTAAAGATGTTGTATGAAACTATGTTTTAGCTGCATACGACAACTTTATGTGCATAAAACAAGTTGCAAAAGATATTTTTTCTTCTAATGTTTGAAGATTGAATGTTACTTGTTTTTTGGATTGTTTAACATTGAAAATGAAGTGGCATGAGGTGCAACATGCAATTATCTCTTGTCGATAGTTAGTGCAAAGTGTGAAGTGAACAATATTAATAAAACCCAAAATTAAAAAACCATTTTTGTTTTTAAATTCATGATTTGTTTACTTAATGCATAACATAAAGGTTGCAAGTTGTAGAGCACCCAAAGTTTGCATTTTACATTTTGAAAGGAACTTGCACATCTCCCTTTATAAAAATGAATTTTCATGAACCTAGATGTATGATCTCGAGTTTGTGTAACAATTTTCCTATAGGGCCTAAAAGTGGAGCTAGGATCATAAAGAGAGTGTGTCATTCCAATTTTGTTACAAGCAAGTGGTGAAAACAATAACCCAAAGCTTTATGGTGGTGTGTGTGAAGGCCCATTTTTGTTATCACATGGAAGTGGAGCTAAAGAGGGTGACATTCTTGCTAGAATAGAAATTCTAAAAATGCTTCACACATATGTTAATTAAGTTTTGGAAACTTTGAAGTTGAACCTCTATTGCATGGGCTTTTTTGTGTAAATGATGGTAGGTCCATAGATTTCATCAATCCTCAACTATTACACTACATTGTTTGTTACAATGAACAAACTAGTCTTGCATTCCTTGCTCAATGAACAAGATGTCAAAATGTGCTTATCACTCACTTCAAGATGAATGGCATCATAGCATGAAAAAACATGTAAAATTTGAACACTCTAAACTTGCTTATAAATTTGTTGAAAAACCCATCAATGTAGAAACATCCCAATTGAACATTCAATGGCTTGCTAAGAAGAGGTCTACAATCATTGGACATAATTCAATATCTTTTTTTCTCCCCACATGGATCCATTTAAGAAGTATCATGAGCAACAATAAACATTTAAGTACATGATTTAACTTTTTTCATCATCAAGTCTAAACTTTACCACATTGAACTATTGAAAGTGTTTGGGTAATAATGTAATTTGGCATTTTGGTTATGTCCACACATGGTCTTCCTTTTAGGAAAACTTTCGTGTAAAGAAATTATACTAAAGTTGGTGGAGAAGATGAAAAAGTTGTATCTATTACCTACCTTGGAAATTTGCTTGTTAGCAACAACTTTTGATCTTTGGATGTCAATGGTGCCCATGACATCTTTGCACTTGTTGTCAACTTCATTTCTATAGATTGGTAGTCCAAACATATTGCAATAGGGTTATTTGAAGAAACTAAGATAAATGGTTAAACCATGGTAGTAAAGCTTCAAGCTTTGCTTGGCAAATATGAATTGAGGAAAAAAAATGTTTTCTTACGTCAAAAGATGAGGGCACAAACTTGGGTGCAATGACCGCAATTTTGAAGGTGGTTGTGAATTGTGAAAGCTTGGGATTAAAGGACCTTTCTAAGGCGTATGTTTTGGGCATGCCATGTTGAAGGCGTGTCAATATGGCACAATTGGCAAAAATGTTTTTATGGGCTTACATGACATCTCTATCAAATTTGCTCAAGCAAACTTTTATAAGTGTATGACATGGCTTAAAAAACCATGGAAAGGATGTTGAAAGTGGACAAAGGCATATATCAATGTGGGTATGTGACCATGAAAACTAAAGACCCTTATGAAAATGTAATGAGATTCTACCAAGTTGGAATTGAATTTTGTTTTCACGATTAGACTTGCATTTGGTTATGTTTTGTGAGTTGAAGAATTTAGCATAAGTTATTTGTGAATTTCTTATTTGTAGGTTTTAGGTTTTGTTGCATGTGTTAAATGTGAGTTGCAAGTTCATGGCCTTCATTCATTGCAAGTTCTAGTGAATAAAATTTGTTTATGGTCTTTATGCAAATGAATAATTTATATAATAATCAATAATCAAGTTTTACTTGATGGTCTTTTCTCCCTTTTCTTCAAGCATACTTTTTTTGTGTGAATCCTTTGTGAATTGTAACTTGCAGATTTACTAAAAAACATATTTGTGAAGTTTTAATTATAGTTCTAGGTTTTGGGGGACATTGTGTTGTGTGCATTGGTTTTAGGAAAATAGTGGAAGAAATATAATCCAAAAATTTGTAGAAATGGCTTGAACTAGAAGTGCATATTTAGCTTGTAGATGTTAGCAACGACAAGTGCAAATTTTTACAAAATAATACATAAACCCTAATGGGTTTTATAATTATCATCATATTGTTCTTTGAATGTTGGTTTGAAAATGATCAATGATGATAGCAAAAGCTACATAATTCTTGCTAGATTCCTTTTATAATTTTTTACATTGATCACTAATCATTGATGTCCTTCACAACTTGTTTTTGTTGTTGAGCTACAAATAATAGTCTTTCACTTGAATTTATGTTGAATTGCTACAAAATTCACACAATTTTCATGAAGGGATTGTTAGGGATAAGTTTTTTAGAAATGTTATGCAAAAATGTTGAACATCAAACGTACAATACCAAAACTTAAAAGTTAACTCATATGATTTATTGTGAAGCAATGTACCTAGATTATGTGACACATGGTGGATCACAATTGATTCATTTTTTGAAGAAATGTGTGAATTTTACAAAAATTCAACAATGTGGTAAAAAGTAGTCCTCCATTTTCAAGTCAAAAGTCAATTGGCAAATCTAGGATGATGTTGGAAGTACTTGTACAAAACATTTTAAACCATGTATAATTTTACTTCAAGCTATTTGGTTAAGATTCAAAATCACATGTGGTCATTTTACTAGGTTATATATTTAGGGTTTCAAAAATTCAGGGTTGATTAAACTTGTGCCAAGTTACAATTGGTAGCCACTAAGATATATCAATTTCTAGTGTATTGGCCCCACTAGTTTAATCAACCCGATAAAATATAATCCCCATTTTATGAATGGTCCTTGTTGTAAAATATTAACCAATTTCACCCAACTTTGTGTGACAAATGTTTCTAGTCACTAACATTGATTGCATGATAAAAAAAAAAGATAACGTCCTTAAGTAATTTGGGCCACTAATAGTTGGCATCCAAAATCTTGCATATAATAACATCAACCAAAAATTGTTCATTTGCAACTCCAAAGCATGACTCTTGGAAGATCACTTCATGTTTTTTATAGGTTGTAAACATAAGCAATGTTTATGATCTTGTCCAAATCGGTATAAAATCTTGTTTTACATTGTAAAAAATAGAACTTTTGTGTTACATATTATTTCTAAGTGGGAAAATACCTAGAAGGCATTTTTCCAATCTATAAATACTAAAAAAAAATCTTAATCAAGTTGGTTGAAGAAAAAATAAAAAGGCATTGGTAGTTTGATGAAACACCCCATTGGTTTAGTTATGTTTAGTAGACGTGTGGTAGGCATAGATCTTAAAATTTTTTTTTGCCTACTTAAAACAATACGAACTAGACTTGAAGCATTCAATTCAACATTTAAAACTTGTGGTT
>Ga0209208_10011613_pt1 | contig 11257 bp, 5 predicted proteins | sample S1TSphfallax_3_FD_187694 | JGI IMG/M metagenome (GOLD analysis project Ga0209208, IMG submission 187694) | Host-associated microbial communities from peat moss isolated from Minnesota, USA - S1T2_Fd - Sphagnum fallax MG (SPAdes) (version 2) | ecosystem: Host-associated > Plants > Peat moss >...
CCATGTTTGTTGACTCATTAATAAAATATTATTTGTTTGGGGGGCCAATGAGTTCAGGCCAAACCAGGGTTTCTTTTTCCAATTTTGTGACGTAACCAAGGTGGCTATCATCTCCAAAGTGATATAGCCAAATTTGGCAACATGCACTAATATGGAAGTAGAAAAAAATCAAAATCCTTCAACATTTTTGGCTATGTACTGAAAATCTAGCGATTGGTAGAATTTTTTTTCTTCGAAATCTGGCAAATTTGGCCCATTTTTTCATGGAAAATCCTTCCTATTGGTTGAAATCATATTTTTTAGGTAAGGATTTGGCGAAAATTTGCCAGCAAAAGAATCGTTGGGCCAAATAGTAGGGATCAAAGTTTCAACCTCTCATATATTTTCATTCATTCTTTTTTGGTATCATTCTTCTTTTCATTTTTGCTTCCTTTCTCAAGTTAAACCCTAAAAATTTCTCAAGTTAAGTCTTAAAAATGAGACCAACATGGATGAGCATAAACACAAGATTCTTTTAACTTTTGTGTTTTTCACCATGATTCAATAGGTTATTATTGTGTAGTTGTAGCATTGCAACAACTTGCATTTCATTAACAATATGGTGCAATGATGACACTGGTTGTTTTTATTATGAAAACAAATGGAGTCACAAGAAAGAGATCTGTATGAAACTATGAACAAGAAAGTGGTTTCATGGAAAAAACAACTTTTGGTTAGTTATTCAACAAAAATGTTCAAGCAACAAAAATTTTAAAACTCCTTTCATCATTCACAAACAAGCACAAAAACTCAACAAAAAGAGAACAAAATGTAGATAGATGAAATGAAAAAGAAGGAGAAGATATAGGGTTTGGTTTAGGGTTTGATTTGATCCTATGGTGTGGATTTTATCAAAATAATAATATTTTATTATAGCAACATTGGGCCCAAAGGTTGCAAATTGGCCTCCCAAGTTGATAGGTATACTTTTTAGCCTTGGGGCCAAGTTAGGGCCATAAAATGGTAGATTAATTATTTATTTTTCCAAACTTGTCTCCTAGTATAAAGCCCTTGGGGCTTATTTTAGTGATTGCACCAAAAGGAATGTTCAGTTTGAGTTTAACCTTGGTTTTGACTTCTAGTGTGAAGTGGGCCCAAGACTTTGGATTGATGGAAAAATATTGGTGGGACAAAAAGCCCATCTAAAGCACCTCCAAAACGGGGGATGAAACCACCTAAGAACGAATTCGGGTGAAAAAAAAAACAATATGGTCCTCTTTTTTGTTTCCCATGTCATGTTTTCATCTTCACTTTTGATTTTGTCCCTAGTTACACAAAACTAAGACCTAATATCCCCAATTTTTTAAGTTAAGTTTACTAATGTAACTAGGCAATGCATATTCTTTTTGTAATTTGTTCATTTCCATGTGAAGAGTAAATGTTTAAGTTGTACTATTGAAAAGGTTGAAAAGCATAAAAATTAAAATGCTCAAATATCAATACATTGTTGGAAATGTATTCTTGGTATCCAAAAAAAAATTGTCTTTAGCCTTCCCATATCCTATATATGATCTAATTTTGGTCTAGTATATAGGTATCCACTTGGTATTAACCAATGTTGGGCAAGTATGTATTTTTAAAAATACCATATGGGTAGGGAATTAAAAAATTTATACACATGGAGGGCCTAGACTTGTTTAAAGTTTTAATAAACGTAGGCCTTTTGCACATGCATAGAAATTGTTTTTTTTCCATATAAGGGCATGCATAATAACTTTGGGTAAATTAAATGCCCAATGAACAAGGGCCCAAGCATAGACATGACAAAAAAAATTCAAAAAACTTTTTTTTATATGCAAAAACACTCTAAAAGCAAAAAAAATGCGCAAAATTGACATTAGACACATTGTGCCAAAATAAGATGAAATAAGAACTTGGGTATAATATTCTCTCACCCAACACAAAAATATAATTTTCTAAATTCTGATTGAATCACCAATTGAAAAATGGTTATGCATTTGATGACTAAATAATCGCAATTAATGTAACACGCCTTTGGATTATGAAAAAATATCAAAACTCCATTTGTTGGCGTTGTTCCACCACATGCACCATTGTTAGAACTACTTTGATTTTGTTAATTCTTTAACAAATTTTTAATTCATTCAAACTTAAACACCAAAACAATAACACCCTTTGATTATGTTGGTTTTTAACTTTAATCACCCAAGCTTATACACAAGTTTAAACATAGAAATAGACACACCTTTGACTCTTTAAATACTAATATTGCAAAAATAAAAACCAAAAAAGACACTAATCAAATTATGACACCATGGAAACAAAATTATTAAAACACAAAGCACAATGACCCAATTATTCTAATAATGGTAGTAGCATCATTGTAATATATGAACAAAATATAAAGAAAAATGCAGCCACAAAAACAACAAGATACATACCCAAAGGGTCCAAGCATGATAAAGTATGCCAAAAAAAATTAGTCTTAAGAAAATTTAATTTCGACAATAATTTATTTTTAACAATCACATTCAAAAAGATATTAAAAACCTATTTAAGTTGCATTTTGAATCATAAAACACTTCATTGAGTTTATTGTAAATTGAACATAAAATTTGAAGAATTTCTATGTAAGAAAAGTGGATGAAAATTATATTCTAAATTGGTTGGTTGTTCAAATTTTCCAAAATACGTTTGCATTGAAACCTGATAAATTTTGACTACAATAACAAAAATAAATTGTATTCATACATATTAAGCCTTTATCAACTTGAAAGTATAATAATTCTAATTGATGTCTTACTTTCATGTACTTATAATTCCTTTTTTGTAAAACTACGACATGTACTTTCTAGTACTTGCATATCAAAAAATGTACTTAAATGCATATTAAAACCTGTAATTCTTCAATATTATGCAATGAAGTCAAAGAACTTCCTAATGTCGATCATTGATTTAAATAATATTTATGAATTCAATATATTAAAGTATATTTTATAGATATTTTATAAAGAAAACAACAAGTGTTTCTAACTAACATACTTTACCATGTTTATGCCCCAAAGCACAATTTATAAATGTTTTGATATTGGAAATTACAACACACCTTAATGGTGAAGGTGTACCACTTGAACAAAACATAATGAAAAGTGCATCATTCAAAAATGTGAAGCTTTAAAAAATCCAAAATTATTTTGCTTTTAAATCTCCCATTTCATCACAAAAACATTTTATAATTTGTTGTGGGTTTAGGGTTTAAAGTCTAAGTCTACAAAACACATGTTTTCAACAAACAAGTTGGTCCATTCAATAAACTAAAAACGAGGCAACAAACATCAAAAGGGAAGAAAGAAAATTTTCTTGTTTGACCTTCATAGCTATCAACATCAACTTGATGTTCCAATGTCAATCTAGTTCACAACTCAAAAAGATCAAAATCTATAATCAATTCTTCATTTTTTTCCAAACAAGTTGTTTTCAACATCTAAATATTCTTCAATTGCCTTGAACCCTTCACTAGCAACACAATTTAATTTTCAGTTTTTAGGCCAATTTTTCATAATCAACAAAATCTTGTCCAAATTCTTGAGACCAAGCCAACATCACCTCAAACCTATGATGACTTTAACCATGCTAAAAATTTGTTTGGTTTCAATTTCTGAGTCACAATCCCCATAACATAACATGCAAGGAACGCAAGATAAGGAAAAAAAATTCATGTTCTACCCACCACTTTAATGGGTTGAAAACTTCTAATGGTGTCGGGCTACATTGAAAAAGTGAGCTTTGCTATAAAAAGCCTCATGGCAATTTCTTTTGTTGAAGCTTGGGATCCAAAGACACCCAAAGTTGGCAAAACATGACTTGTAATTCAACTTTGATGGAGGTTAATGTCAATATATTATACATAGTTAATAAAATAGGCAATAAGGTGAAAACATGGTAAAAAGAACTAAGGGTGCCAAGGTAAAAGTCATTTTCCAAGGACTACACATGACACATGTCATTTTTATTATGTTGGATTAAACCTAGTTTAACATTGTGTGTAAAATACAAATACATTTGGAATACAAATTGATTTTATATCATATATATTATGCACTCATACCCTCTATCACATAAATATGCTTTTGTTAAGTCCACATTTTCAAAATCCATAATTCTCAAAGTCAAAGCACATTTGAACCAAATGTGCTTCAATCAATTTATTTTTAAAAAATCATCAATTCAAGTCCTTTTGCTCTTCTAATCATCAATGTTAAAATCCTTTCCAATTTTTAAAAGGAATGTTGCACGTTTGGTAGAGAAAAAAGATGTTTGAAAGAAATAAGGATTGTCCATTTTCAAGGTTTGAATGCTTTGAACATGTAAAAATATTTTTTATTTGTTTCAACTTTTGAACACATAAACTTTACAGTTAATGAAAAATATTCCAAATTTTTTATGATAATCCAAACTATTTTGCTTCCTTGTGATCTTTCAAACATACAAAAATGTAGTTTTCAAAAATGTCCACTCACTTGGGTGGCTTCTTTGATTGTGTTTTTACCCAATAGAACTTTGTGATTATATTTAGTTACAATTTCCATAGTTGATTCAAAAAAAAGTTTGTTATGATTTGCAAGCTTTTGAAGCAAGGCTCCAATATAAGGACCAATGTGTTATGTGCATTTTGGGTTGAAATGAAGACATGAATGCCAAAAAACAATGTAACATTTTATCACTTCAAATCTCATGCAATGGCCAAGAACTTATAATTTAAAATCAAAGTTTCCAACCTACAAACACCCTAAATCAAGATAAATAAACATTATTTAATCTCATAAAATTCACCCAAATTGACCTAGAAATTGAAATTATACATAAAAAATTTCAATTTATATACCTACATCAGATCTTGAACTTTAATAATGTTGTCATGCATTGTACAACACATGGAAATGGATGAAGCAAGTGCATAAGATGACAACGAATGGGCGAAAACATGGTTAGTTGAATTCACGTTTTTCATTTTCTTTGTGTGATAGGCATAGTGTTGTTGTTTCAAAAGTCCATTACGAATCCATAATCTTTTTAGATTTCATCCAAATGTTTTATGATGATTCCCATTAAAGTCTATGACAACATGAATAGTTAAAATTTTGATAACGTTAATTTTGAACATGGCTTTAAATTTTACATTTATATGTAAGCCAAAATAACTATAATTGTGATAGTCCAAACAATCCCCCTATTCATGTTTTCACCCCAATACTCATGAGATTGGTTTAGGAAACACTATGTGACAACAAAAATAAAAGTGCAATTGACTTGCTTTGCCATAGTGTACACAAACATGGGCTAGGAATCATGTTTTATAATGTAATTGTTTGTTGTGAGTAACAAAGGTTAATTGCATCCTTGAACTTCAAGCATTCCTTAAGCTATGTGTTCTTAAGCTAGTTCATTTTTACTAATTTAGTTATTTTTTAGTCACATCAGACAATGGACAAAATTGGTTGTACTCATAACAGACTAGTCATTTTTGACACAAATCTAACTAAAAATATATGACTAACATGACTAAACATGTTTGTCCAAAATGACTAAAATGACCAAGGCTACTAGTTGATGTGCCATTATTAATTTGATTTTAAATTAAAAGTTATATTATTCATATGAATATTTGATGATATTATTTGAACTATAGGTGAATCCAAAATCCTACCACCTTTGATCTATGATTCAATGCTAGAAATTTTATTTATTTAGTTTTTGGGCTGACATTATTGGCAAATCACATTAGTTAACATCATAAGCCTTTAAATCCCCAAACTCAGGATTTTTTATAATATGTTCCAAGTAAGGTTTGGACCCACAACCTTTTTGGCCACATTTGAAGGCCTTAACCACTAAACCATCACCTCACATGATGACAAAAAATTACATTGCAAAATATATAAACACATATTTTGAACAAAAAAATTGAATTTTTTTAATATCACTATTTGATTTAATTGACTTGGTAGGTTTACTATTACATTGAACTTTGTAATTTTCTTAATTCAAAAATATTTGTAAATCATAATTGTTCTAAATACTCATTAATTAACAAATTCAAATGCTTTGTTTCAAATTTTGAATTGAGTTATATATTCAAATATTATTCAAACATGTCTAATAAACTTTCATGAAACTTTGTGATTTTTTTCCATATCAAAATGTAGAACAACTAAGATGGTTTTAAATATTTATATTTAAAAATCATATGTAATTTCTGAAACATAATTATTTAAATAAAACATTTACTTTCAAAACTACATTGAACTTTTTAATTTCTTTATTCAAAACATGAAAAAATAATTGAATCGCTTAATTTCAAAATTCATATATAATGTATTAAATCTTTGATTGGATTATAATGTATAATTGTTTAGGTAAAAATAATTTATTATCATAATCATATTGAACTTTGTGATTCCTTTCAATTTCAAAATGTTTTCAGTATATTTCAAAAATTCAAGTAATTTCTTTTTTCTTGGGTTAGAAATTTCACATATAATTATTTGGGTAAATTTGGTTTCCTTATTCTCATCATTGACTTCAATTTTATAATATTTTTAATCCAAATTTTTAGACATTGCATTAATTTAAATATTTTGATTTATGCCACATATATTAAGAAAAACTGTTTAACAAAATATTTCTAAAATATCATTTAAAAAATCATTTTTGAAATTATGGTATTAAAATGTGTATGCCTTCAATCTAATATCAATTTTTGTAATAAAAGAATTTAATTTAGTGTTACAATGTTTTTGTAATAACAATGGATTTTACTATAATTTAATAAATTAATTTTTTTTTAATTTTTTTAAAAATGAGTTCTATTTTTTATTAAATTAAAAGAAGTTACTTTATTTCATTATTCCATTTTAGTCACGTCAATTGATCATAAATAAACAAATAGATGGTTTAAATTGGGGCTAATTTAATTTGGACATATATATGCATTCAATTGATTCATCACAAATACAAATTGAATCAGGGAATTGGAATAATTCAAGATTAGCATGTACATTTAATTAATTATTATGATTTATTTTCTATAATTTTGATAAAATTAGAAATTTTAAAAAAAATCCAATTTTTCATTACTTTTTTTCAAAATTTCCCCCTTTTAAATTATTTATTTACTTGAATAATTATGAATAACAATTAATCTCATGATAACTATGTCTTTTGTCATTTTTTTTTTAACGAAGTTTTTTAAATGAAAAGATTTTTTTTTCATTTTATTAATACCACGTCATTAAAAATAACATTATAATCATGTGTCATATTTTATGACTAATTCTAGTCATGTTAGTTGTATTAATCAACATATAAAAATACATGTGGGCACCTACATTTACCACATGTGCAAGATATTGTCTAAATTGACTATAATGCTAGATTTTTATTCATAACGGACATTGCTACTTTTGATCTTAGTCATGATGGACACATTTGGTTGTTTTAGGCTACTAGTGTATTGTAGATATTGATTGTATAGTCATTTTAGACATGATGTTAGTAACATAAAAACCATGTTTTTGTAGTAGTGGATGCAAATTTGGCTTTCATAAGCGTTTTCAACTTGCAAAGCTACGAACCAACAATTCTTCAAGCTTTAACCCACTCCCATTAACCCAAGTTCCACTTTTTTTGGTCCAAGTTATAGTCTTATGCAAAGGAAACTATGCATCCTTAATTGAAACCTCCCTCATCCTAGTAGACATTTTCAAATCTTTAGTGGCATGCTAACCACATTGACATTGCATGCACATAACAACTAACAACATACATGATTTTGCCAACAACAATAGTATGTACATGAAACAATGTTTGTCAAAACATTTATGAGGGTGTTTAGATTAATACCTTTTGTCTTTTACATATGTGATTACCTTGTGACACGAATCAAAATGAGCAAGTAAATCTTTCAACTATAAATCCATGGCAACTCCAAATATTTCATGAACTTCAAATATGTTTTTTGTGATATGGCATGGTTCCCACTTGCTGTTGATGTAGTTCACCACTAATGCAAATGTATCAAATCCTCCACATGACATCCGCAAATCAAATGTGACTATCATTGTGATAGTTTCAACCAAGGTAAGAAAACATGACGGTCCATGGTCTTGCTGACCAAATTTTAGAGATTGTTTCATTTGTGAACTAACATTTATTTGGGAAAACAATTTGACCACATCGGCGAAGGATTGACATTTCTAACCAAAAAAATTTAATGGAGTTCAATGGTTGATAACCTTTGGCGATGTATAATGTCAATTCTTCCAAAAAATGCTCTGGAACATGATCCAATTTTTAATAAGGGACTTTAGAGGAAATTTTTTTAAAAATTATGCTTGATTCAAGTTTTTTCCACTTCTTGGATGCTAACTGCTGTCATGGCCTAGGATATTTTGGGATACTTTAGGCAATATCATGGCCTAGGATATTTTGGGGATACTTTTGGCAATATCATGGCCTAGGATATTTTGGGGTACTTTTGGCAATATCATGGCCTAGGATATTTTGGGATACTTTTGGCAATATCATGGCCTAGGATATTTTGGGATACTTTTGGCAATATCATGGCTTAGGATATTTTGGGACTAGTATGGTTCAAGGTTATAAAAGGAGATAGTATGGGGAACAACTCTTCAGCAGATCAACACCAGTTGATGGATCAATAAAACTTGTCTTGTCTTGTAATTCTCCACTTGTTTGTAGCCAGTCCATAACAATTTGATCTGCTCCTTCTTCTTGTTTGTTTGTTTTGTTGTTTCAGTAAGTAGCTAGAGGTATCTTGGAGTGAAACTTGGAGAGGTTATAAAAGATTATAGGTTGCTTCTATTCTCAAAGTTTCAAAAGAAAAGGATATGTTTTGTGAGAGTTATGAGCTTTTGAAAACTTTGTGCCAGATCTGGTTTTTTGGTCATATCTCCTTTGTTTAAGCTTTTTTGGGTCTGCAACTTTGTGATCTTATAGATCATATAGGAATATATGTGTGAGAGAAATTTCATGTCATTTGGATTTGTATTGAGAGAGATCCAGCATCTGAAGTTTCAGTATCAGTTTTGAAGTCAATTTCTTTTGAAAGTGATATCTCTTTGTAGTCATCATCAATAGGGCTGAAATTTTGAGAGAAGGTAGTAGACATAATTGCTCATGTTTCACCAAAATTTTAGAGCGATCCAAGGTCATATGTGAGCAGTGTAGCTTTGCAAAGTTGTTATGACAGAAGTTTGTTTTGAGAAGACATCAAAGCAAAAGTTTTGAAGTGGAGCAAATACAACTTGGGAGATCTTGAAGGAAGGAGTTTGAAGATTGGGAAGCGCAAATACATTATCAAAACCTTCGTACAAAAGTGTGAAAACTACCACCATGGACAACTCAGAATCAAACATCGATCTCACTCAAATCCTCGCCGCCCTTCAACACCTTCAACAAGAAAATGCCGTGCTTAGAGACTCGGTGACCCACCTATAGAATCAGCCACCACCTCCTGCTCCAGTACCTCCTGCTCTTGCAATGGTCGCCCTAGAGCCCCAAATCAGTCTGCCATAAAAGTTTGATGGAACGCACCTCAAATTTCGAGGCTTTATCAGCCACGTACACCTGATCATGCAACTACACCCTCGTCGTTATTTTGATGACACCACTCGTGTAGGATTCATTGGAACCCTACTCACTGGGATAGCTGCAGCATGGTTTGCTTCCATCCTGGAGACATCATCCCCTCTCCTACAAGATTTCAACGCCTTTATGGCGGAATTTGAAGCAATGTTTGGGGATAGTGACAAGGCCAGGACTTCAGCCAACAAGTTGCGTCGCCTCCAGCAAGGGACACGTTCGGCCATCGTCTACGCCTAAGAATTCAGGCAGCTTGCCTACGACGTCAATTGGGGAGAAGCTGCCTGGATTGATCAATTTCGGTGTGGGCTTCGTGATGATGTTCAAGATCTTTTGTTGACACTCGCAGACCCTTCTTCCTTCAGTGAAGCCATCACCCAGGTAATTCGGTGCGATAATCGTTAGTTTGAACGTCGCCAGGAAAAAAAAGTCACCTCCAACGCCCAACTTTGGAACAGTCGGCCTACTACGCTCCCCTTAGTTCCCCAAACAACACCAGTTGCCTAACCTGCCTCTTTTGGACCTGCCCCGATGCAGATCAACGCAGCTAAGTTTAAACCTTTGACAAAAGCCAAGAAACTTCGCCGAAGGACAAACAACCTGTGTCTTTATTGTGGCAACCCAGGGCACATAGCTCGCCAGTGCCTTCAAAAGCTTGTCAAACTTGAAGTACAAGCTGTGGAAACTCCCCAAGAGTTGGAAAACAAGAACATCCAGTCACAGTAGGAGCCGTGCGACTGGATCTCACCCAACACCACCTTTGCAAAGGCTCCTGTTCTACTGTTGGTCCCAGTCCCAGTTTCACTCAGTATGTGGACATCATTTGTATTCCAGAAGACATACCACAAGTGTCAGCATTGGTGGACTTCGACGCCACCTCTTCTTTCATCGACCAAACATTTGTCGCCCAACACAACATCCCTATGGTCAAGAAGTTAACCCCTGTTTCGGTAGAGGTTATTGATGGGAGAACCATTGCTTCTGGTGCAATCACACACGAAACAACCCCTCTAGAAGAACTCTATATTGGCAAGCACACGGAGAAGATTATTCTCAACATCATCTCCACCCCTCACCATCCTATCATCCTTGGTCTACCTTGGCTAGAAGTGCACAATCCTATCATTGATTGGCGATCTAGAACCCTCACCTTCAGCTCACAACAGTGCACCTCTCAAGAACCCCATGCTTAGAAAAACACTTTGTCCAGTCCTACCAAGAACCCTGTGGTCAAGAACCCAAAGAGGGTCGGAACCAATTCCAGTTTTCTCAAGTCTGTTATGTCAAGTCCTACAATCAAGAACCCCCCGGTGGTCAGAACTAAACCTTGTCCTGTCATGAATCTTGTCAAGAATCCTGCCCAGAAAACCAACCTTGTCCGGATCTTCGTTGATGGAGCTGTCCTTTTCTATCGGGCTGCTAAGAATCTTCAAGTCTTTGCCATCCATGTCAACCCAGCCAACAACAAAAACCCTCAATCAGAACCAACACATGTTAAACTTCCCGAGAAGTACAAGGACTTTGTTGATGTTTTTGAAAAGATTAATGCTGATCAGCTCCCCGCCCATAGTCCATATGACTGCCCGATTGATCT
>Ga0209208_10011614_pt1 | contig 11256 bp, 4 predicted proteins | sample S1TSphfallax_3_FD_187694 | JGI IMG/M metagenome (GOLD analysis project Ga0209208, IMG submission 187694) | Host-associated microbial communities from peat moss isolated from Minnesota, USA - S1T2_Fd - Sphagnum fallax MG (SPAdes) (version 2) | ecosystem: Host-associated > Plants > Peat moss >...
ATGTCAATTCAAGCAAAAACATTTTGTGAAAAAATGTTAAATTTGATTTGTAAAATAGTTCTTCCATGAATTCATTACTTTCAAAAGAAAAACATATATATATATATATATACACACACACACACACACAATCTTGAAAGACTATGTTTTTATTTGCTTCATTTGAGAAAATTTGAGATAAAAAAGATTAGTCAAAGTTTGGAATTTCAAATGAATTAAAATGAACTGTGATATATTTTAATTAAAATTATCATGCTATTAAGAAAATGTCAACTGATTTTTATAAACTGAGAATAAAAATAATTGAATAATATTCCTCAAAATTATGTACATTTAGAAATTGGAGATCAATTCAAAAACTTTTACTAAAAATTTGTGAAGACCCTACAAAATTCCCATTTGAACAATCTATGTACCTTACTTGGTCAATTAACATTAGTCCTAGTTCACTCAATTGATCACTTGTTTACAATTTTGATTATGAATCTATTGGAATGAATTTTCATGAAATTCATTATAATGGTGAAATGTTGTGTGAATTGGACCTATATTTCTTTGTAGGGAACTTTGGAGTGATCATGATAGTGTAGTTATTTATTTAACAACCCACTATCCCTTAATCCTCATTTACATACAAACCATCTACATGCCTCCATGCATTTAGTAACCACCTATTGTGTTGTATGTACCAACCTACTTATAGGACCTTATTTTGATGAGGATAGGTTCCCAAGGTGAAACCCAATGTCAATCCAATTGGCCTTCATTTATAAGTGAGCCATCGAGACAATTCATTTTGCTCCATCTACATGATGCCTTTTAAAAGTTTAATTGGTATTGTTTTCTAACATGGAGACTATTCATATCCTAAAATTTTGAAAACAATGCTAAGTTGATGGAAGGCTACCTAATAAGTTATAGGATGGTATTTTTCCAAAAAATGGTCACTTTTGAAACTTACTCAAACCAAGGAATTAGTGGGTTCAAAAGTCGCTTCATAGTTCAAGCATATTTGTCCCAACCATGTGCTACTTGTGTGATGTAAAAAAACCTAACATTGAGTTGCTGCCAATGTGAACTACACCATTTGATCATTATAAAATTTTACAACTTTTGTGAAATGGGAGGTGAGATTGCTCTTGTTGTTGTGTGTTTAAAATAAGCTTGTATTGTTGTATTATCTGTTGTGTGCATTGCAAGTGTGATGAATAAGGGCAGTGTGAATTGGCAAAGATGTTACTATTGTGTTGACATTGTTTTGGTGTGTGTAAATTTTGGTGTTGTGAAGGAGATGAAATCCTAACAAATGAAGGATGTTGTGAGGACAAGACAAAATGGAATGGTGGCATTTGTATGTATGTGGGAGAATGATGTAAAGGTTTTGAAAAATGGTGGATTGTAGATTTTTTTCTTTGTATCACATTGTGTGATAAGCCGGATTTAGCAAGGGAGATGTGCTTGTTGTGATGTGTTTACACAAGTGTGGAAGGCTCCACATTTGTTTCCAATAACTTTGCACTAAAAACTTTCCATTGCACATGGATGACAATTAACATCTTGACCATGTTTAGTTTTAAATAAGAGTGATAATGGTGAGAGATAATGAAAATTAATAAAGGAATGTTGAACTAAGGTGGGGAAAATGGCTTTGTAGTTGAAGGGTGAAGTTGATAGTTGTGGGATGTCAAAGTTTGGAAATAAAGTTTCAATTACATTTAATAAGGTTATGTGAATAACCAACTTTGGAACACATTTCATGTTGCCAAGTTCATTGGAAAGTGGGATGTTTTCAAATCACACATTAACCAACTTTGGAACACATTTCACATTGCCAAATTCATTGGAAAGTGGGATGTTTTCAAATCACACATAAAGAAAATTAAAAATCAATGTTAGATCTTGGTAGATGGTATTACAAAATGGCTCAACATTGCAATATGCATTTTATGAGGAGGGATTAGAAAACAAGATAAAAAACTTAATGTTTGTTTGGGTTGTTAAATGTATGATGGGAAACATGACATAATTGGGGTTTTACAAAAAATGGGATTATTGTATGAATGTTGTTTAGGTTGTAATGTATTCCATTTCTAGAACCAAAAGTTCATTGAGTGTGTTTTAAAGAGATTTGATTCAACCAAACCACAATTATAGTCTAGATATTGTCAATTTATTTAGGATAAATCCATAAGTCAAAAGCACACATGTAGTTGTTATATTAACTATTAGAAGAAAACAAGTGTAATATGATATTGTATATCGTGCATAATTTTTAGTTGCACAAATGTTTATTATGAGTGTTTGAAGGTTAGTATAAAATTTACATTTGCCCTCATTTTTTGTTGCCCAAAAATATTGGACCACAAGTCATCTAGGTAGGTAGGTTGATATGCAAAGTTGTCATATGTGAATAAGATTTGTGTGCACATAACAATGTAAACAAGTTGCAAATGAAGGTTCAAGCAATTATGTAGGTAGTACACTATTGAAAAGAAACAATGTTTATCTTCCACAAAATCAACAACATGAACTAGGGTAATCTTAACCAACTTTAAACACTTTGGAAAAAAATTCAACAATTGTGATGCATTGATGACTTACCATATATGCATGAGAGGACTAATAATGATTGGATTAGCCTTGTTAGATGTAAGTGCCACTATTTTAGCCATGACTTGAACAACATTGGACTTCATTGTCAACTTAAAAAAACCGTACTAAGTATCTAAATCCCACCCCAAAGGAATGACAAGAACCATAAGAGTACATATGCCCTTTTTAGCTTGTCCACATGCATGTGTTGTGCAATAGAAGCCTTTTAGAACCTCCAAATGTTGAGGAAATGTCATTTTTTCATATGCATGCATTTAATATTAGGGGTGAATAATCCCCATGGCATCCATCATCAACTATTCCAAAAATTGAAGATCCAATTCCATAATTAATCCTTCAACAACTTTTGCCATGCAACACATTACATATGCATCCAATTATGCATTCAAAAAAATTCAATGGGAGCCATATGTGCATTGCACACTTTGCATTTGTGCATAAAAACTTGAAATAGTCTCTACCATACACCAAACAACTTAAGCGTTACTGACACACTCCCAATTCCTTAAGGGACTCAAATGTGAATCCCAAACAGAAAAAAAACAACGGAAGAGTCATGAGTTGGGGCACGCTCCTTGGCTTGCAGCACTTTAGAGGGGTAGAGGGGCGTGCTGGAACTCCGGGATGAGACTAGGAAGATTGACAAGCGCTTATTCACTCACATGGACTTGCATAAAACCAAACAACAAGTTGGTTAGTGCATTGTTGGAGCGCTTTTGGTGCTAGGACGAGCCATGGGCAACTCGAACTCACAAGACTCACCACGGCCCGGACTTGGAGGAAGCCACCACCTTCCCCCTTATAATATACTCTATGGCTGCCCACAGGGCCCACATCCAAATGACATTTTGTCTCGGGATTACCAAAGTTGGGACTCCCACGATTTTGGGGCCCGATAACTTTGCATGCAAACCTTGGATTGAGATGAGGTTTAAAGAAAAATTATAGCCTTCATCAAGAGCTTTCCAACGACATGTCACACGCCACCTGCATGCATAAAAATTGGGTTGATTCTTGACTTTTAGTGGTCGAAAGTCAATTTGCCAATTTGACTCCTAGCCTTTTTTTTAACCGTAATTTGTGTTTCAGATGTCCAAATGGGTGATGCAAGCCCATCTTAGACATTTAAGTTCCAAGAGATTTCCAATGGTATAAGGAACGCCTCAAGCCATTGAGGTTTGACCCCTGTAATTGCTCTCTAAAAATTTGGGAATCCACTAGGACTTTAATTCCCAAAGTGGAACTCCCTTGGGGGTGTGAGGGTTCATTCCCTCACACCCTCTCACACTCTCAGGAGCATGTTTTGTGACTCATGGCTTCCCTCTTGGCCTGCAACCTTGCAAACCCTTGCCTTGGTCACGAGCCCAAGGCTAGGGTTGCGACAATTACACTTTGCATTGAAAAAATAACAAATGAAATTTTGCCACACATCACAAATCACCATTTTCATTTGTAGCTAGAAATTGGACATTGCCTCTAACAATCACCAAATAACTCAAACATCCAATGTTAAAAAAATGAAATCAAAGTGAAATTTGACATAACCCAAGTATCAACATCTACCTTTGCAAATGGACATTGGAAAGTTACTTTTCAAGAAAAATGTCATTCTAGATAATAATGATGACATCAAGTGATGTAATTAAAACCAACAATGAAATTGAAGCATTTGCCTTTGCATTCACCAATCAACTCAAACATGCAATGATATGCTAACTTACAAATGTATCCAGATTTGCCATACACCACAAACATCCAATAATACATCAACCATAATAGCCATTCAATTTTGGTAGTTCCATACTATCATAAAACACCATTTACATTTGCATGCAAAAATTGGACATGTCACACTACCTTTGACATTCATTGACAACCTAAACAACTATGAACCAAAAAAGAAAAAACATAAGGGATTGCCATTATCGAAACATTGATAGCTACATATATAAAATAACATTGGAAATTGAACTCTACCATATGCTATAAAGGAACATCATGATCTAGACATTATGGATATTGATTATTGCATTTGTTGTTCACCACACACGTGTCACAATAATAAACAAATGCACATTATATTTTATTCACAAACAATAGGCATAATTTGATGAGGGCTAGGAACTCATAACTTGCATTCAACTTTCACCAATACCATTATGAATACAAATGTTACACATGTGATAAATAACATGGGCCACTTGTTTCGAGGTAGATTACATTCCAATCATTCCATGTCTTGTAACCATTTAAAACAATGAAAGATGTTGGATGGAATTTAAATTGTAGTTAATCATCCATTTCATATGAATTTGTTGATGGTCCCCATGTAGTAATAGCCCATGAAAAGACCACAACTTATCACTTTGGAAGGAAAAGGTGGTGTTATAATACAATGTATATAAATGACCTTAGCAAACCTTCAAATGAAAAAACCTTTTTTGAACAATTTTTTGGGGGGATTGCATGGTCTCCATTAATGGCAACACACATGCAAGTCCCATTAGCAAGTGTGTGTCACAAACAAGGCCTAAGCCCAAGTTGGCTTGTTACATTATAGGAATGATACATCACACAAAACCAAAAAGTCAAATTAAATATGCAAATAACACCATGAGTTTCTATAGATGAAATACAATTTTTTTTCTCTTATTCCATTTCAGGAAACAATTAAAATCAAATTCAACAAAACCATTGAACTTTTAGCCATTTCACAAACAACTCAAACCACAATTTGTAAACACATCCAATTTTTCTAATTCTTCCATTTCACAAACAATCCAACCCAAAATCTTTTTGACTTTGCTATTAGTTAAAAAAACTTTGAAAACATGTTAGCAAATGCATTCCAATTTTTACATCTATGGTAATCCTTAGTTTAAAAGCAAATTAAGATATTTATTCAAGTTTTTGCCTCTTCTATTCCAAAAACAACTCAAAGCAATTTGATAATCTACATGCAAGTTTCCAATTTTGCCATGATAGAAAGAACCTTGAAAATAAGTCAACAAGTGCATTCAAGTTTCTACATTTATGATTAGGTAAAAAATAAAGAAAAATAAATAAATAAAAGTTTGTACCTTTGCCATTGAACAAACAACTAAAATAAATCAAAAAATGCATTTAAGTTTCCACCTTTACTATTCCACAAACAACTCAAAGGAAATGAAACCTCTACATTCAAAATACAACATTTGCCATAGAACAAACACCTTGAAAACATCTTAGAAAAGAATTCAAGATTATGCATCTACCATTAATCAAATGACTTGATAAAAAAGGCACTTAATTTCCACCTTTTCCATTGAGCAAATAACTTTTATAAATAAAAAAATTCATCATAGTTCCCACTTATGCCATGGAGCAAACAATTCACGGAAAAATCCCATGTTGTAGTCAACTTTCCACATTTGCCAAATCACAAACAATTTTATAAAAAAACACAAAAAAATTCAAGTTTTGCTTTTGTTGTTCCCCAATCTTGGGCCTTTGTGTCTCATTTTCCACCTTTGCCATCATTCAAGAACTTATAAAAAATTCAACATATGTACCCCATGTCTTACCTTTGGCATGGAGCAAATGATTCAAATAAGAACCCTACTTTGCATTCAATTTTCCACATTTGCCAAATCATAAACAATTAAAGAAAAATTCACAATAAGCATTCAAGTTTTGTGCATGTGATTGTTCCATAAACAATTCAAGGCAAATTTGAGCCATTGCTTTCACTTTCCACCTTTGCCTTGATAAATGAACTCAAGCAACTTAGTCCACAAATGTATCCAAGTTCCATGTTTATCATTCCACAAACAATTAAAATAAAATAATATTTTTGAATTTGATATTCCACCTTCACCATTTCACAAGTTCAACATAAACCCCATCTACACCAAAACACATAAGCTTCTTGGATAAATCCTCCTAAACTATCCTCCCACCTTTCAAAAATGCATTCATATTCACTTTAATGAGATTGTTAGAGCTTGATTCATTTATAACCAATTTAACACACATTTATCTAGATAGGTACCTTGGTTTTAAATTCAACCACATAACATGGACAGAAAACCCAAGATCCATCATTGTTAATGGTTTTAACTTTGTCATAAAAGCAAGGCCCTATGAACTAAGCAAATTGTAGAGCCTTAATAATAACATTTTAGATTTGGATGAACATATTTTCAACAAAGATCCAGCCAATGAATCAAACTAGTGCATTGCTTGATTATTTTGAGACCTTTAAACTAACAAACAACCAATGCATGGTTTCATAATCTAACATTGGGCAATGCCCAATGAGCAAGAACATGAAATGTTTTCATTTGAACAATTTCCTACTCCACTCACCTACCCGTGTGGTTACTTCAACTATAACATAATTAAGACCCCTCTAAGCATACAACCACACATTTTTCAAGTGTGCATAGTCTTTCGCAACGTACTCCTCACATTTTTTCACCCCAAGCCTTAGCATATCACACACAACAATCCTACGACCTTGACATTTACTTAAAATATTCCACATACAATTAATAGTCTCGTCCTTATTCTTAATAAAAAAATAGGTCCCTTCCACATCATAGTGTGGATAAATTGGCCCACTTAGTCTATAACTTTTTAGTGGCCCCATAAACTTTTTGGGCTCCTTTCCACCCAAGTCATTTTAACGCCTTTACATAGTTGGGTCAAATTGTGAGTCAAACAACTTTATGATCTCCTCACGGTCTATCCAATCAAGAAGGATTTCAAGCACATCAAACTTAGAAAGTTCATGAAGTGTTTGAAGCTTTAAATCATTCATATCATCTATTGCATTCACATTGTCAAGTGGACAACTTACAAAATTAAGAGAAGGAGGTTATGTTCCATTAGAAGATGATTTGTTCCCATTAGAATAACTAAATGACCTTGGAAACATCTAGGAATTCAACACAAGGCAAGGATGCATGATGAGCTTTGGGTTCTTGGATGAATTTAAATATTGAAAGATTGTAGAAAACATGACGAAATCAATATAATCCATCAAAAATTCCTTGGGCCATGCTTTAACAATAATAATCATGCAAATTTTGTTTTTTCATAGGTTTGTATTGTTTAAACATTGATTTCATTTGCCTAAAACATGTATGAAGTGTGTACATGTAGAACGCAAAATTTTCATTCATAAATCTTTGTAAAATCCCTTATCCTACTTATATGTGCTTCATATGTGTTTTAGTCACACACCATTCATCTCTAGATAATAACAACATATGAAAAATAAATTTACAAAACTGTTATTACCAAATCATGGCCCATGAATTTTATGATGTTTATTTTATAGTTTAACCTTTTTGAGCACAAATCTTGTAAAAAATTCAATAAAAAAAGCTTGAATCAATGGGACTTGGGAATATTAGTCATCTTAACTTTGAAAAAATTCAATTAAGATGATGAACTTGCAAATTCTACAACCCTATTGGTAAAAACTAGTAGTGAAGAATTAGATTTTGGCCATTTACATTACACCATCAAATTGAATTTTGGCAAAAAAAAGAAGCATTAGGTGGATTAATAATCAATGAAGGAAGCAATCACATGAATGCCAATTGGTGCCAAGAATATTTTTTGGAGTTATTGGTGGTGTGGACCCTAGGCTTAAAAAGCAACGAGGAGATGGGATGAGACCTTCATTCATTATAATCAATTTCATCATGGTGATGAAGATGGATGCTTTGGATGCAGTTTGGCAACTTATCACCTCATTCAAGACCATATGTGATGCAAGAGAATGAGGCTTTCTTTTTTTTGCCACATTGCAATTCCCAAACCAAAGGTGAAATTTTGCCCTAATTTGTAAAAAGAAGAAATGTTGCCTCAAGAATAGCCTTGTTTAAATAAGACATCACCTTCATTTACAACACCTCCAATCTACTTAGTTTTAAATTTATGATAATGTAAATTAGTCCAAATGATGAGGCCAAAAGCAACACAATATTATTTGATTATGCCTTAAAGGCAATGCTTGAATCAAAGTTGGTTTTTTTAAACTAGAATTTTTTTTATCTTAAGCTCCATGTTGCTGTAAACTACCCATGATAAATTTATATTTGAGAATTTAATCATGACACTACCATCGTGAACATTTAAAAACTGTAAAATACGTCCAAATTCCCAAACAATTACAAGCTTTCCATCTCTTCTCTTATTGGTTGGAATAAACACAATTTCACACACCAAATTCAAATGATCAATCAATGTGTTATTCAACACCTTTGGCTCATGTAATGATATTTCAAATTGATTAAAATAAAACAACCCCAACCAAACACATTTATTTAATGTTATTCATAAAATATCAATAATCATAAAATAGTCCTGAATTTATGTGCATACAACAAATTAGTCATTGAGATGTAACCATGAATATATAAATATTATTCAAGAAATTGTTGAAGATAACTACATGGTGGGTGGAACATTTTCAACATGAAAATACAAAATAGTTATTCATTGTAACCATTGCAACTTTTGAACACCCAATAGTTTTTCCTTAACAATTCCATGCACAAAATCCTTTTTAATGGGATTTGTCAAGTGGAAAACCAAATCGATTGGACTTTATAATTACCCCACCTATACCAACTATGATTAACAATCATTTGAAAATTTGTGATGTTGCCAAAGCAATGTTTTTTTGGGTAGCTAAGTTCCATTATTTTTGTGATTTTTTAAGGAGGAAAACTTGGGAAACCATTCAAAAAAGTGAAAAACGAGTTTTTCCAACAAGCAATTTGCCAATTGGAAAAATCGCATATTTGGGGGGAAAAAGCATTGGGGCAAAGTGGCATTCTTCATAAGAAAGTCTAGCCAAATTTGAGTAAACTTAAGATATGAAAGTATAAATATTTTAAACATCCCTTTACATTGTTTGCACTATATCAAATACTTAGATAAAGATTAGATATTTCTAGCATTAATTTTTTTGAAATCCAATGATAAAACACACTTTTTTTGCATTTTGATTTTAAAACTTGCAAGAAAAAACCTTTTGCTTAAGGTATGAATGCATGTTTTAATATCTACCATTGGATTGCATTTCATTTCTAAGCTCCCTTCATGCATGTTGTGAACCTTAAAAGGTTTGATTATTTAGACAAAGCACAAATATCTAAGTAACTTGCTTAGTTAAACACCAACTAATTATTTTTGGGTATTGTCCAAAAAATTGAAAAATACATGTCTTTCATGTTAAAAATATGAAAGAAGCTCTCAAGCACACTAACTTAATTATTTAACATAATGCCAAATTATAAAATAATATTATTTCTATTTCCAAACATGAATGATAAGAAAATAATTATTAAGCACCTTATGCCAAACTAGCCTAGATGCCGCAGGTATAGTTGAGGACACAATATAAATAATTTGTTATCTTTCCTTAATCTTTTTCATTACCTAATGTGTTCTTTAGTCAATGTATTTAGTTCAATTTGTTCAATTTTGGTCCCAAACAAAACTTGATGGATTACTTCAAAGTTTAGATGTTCAAGAACACCCAAAAGTCATGGATTTGTGAACAAAAAAGCACACAAGCCTAGGTGAAGAACTTGACAAAAAAACACCACATGTAAAATTGGTGGACTTTTCATGGATTGTGATTTATTTATTTATGGGAATGATTGTGATTTTTGCAAGGATTTTTTTGAAAAAATGTTAAAATTATTGGCAAAAGGAAGAGGATTTCGAGTGAAGAGCAATCGTTTTCCCATTAAGGGGGTGAGTAAGGGGGTGAGTTCAAGGTGAGATCAACCTAATAACGAAAAGAAAAGTAGATTGGTAATAAACATGGTTAGAAGTTTCTTTTTCCCCTTGGTTTGTAAAACAAGTTTGAATTTGATGTTTTCTTTTTTCTTCTCATTTTTGTTATCACTATTATGAATGTTGTGCAACAAATACCTCTTCATGAAAAAAAATCTTGTTCTTCAGCCTCCCATATGAGAAAACCACTCCTCTTTGCCTTGAATATGAGATTTTTGTTTTTTTTTGGGGTGTAGATAACCAATGTCTACAACAAAAGGTGTCCCTATGCATCGAGTGATTTCACTAAATTTTGAGTGAATTCACAGATCTTAATAAAAATGAACTAATTGAAAAGTGGTGAATTCACTGATCTAATGAACAGTGACCAATAAACTGCGCCCACATTTTGTAGCATGGAAAAAAAATTCAGGGTGAAAGAGGGGACCAAAGACAGGATCATTTTAAGGACAACTTTATTCAAAATGTCCAAGACTTGGTTGGGTGTTGAAGTGAAACATTTTGCAGATTCCCACTTTCAAAATCCAGATAGGTAATGCATTTTTGGAACTCATCATCAGGTGGGAACTTGTTGATTCATTTGCACCTGGTATGGAGAAACTAATAAATAAGTTTCAATGTCTTTCTTCTCCCACACTCTTTCAGTCCCAAGTTCTAACCATGCCTTTGACATTTATCCCATACCCACAACTGAGGAATCTGACCATGATCACCAGTGACCCATTACACAGAATGTGGGCTTATTGTATAAAGTTTGCAAAATTTTCATCACTTGTGCAGAAAACATGCACATGACAAAATTTTCTTTCCATAGGTACTTATCAAGTGGGTGGGTTTGGGTGG
>Ga0209208_10011615_pt1 | contig 11256 bp, 10 predicted proteins | sample S1TSphfallax_3_FD_187694 | JGI IMG/M metagenome (GOLD analysis project Ga0209208, IMG submission 187694) | Host-associated microbial communities from peat moss isolated from Minnesota, USA - S1T2_Fd - Sphagnum fallax MG (SPAdes) (version 2) | ecosystem: Host-associated > Plants > Peat moss >...
AATATGACCACTAAGAGGCCTCACTCAACAAAGTGCACAATTGATGCGTTAGAACCCTGTTTGTAAATAGCTATTACACATGGATTGTTAGTTCACTCCCGATAGCTCAGAAAAAAAAATTAAAACCACCAATCCCATTCAATCAAACTATAGAGCTCAAGACCAAACACGTTCTCTATGAGAGAGGCACCTTCACTCGATGCCACAAACTTCTCTTTGGTTGCATGGAAATTCTATTCCTAAATATTGGGTGCCACTATTTTTGGCTTGGACTAGTATCCCTTCCCAAGAACACTCTACCTATTTTGGGCCATCAATTGATTCCCAAGAAGGGTATAAAAAAGCCATGTGATGATGCAATTATTGATCATATTTGCAATGCTGGCATAGTCTTTGGCTCATGTACATGTGTTGTAGTGCAAATAACTTAAGTTACTTTACAACCCAACTTACAGTTTTCCTACAAGAATAGGTAGATATGTCAGTTAAGGGGTCTACTACTCTGATTTTAACTTAACATCCAGTTCTAGACCCAGTCATTTTTTAAAACTTGATTAAACTAATGGTTTGGTTTGCACTAGGATTTTTTTGGTTTTCTTCAAAATTTTGATGTAGCCAAACTGGGGGGAAATCATCCATAAGAGTGTTTGTTTAGCCAAATTTGGCTATAGACCATATGTTAAAACTTATAAATTTTTAACAATCCTTTTTATATATTTGGCCACCTGCCAAAACCGAAGGTGATCGCCCAACACTGGTGTATATTCATGGTGTGTGAACTTCTTCTTCCTTAGCCTTGTGGGTGCTGAAGATGTTTGAGTTTGATTTTCATTCATTCATTCATTCATTCATTACTCATGCCCATGTTGAAACGAAACCAAACATCAAACAATTCATTCAGTGATCACTTTGCTAATTTATTAGGATGAAATCTTTTTGCTCATAAGGTTAGATGTCCATCTCAAAAGCCAAACTTCCCGAAGGAGGCAATGTTTGGTAATAGCATTAGAGGTAAGGGGGGAGAGAAACTCATGAAGTTGCCTCAGCATTGACAAAATATTGGCAACAAACACACTCTTTAGTGTGGATGAATAGAGATTTGGCCGATCCCCCGTTGACAAATTGGGATCTAAGAAATGAGTATAACAAGCAACACTCATTTCCAAAAAATGCAAAGGAATTGTCACTCGAATTGTCAATGTGTAATTGACAATCCGTTGACACGTTCTCTGACAAAAAAACCACACGAATTGGTGGCATTGGTGGCATTGACAAAATGCCACTTGCTACAAAGAGTTTTTTAATTCATACTTTCTCTTGTCATTTTGTTTTTGCTTGACGGTTTCTTTAATTTTTTATTGGGTTTTGTTTGTTGTTTTTGTCCCAAACTTTTTGGGATGATAGAGGCATTGTGAGAACTCCTTTTGGACTAGGATAAAGTCGTTATAGCAAGAATGGATGTACAGTAGTAGGCTGAATGCATTAAATTTTTTGATTCAGTTAGAGTTATCCGTAAAGTCGTGCGATAAAGGGGGGCGAGAACAGTCAGCTTCGGCAGCATAACAGCCCATCAAATGTGTAACTGGGAATGAAAATTTTACAAAACGAAGGATATGGGATGAAGTGAGGTGCCATTGGGAACTTATTGGGAACTTGAGCCATATCATGGGAGCACATTTGAGAAATTAGCCAAATCTAGACCTAGGGACTTCCTAGTTGGTCACTTGTAGCAGCACTTTTTGTACAACACACATAGGACAATCGCCATTTAATGGCTAATCAATATTAATTATTGGTAGCATTTTATTAAGGAAAATTCTATTTTCACACCTTTTTTGGCTAGATTCACACCTTTTTGCCGCCGGTCAGATTTTAAACAGAATAAATTTGAGTGCATGAAGAGCAGCCATGCACTGCGTGGTTCACGAAATCATGGGGTCACGAAATCTGACCGGCGGCAAAAAAGGTGTGAATCTAGCCAAAAAAGGTGTGAAAACAGAATTTTCCTTTATTAATTAGTTTTTAAAAAAAAAACTATTTACCCTGTTTCCAGTTAATGCTAAATCCCACTTGGGATCACACAGCTTTCTTTTTTCAAATTCCTCAAAGTAAGTCCATTGGCAAGGATCCCCAGCAATAATTAGCATTAAAATGGCAACTGTCCTAGGTGGGTTGTAGCTAATTTATTTAGCCAGATGTGGCCAATTTAATTTTAAAAATAGAGGCAAAAAGTCCTTTAAATTCCAACAAAATTCGTGTTTTTTTTTTCATTTTCTGAAAAATAAAATAAAAATCCCCCATGTAAGTTGCGAAAATTCGCCAAATTAAATATTTAAAAAAACACTGGTTTAAATGTGACGAAAAAGTTTCCAATTTGGGGGGGGGGGCAGAAAAAGGGAATATTGTGACGGAATATTTTCTTTTAAAATTTCATTTTCCGCATTTTGGCGAAATTGTTTTCACATCAAAAAATAATAAATAAACGCTGGTAGGTAGGTAGGTAGGTAGGTAAGTAAATAAGTAACCACCAAGTAACTTTTTTTATTACCTGTAAAATTTCACCTTCATCATCATCATCGTCATCATGGCCTTTTGATGCGCTGTTTAACTGCTCGTGATGACAGGTGTCACGAACACCTAGGCCAGCATCTAGTCGGCCTCTCGCTCTCGCCCATTGGCTTGCACTGCTGGCAGCCTGGCTGGCTGGCGGCTGCAAAGTCGGTGTGGACAGGATGCAGTTTCGTTCCTACTTCCTTTCTGCTTCCGTTCCCCCTTTCCTTTCCTTTTGCTTTTCTTTTACTTTCTTTTGCTTTTCCCCGTGTGCTGCTGCTGCGACTGTTCGCGTTATTGCCCCGGCCCCGTGTGTACATCTTTTTCCTCCACCTGTTCGCCTGTTCTTTTCTCGCCGCGTCAGTTGCTTTGACTGTTTTTAATTTAAAAAATTGGGTTTTTTTCTGGCTATATTAAAAATTTTAAAGTGCTAAAATCAAAGTACCAAATAATTGATACTTTCAATAGCCATAACTAGACCAAAATGAAGAAAAAATAGCCATATTTCTTTCCCATACATGTTTCAAGTATGTATCGAAAATTTTAGCTTGTAGTCAAAATTTTGGTTAAATCTTCCTTTGGATTATAGCCATTTTGGCTATACAAAAAAAATTGACCCCAAAAGAAAAAGGAAAAAAAAACACTGGAAACTTCAACTTGCGCTGGATGTGGTTCTTTTTAGTATGGTCATTTTGTTGTCATAGCCAAAGTGGCGATGATCCACAGGAAGATTAAACCAAATTTTGGCTACCAGCTAAAGATGAGAGTAATACTTCGAAAAATCCTTTAAAAATATATATATTTGGCTAACTATGTGAAGCCTGTACAGATTATCTGGCGATTTGTTAAAATAATTTGGTGGAATTATGGGTATTGAAATCTCAAAGAACACATGATTTTAGTTCTTCTTCATTTTTTATATAGCATTTTTGGCTATACATAGCCAAAATGGCTAAATAAAGGCTGGGCTTGTGCTGTCCGGCTTGTTTCCTTTTCTCACCATCTCCATTTTGCTTTGCACCTTCACTGCCGAAACATGTCCGCGCTGCGCTGCAACAACAGACGACTCTGTCTCTCTCTCTCTCGATCTTTAGTGCGGGGGCGTTGCATTTTGCTGCTGCATGATTATTAGTGTTCACAAGCTACCGCGGCACGAGGTTTGTGAAAGTGTCAGAAGAGCTGCTTCTTCTGTCCGTTCGTCTGTCTGTCTGTCTGTTTATCATGAAGCTCCCTCTCCTTCGATTTGTTGCATTCTCGGATTTCTCTCTAAGACATTACCATCCTGACTCTTTTTTTGTTTGTTGTTCTGCATCATGCGTAAATATCCCAGAGTTTTGTCTGCCTGTACAACGCGCCTTGAAGAAAGAAAGAGGGATTAAATATCATCACCGCTCAAGAGCGCACCTCCAGTTCTCTTCCACAGACAGACACAGACATATACCGACAAGGAGACATACACACACACAGACGGAGACAGAGAGCGCGCGATTCTTGCATCCTAGTCAGTCCGAGGACAGAATTACGTCAATCTGTGTCTGGACCATGAGGCTTGACATTTGAGAAGGAAGCAGTAATCTTCGATTGAGGGGAGGAGCGAAGTAGACTGGCGGTGGCGAAGATGATCTTAGTGTTCAGTTCGTAGGGGGCGTGCTTCGGTTGTCCATAGGTATTAGCGTTGTTTTGTGAGCGTCTTTATTGTTGTTGTCATCATCCATGGAGGAAGAAGGAGATTCCACTGTCATTACGTTGGACATGGAGTTCGGGTCCTGGGGATGCCTGGTACGTCTTCTCACAGGGTTATTACACCAGCCTCGCCCGTGGATGCTGCTCCGTTCCTCTCTTTCTGTTTTGTTACGTCTTCAGTTCCTCTCTCTTAACCTTCGTCGGAGATGATCGGCAGCATGCATGCTTTCTGGAGTCTTTCATCAATTAGACAGTACTAGTCACAGGATAAGCGGCCATAGCTGTAGTTCTTGGAGTTTATAGCAATGTGCTGTTGTAGTTACAATAGGCAGTACTGTCTTGAGGTTTCCGCCATTGAGCCAGTTATAGAGACGCGTGACTGCGAAGCCTTTGGTCACATGCTAGTAGTCATACCAACGGGCCTTGAACTGGGAGAGTAGATTGTTGAGGTAGGCCTTGTACTGATCTTTCTGGTTTATCCTTGAAGCAGAGGTATCAGGTTCCCACTGCCTCGGGGCCAATCTCGGTGGTCGTTTGTGGTGATCAAGACAAACCTGCCCTGCTCACATACCCGGACGTTGGACTGAACTGTAAGAATCTACATCCTTACCCCAATTCTTGCAGTCTGACTCTCTGGCCTTCAGAATTAGGGTTTTTCTCCTCACACCACGGCAGTTTGTTGGATTTCATGATGCATCATGAGAGGTGGTTGCATTGTTGGAAAAGAGTGCTCAGTGATTGGAGATTTGGGTGTCAAGAAGGTTTGTAGATTTCCAGTTTTCTTTTTTGAAATGTGGAGTGTTCCTTGATGCATGAGCTGAGATGTTGTCTCGCTCACAGGGAAAGTTCTATGTACTCCGAATCCCATTTTTTTTTTTGTTTTGTTTCATTTGCAGATGTATCATGTTTTGAAGGGCTATTTTCATATCCTGAGGCCTCATCGGTGCTTTACCACAATTTTTGCATATACCATGTTGATGCACTGGGGCATGAGGTCAGTATCTTATTCTATCTGGTGGTTGTTGCAACTGTTAGGGACTGAATTTTAAGACAGGGATGGCAATGTCCCAAGAATGCAGCAAACATATCATGACTTGAAAGTTATGTTACCCAATGACAACAGTATGCATCTTGAGTTCGACAGATTGATTTGTCCAAGAAGCTGGTCACCCATCAACTTTAGATGTCCAGTCTTGCACAGCTGTCTTTGGAGCCAGAGGTGAGAGTACACACATTGCAATTTAGAATGCTCTAACCTGTCACTGTTTTGGCAGGCTTGTGCCCCAGATCAACCTTCATTGTCTGTGGATGACCTCGCAGACCAATTGGCTGAAGTCTTAGATTTTTTTGGGTGAGTCTTGGCATTGAGCCTCTATTCTCAACATTAAGGGAGATGTAATGTATCTTGCTGTAAGCACAGCCAGCCTATCAGTACCTCTGATATGGAAATGCCAAGATGAAGTTGAAAGTTTGTTGAGAAAGAGAATTTGACTGGCAATTGCAAATTTAGAGCCACTCTACCCTGAATTTGATAAATGAAGAATTTCTTGCTGTCACAGGTTAGATGAAGTTATTGGCCTTGGGGTGACAGGTGGAGCATATATTCTTACACATTTTGCGGTATGACAATGGGAATTATCTCTGTTTTATTTGCCACTGTCCACTCCTTTCTTTGCTTTAGTTGAAATAATTCAACTGGAAAGTGAGGATCTGCATGCTGATAGGATAGGTTGTTTTGGCTGGTGGGTCTCCTCCTTTAACTAGCATGAATGATGCTGCGGTGTTCTGAGTGTTCTAAACCCATTCCCTGCATTTTTTTCTTGCAGTTGAAATATAGGGAACGTGCACTTGGACTGATATTGGTGTCACCACTCTGCCAAACACCCTCATGGACAGAATGGATCTATAATAAGGTGTGCTTTGCAATCAGGGGCTGTTGTGAATTGTGTCATTGAGTGGACTAATAATAGACTGCACCATTGATCTCTATTCATGGCTGATTGGCTCCCATGTCTGGTGGTGCAGGCAATAATAAACCTGCTTTACTTCTGTGGAATGTCAGGCTTTGTGAAGGACACTTTTTTGCAACGCTATTTTAGTCAGGTAATTAAATGCCAGACTACATACATCTTTTCAGTTTCAAGACATCTTGATTGTACCCATTGCTAATGAAGATTGTTCTACTTGGAGGGGGATTTTCTGTCAAGTTATTAGTCTGACATGTGTTATGGCTCCATTATGGCAGGAAGCCCGGACTACTCCAGGTGCTGGGCCAGATGTTATAACGACTTATCGCAAAGCAAGTGAACCCATCTCTTTGTACAATAGATGGCTGAGCTCTCGGTGGAAAGATGCTCTGTTCGTGTATATTTTCTCTGTCTTGATGTCTTTGAAAGTAATCTTTTCTGACAGATGTGTCATTTGTTTACTGATTTGTTCTTTTTTTTTAATGTGCAGCATTTGGATGATGTTCCCAGCAGGAATGTTATGCGCTACATGCAGGCCATTAACCAGTATGTCCAATTTGACCTTGAATGCCTCAGATAGAAAGCTATTTGCAGGTGTTGTGAATTGGTATAAAGAATCAGCTGGGAGAAGGGGGTGTGGCAAAAACGTGTGTATAAGTGGCTAGTTGAAAAAGTCTGATTGGTGCTATCTGATGATGTCTGCAGGCGTGTGGATTTAAGTGAGAGGGTGAAGAAACTGAAATGCCGCACACTGATTATTGTTGGTGAACATTCCCCTTTCCACCACGAGGCTTTGCACCTGAGTACACAGATGCATAAGCGATACAATGCATTGATTGAGGTAATCTGAACCTGTTCACAAATCACATTTGCTTGCTGTCCAGGAATTATTATGACTTCTGCAGATCTTACTTTTATCTTTTAGTGGGATACAGATATTGCTTGCTAACTTGTTGTGTGTATATGCAGGTTCAAGCTTGTGGGTCTTTGGTGACAGAGGAACAGCCTCATGCCATGTTTGTTCCAATGGAGTTATTCTTAATGGGTTACAGCTTTTACCAACGGCCTGTTTACTCATTCTCCTCCACACCCACAAGCCCACTGAGTCCACCCTGTGTTTCCCCAGAGCTTCTGTCTCCCGAGAGTCTTGGGCTAAAGTTAAAGCCCATAAAGACACGTGTATCTGTACCTGAGGAAGAGAACTGCTGAATAGAATTCCACCCCACCACCCCCTTGTGTATTCCACTGTCATCCTAGGTTTATATAACTCCTTCCCCTTGTCAGTACATTGAGAGTGTCAAACTGAATGTCCCCCCGCCATGACTTAGTCTGTCCTGGTAACCAAGAGAGACGAGCGGGATCAGTACTGATGGTTATAATGTGTGGCACAAGCATGTCTCCACCGGATCTGCACATCCAGTGGAGTTGTGCCCATTCTACACAGGGCTAGGAATTGCCATTTTTGGTGGAAATTTGTTACACCACTCCATACAACTTGTGATGAGGCAAGTCATTTTCAATAAAAGGGTCATGTATACTATTTTTGCTTCTTTCCCACCTTTTTTCTTCCTAACTTGATGTGTATACTACTCTTTATTTTGTCACTCAGCATTTTCTTGTGATCTTCTGTTAGCTTATGTGACTTACTGAAAGCACCTGGATGTGATCATTGGTTAGACCTGATGATAACGGTGGTGAGCAATGTATGGAATCTGTTTTGAACTCTTATGATGTTCACTGAAGTTTTCTGCAAGCAACTAGAGAAACATCTCAGCTCACTGAATGCATTAGTAAACCACTCATGGAATGTGTTGTGTTTACAGCGTTACTTTGCTTTTGTTGTGCTACTACTAAATCGACACCCTACCCAACACATTTGAAACTAACAAAAACATGCAAAGCAAATCAAAATTTGAAACTCACTTGCAACTACAAAAATTCAAGCGCCAAAACATAGAATGAAAAACACAGACTCTTAGCCATCAAAACAAAGAATGACAAACACAGACTCTTTTGGCATTTATGCTTTTCCTGAAGAAGAATTCTTAAGTGTGGTTTGAAAAATGTCTCAGCACAAGATGAGACTCCAAAAACTCTCAAGGATAATCCTCTCCCAAAAATTTCCCCTTAAATTTATTATTATAATTTTTTTAATTAAAAAAAAACCCAAGGGAAAAATAAAAAATCTGTGTTGGAAAATAGAGCATCTTTTCGAATATTCCGGAATATTCGAATATTGGTCATGGAATCTTCAATTTTAATTATTTATTTGACAGATTTGTGTTGAAGCTGCCCCTAGTGTACTACGGGTAGGTATATCCACACTATGAAAAAAAAATTCTCCTTGCGACGTCGTAAACCCTAATTCTCTTCCCAGAGCGTTGGAAAGAAAGAGGAAGCGGATGCACACTAGTGCTGACGACGACGATGATGTTCTTGCGACTGTATTTCAGCGTCTGTTTGGAGGTGTTTCTTCGCTGCAATTTGGTGGAGGATTTTCTTGAAGAATTGCTTCAAGAGATTGACCATGGTGGAATAAGAATTAGCTGCAAAAAAAAAAAAAAATTGGAGTGAAGAAAAATCGTGCCCGCAGACAGACAGACAGACAGACGGTGAAAAGTTTTGTGGGCAAAGCGGGGGACGGACGGGGGTCACGCAATGGCGGCAAATGAAGAAGAAGATGATGACTACATGGGCGACCTTGGACGTTTCCTCAGCATTCCAGACACTGCTTCTGTTGCTACGGTTCTCTACTATTTTACCCTCTTCATGCTAATCCTCATGTTTAGCTTCAAAAGCATTTTGCATTAAGTAGTAGTCAAGTGACTTTCAGCTCTCCTTGTTCTGGCTTGTGCCGTCGAGCCCAGGGTTTAGAGTTTAGTATGGCCTAGGGTTTTAGCTCTGCTGGTTGCTGCCTATCTTGCAAGTGGTGGCAGATTCAAGTGACAATAGGAGCATGCTGGATGCTGAAAAACTAGTTGAATGTCATAGTCTGAGGTGTGGAGGTTGTGGTGTTTTCGGTGTTGTTTGGCTGGGGTATGTGCATTTAGGGTTTGGCTAGGGTATGGGCACTAGGGCCTCACCTTGCAAGAGTTGTAGATTCAAATAGCAGTGTTGGGTATATGCTGGATGGATCTCAACACACTACTTGAATGGGTTTGTCAGAAATGTGGGAACTTATTAGGGGGATTTGATATATGTGTTGGAGAGAGGATTAGGGCCAGTGCTCTTCCACTGGGTGGTGGGCTCATGGTGTAAAGTGTGGGAATGAGGGGTTTTTTTTGTGTTCAGAAGATTACAGCAACTATTCTGGGATGAGGTTGTCCAAAGGTGTGGGCTTTCCAGAGTTGCAGAGGGAAAAAACTAGGGTAATCACATGTTGTAAATTGTTTTCACTCGTGTGAAGAGCTTACAGGCTTTTAGTTTGTTGTGCAAAGATCAGGGCAACAATGTGACTCCTTTTATGGTTGTTAGAATGTTTCCACCTGTATCAAGCAGTGAAGAAACACTCATGGCCAGGCTTGTCAGCAGGCACAGCATCAGCCTTCTTCATCTTCTTTGTCTGTGACACAAATGGAAGTGAAAGTCTCTGGTTTTCACTGTTAGAAAAGTGTGCACCTCTAAGCTAGGACACACCTGCTCAAAGGGTGAGGAAGCACTCAGGATGTTTCTTCTTCTTCCTTTGAGTGTGTGCAAAACACAGACAAGGCTTTGGGTGCTTCAGATAGGCAGGTGTAGGGTCTCATGCTGTGGAAGCTTGACAGGTGGGCAAGGTAAAAGGAGGCACTGTGGAGAAACGGAAGATGAATTGGAAGGAGAAAAAGAAGCTGAAGCAGGAAAAGAATCAAAATTTAGAGGAGGAACAGCGACAAGAGGGAATGGCTGCTGTCATCCCATCCTCCAACATAGGGTTCAAGCTGCTGCAGCAGATGGGTTATAAACCAGGCAATGCTTTAGGGAAGCATGGGCAGGGAGCAACTGAGCCAATCAATGTTGACTTAAAACGTAACCGGACAGGGCTGGGCAGAGATGAGGTGGTGAAAGAGGAGAAGAGTCAGAAGTCAAAGCAGGTTATTCTTGCTCGTGAGAGGAAGCGGAAGAAAGTTGATGAGCTTAGGGTAGGATTTCAGGAACGACGCAGGGGCACATGGCAAAGCCGTAAGCTTGTGAGTGATTACCGCAAGGCTTGCACTGCACTTTTGCAGCTTGAAGAACAGGCTGCTGGGACTGTGACAGAATCTGCTAGACCAGTCAATGAGAAGACAGTGGAGGTGCAGGATGCAGGCAAGGGAGTTGACAAGGTGAAAACTGAAGATGCTGAGGCTGTGGAGGAAGATGAAGAAGAGGAGGAGGAAATAACAGAAGAGGTGAGAATCCCTGCCTTGTTTAACTTCTGCAGATTATACAACAAATGTGGAACCCTCAATAGCAATTTTCCCCTCTTTCTTTGAGCATGAATGACTAAATGGTGTGTCAAGGTTGCTAATGAAAACCTTAATTGTACTTTGGCAGATGTTGCATGATCATTTGACAAAGTTGCGAGGCTTGTACCATTACTGCCTGTATTGTGGCTTTCAGGTCTGCTCAAAATTGGGTTTGATTCCCCTAGACTTTGACTTGTTCTTATACATTCTCCTTGCTGTTGAAGCAGCCCATTTGTTACATTTGGGTCTGGAAACTAGAAGTATAATCACTTTGTCAATCGGTTTTTGTCAACACACTTCTGCATGTGGGAAATAAGTCTTTTGGTTCGATGTGGGAGCTGGTTGGTTGCTGCTTGGTACTTCACACATGACATTGTTGTGGGCTTGGCAATCAGTCAGTTTATGTTGTTGTCCCCTTAATGCTTAGCAAGGGGGAAAGAAGTTGTAAGCATAGAGGACTCTTGGTAGCTTTAAAGCCTAGTCTTTCATGTGAACATCTGCTTGTTGAGTAGGCATCTGAACAGAATGGGTGGGTGCAGTATGATTCAGAGGAGGCACTAATAGCAGACTGTCCTGGACTTGAAGATGAAGTCCACTGATTTAACTGGCTTTACATGACTATGTGAAGCTCC
>Ga0209208_10011616_pt1 | contig 11256 bp, 8 predicted proteins | sample S1TSphfallax_3_FD_187694 | JGI IMG/M metagenome (GOLD analysis project Ga0209208, IMG submission 187694) | Host-associated microbial communities from peat moss isolated from Minnesota, USA - S1T2_Fd - Sphagnum fallax MG (SPAdes) (version 2) | ecosystem: Host-associated > Plants > Peat moss >...
CCATCAACTCCGACAAGCAACGACGGCCCACGACGCCACACAGACAGACCGAGAGAGAGAGAGAGAGAGAGGAGAGACGGCAGCAAACGACGTCAGAAACCGCCCTCAGCCGTGCACGCTACGAGCGTGCTTTGCACCCTCGAGACCCGACCAACCACCGGGTTCGCTCGGATTGAACCATTCCCCCAACATTCCAGATCTCAGCAGATCTTGACCTTGGGCAATCGGAACCGCTAGATCTCTGCTCGGGTGCGAGATCCACCCGGAGACAGATTAGGGTTTGCAGCAACGTATGCGCAACGAGGAGGCAGGGCGCACTGAAGAGAGAGAGAGAGAGTCGGGGGGGGGGAAAGGACGAGATTGTTTTTGTGATGTGTTTTTGTGAGCAGTTTGTTTGGCGTATTTGGCGGAGTGTGAGATACGGAATTGGTCAGTAGGTGTTCGAGAGAGAGGTCGTGAAGATGCTGGGGGTTTTGGTTTAGGATTTGGAACAAAAATCGACAGAATTGGTGGAGTGGTGTGCGAGAATTGGTCGTGGTGGTGGGGGAAGTGGGAAGAAGCAGGAGGCCATGGCGAGGGAGGAGGTAGTACCACGCGGTGCACGCTGTCAGGTGGTGGTGATAGGCGATCGTGGAACGGGCAAGTCTAGTTTGATTATCGCTGTTGCCACCGACTCTTTCCCTGACAAAGCACCTCCTGTGTTGCCGCCCACTCGTCTACCCCATGATTTCTATCCGGATCGTGTACCGCTTACAATTGTCGACACTTCTTCCAGGTTAGCCGGTTGTATCCTTCTCCTTCTTCCTGCAGCTCGTATGTTGTTTCTGGGAGGAACTTCTCTAGGGAGGGGGTTTTGACAGATCTGGAGAAAAAATAAAAACAGAGATTCTTTCTTTCCCCCGAGGTTTGACAACATATGCACGAGTGTCCAACTAGAGGCCGCTCCAACATATGTCCCACAGGCAGCAGCTCAATTCCATCTATTGTATCATTTTGGGATTTTTCCTCTATGCAGGAATTTTTGCAAGGGCATTTGGGACAGGACAGTTTATTGATGATTTGAAGTGGTCGTTGTTGCCCAGGCAAGAGGACAAAATGAAGTTGGAGATGGAGGTCAAGAAGGCTGATGCTATAGTGCTGACTTATTCGTGTGATCGGGCACAAACACTTGATCGGCTTTCAACCTATTGGTTGCCCGAGCTTCGACGCTTAGAAGTGAGCTGCCTCTCTTTTCTGAGCTGCTCGATGCCATTGCCTCTGGTATATCTTAGGGGACGACAGTCCAAGTTGCTGGTAATTTTTTTCTTTTGTTGTGTTTTGCTAATGCTCTATGTACCCCTTGTAGATCAAAGTGCCAGTCATTGTTGTTGGATGCAAGTTAGATCTCCGTGATGATCAGCAACCAAGCTTAGAGCAAGTGATGGCGCCACTGATGCATGAATTTCGTGAAATTGAGACATGCATAGAGTGCTCAGCTCTTAAGCAAATTCAGGTATTCTTCAGTATCCAAATGTGCACTATAACTTTGTCTTTTTCAGTTTTTTTTTTTTCTTCTGTAAGTATTGTTTTGGAGTTCTGAAAAGGTGGGCCCTTTTCAACAGGAAATGTGCTGTGAATGCTCTCTTTTAATGTAGGTCTGCATTTGGTTTGTGGTTCAGAACTCAGAAAGTTAAGCAACAATAACCTGCTGCTGCAGATTGCTGAGGTGTTTTACTATGCACAAAAAGCAGTACTACACCCCACAGCTCCCCTCTTTGATCAAGAAACTCAAACATTAAAGCCACGCTGTGTTCGAGCTCTCAAGCGGATCTTTATACTTTGTGACCAAGATAAAGATGGAGCTCTCAGTGACACAGAGCTCAACGACTTTCAGGTATCAAAATCTGCCAGGCATGTTGCCTTTCTACCCAAGAATGGTAGGTGTGAATACAGGAACTGACTTTCAGGTATGGTTTTAGGGTTAGGGTTTGAGCTTTGCTTCTAGAGCTAATGTGAGTTGAGATCTAGATGCTTGTTAAATACATTTCCAGTGGCCTTATGTTGGTGGAGCAGGTCAAATGCTTCAATGCCCCTTTGCAGCCAGCTGAAGTGGTGGGGGTAAAGAAGGTGGTATCTGAGAAAATTCCAGAGGGAGTGAATGGCAATGGGCTCACGTTGACTGGCTTTCTTTTCCTCCATGCTTTATTTATAGAGCGAGGTCGCTTAGAAACCACATGGACAGTCCTTCGAAAGTTTGGGTATGATGACGAAATTAAGCTGCGTGATGAGTTATTGTTGAATCCTTCTTTCAAGCGAGCTCCTGATCAGGTGAATCTATAGCAATTGATGAAAGATGTCTCATAACAAATACATATGTAGGGCTTATTTTGAATTAGATTCAATTTTGATGTGTTACTGAGAAGGTGTGCCTGAGGATAACAAGCATTTTCTTGACAATAAATGTTAGGAAGAAGCTCGACAGATCATGCTTGAGGCTGTACTTTGCAAGAATGATGTGTTGACCCATTCCTTAGACAGGACAACTAAACATACTCAATGACTGAGAGAATATTTGGAATACACAAGTTGAGTTGTGGATGACTCTGAAGCAACTTTTTTGTGTGAAGTACCTTTGTTGGTGTTATTTCTTTCATTACCCCAATGCATGCCCTGGCCCTCAAGTCCTCCATTTCCTGCCTGACACAGGCTCTTTTTGTGCAGAGTGTTGAGCTGACAGAGAAGGCCATTCGTTTCTTGACAGGGATTATTACGACCACTGACTTAGATGGGGTAAAGATGAACCAACTTGCTGAATGCTAAACCTATTCATTTTACTCTTCACTAGTCAACATTTTTACAGTAGCTGAAATAGCATGAGCAGTGTTCAGGGTAGCTAAGTGAATCTGTGCTGTCATGGAGATGTCGCTTGAGAATCTTGCAGTTTAATTAGAGGTGGCTTGTCTGAATTATGAGATCTGTGATTTTAGGATGGTGTACTTCGTAGTCAAGACTTGGATGAGATTTTCTCAACAGCTCCATCCAGGTAAATGCCACTGAATGTACCTGAGGTTTTTCTTTTTTTCTTTTTTTTCCCTGCTGGGCTTACCTGTCCTTGTATCATTCATTCTGCATATACATGCATACATGATTGGAGAAGACTTGTCTTGTATGGAAGGGATCCATTTGGTGCAGTGAACCCCCTACGGCATAGTAATGAACTGATCTGTCTTCTAGGTGGTTGATGGTCAAGCTGATTTGGCACATCTAGGAAGGTCCTGCAATTTTACTCTCCTGCTGAGTTGCATGCCCACTTTCCCATCTACTATTTGTGCCTGTAAAGGTAGTATTTGGGAAATGTGTAGGCTGTAGGTGTTTTAGCCATCAGTAGGTGTGGTTGCAGTCTCAGGATATGCTAGCTGGATCAACCTCTTAGTATGTTGTGAATTATTCATAGTTGTGCAGTAGATTTGTTAGGCTGATGAAAGTGGTTGGATCAAAGATACAAGTCTTTTGACTGTGGACAAACAATCATATTATGTCAGGTTACTTCTGTAAGTCCTGCTCCCAAACAGATTGGAGAAACATTTGTTCATGCAATAAACTTCAACAGTCTGGAGTGGAAGAGGCAGAAAGATGATTAGTTGTGGTGTGATGGCAGCCCCTTGGAGGATCCAGTCTATGGAAATGCTGTTGAGACAAATGCAGCTGGTGGAATCACTTTCGATGGGTTCTTGTCTCTGGTAAGTCATTTTATTGGCTATAATTGCAGGCCCTATGCTGGCATGCCTTTAGGAGAAACTGTGCCTAGTTATCAAGGAATTATGCTGCCAGTGAAGCTGTTCTTGTGTCAATTCTGATGCATATAGAGTGGTGGTTGATTTTTTGACTAGAAGAACTAATCAGCTAATGTGGTTTGCTGTGGGCATGAGGGCTGTTCTTGCTGGCCTGGTCTAACCTGATTAGTGTGTGGGGTGGCTGTCAGTGGGCATTTATGACTTTGCTGGAGCCACAGAAGAGCTTGTCATACCTTGTCTATCTTGCATATCCAGAAGACCCATCATCAGCTTTTCAGATCACAAAGCAAAGACGGCAGGATCAAAAAAGGCAACATTCACAGCGTGCTGCATTTCAGTGCTTTGTCTTTGGCCCAACTGGCACTGGCAAATCTGCCCTGTTGAATGCTCTAATTGGCAGGTATGCTAACTTTCAATGAACAGCCTTTAGTCCTAGCAGTTTCAATTTCTCCAGTTATTTTATGACAAATTCTCCTCATCAGGAGTATACTCCATCCGGATTTTGTTTGAGCTGATTATCTTATCGCTGTCTTGGGCTGTGCATTAGGCTTGGATACTTGCTTGTACAGTGGCAAGCTAAAATGAAATGGAGCTTGCCCTCACAAGCTTTTTTGCAGCTTGAATGAGGGTGGTATTGACTTTTTAATTAGTTTTGTCTCTTGAGTGCTAGTAAACATCAAAACTGAGTCTTTCCATTGCTTCCAGAAATGCAATAGACAGTTAGCACACAAAATTTTCATAATTATTCTCTCTAAGTTTTTGGTTGATTATTATGTACTAATCTATGCACACCATCAGCAGCTGATGAAGTCAGTATGTAGTTCCAGCAGCTAGTCGCTGTTATTCATGCTGAATGGGATGGTCTGATACTTTGTGAGTGGCATGCATAAGCTGATGACCACATTCATTGTTGGCATGTTAGTTTTGATTTTCCTAGAACCGAGCCCATGACAATTAAAGTGTTACCATCAAAGTGTTACTGTGGAGTTTTTCTCTGCAATCTCATAGATATGTTACTGTCTTGGGCTGTTCTCAAAGTTTTACCTTGGCTGCTACACAGCACACAGAAACCATGCTTGGGTGGAGTTCTCAAAAATATTCAGATGGCCTGCATGACCCAACTATAATATTTGGTAGTTGACAGAGATTCCTTCAGGTTTTGTGTATGAAATTATCAGTGTATTCCACACTAAATTTCACTAACCAACTGTGGCTGGCTGTTTCAAGTTGATCATTGCCCTGCTCATTTCTGAACATGATCATGATCACAGGCCTTTTAACGAAGCATATGAGCACACAGAGGGTGATACCTATTCCACAAACATGGTGGAACTAGATGGGGTATGTGTACATGTGGTCAGCAGTTGTGAAAATCATGACTTGTTTGGGATATAATAGATCATGAAGATGGTGGTCAGGGTCTGCATTTAGGGCCTTATTGATGTTGATGATGAATAATGCTGAGGCTCCGTGTCATAAAAGTGGAAGCAACACATGTAGAAAGATCTCAGTTAGTGGGTTTGCTACATGTTAAACAGTATTAGAGTAATGCTAGATTCAATTTAACTGGAATTGCATTTTTTTTGGGGGGAAGTATATTTGAGGAATGTATGCTGTTATCCCATGGAAGTTTCTGGTTACTGACTTCTGTTGCATAGACTTTTATCTGCTCCTTAGAGTTCTCTTGTTCATACATGTGTCTGGGCTTTTGGTTTGGAATTTGTAGGGTGTGAAGAAAGCTTTGATCATGCGGGAAATTGATGAGGAATCTGTGTCAAACCTTCTGGGGAAGGGGAATGCTTTAGCTGCATGTGATGTTGCAGCCTTTGTGTATGATATGTAAGTTGCATCTGAAGCCTGCTCAGCTAGAGCAGAATTGTTTACAAAGGTCAGAAGATCCATGTTATGAGATCAGTTGTTATGCACTTGAAATTTTCATAACCTGTTCCAATAATAGGTGTGGTGGGGTGCATGGCATGGCAGTTCAGATGCTGTATCATGGAAGCGTGCTGTAGAATTATTGGTGCAGGTGGCAGCTCATGGTGAAACCAATGGGTTTGAGGTGCCTTGTTTGCTCATAGCTGCCAAAGATGACCTTGAGCCTGATTCTGCCATCATCCAAAGTTCTGCTCAGGTACCTATTCCTTTCATCCAGTGGCTCTTCATTGGTCTGTAGTTGGCTGTATTGGCTGTAAGAAGAACACTATATACTGGTGCCTTGAAATTTTCACTTGTCTTGTGTCACTATCTATGTACAAAGAAGGCTAGTCACAAGAAGTCCCTGCACCAACCTGTAAAGCACTATGCCCCCTGGAGCTGTACACTTCTGTTCTCTGACATGCCATTCACCTGTAGATTGTTTAAGCCAACACTTCTGTGTGACTATCATTGTTCACTTTCCATCCAAAGGTCCCAATAGTTGGCATTGCAATTGGGTTTCTTTGCTGTCTTGCTGTCATGGGGTTGGATAAATTGTGACTATCATTATTTGCTTTCCATCCGAAGGTTCCAATAATTGGCATTGCAATTGGGTTTCTTTGCTGGCATGGGTTTGGATATTTATGGGTTTTCCCTTGAGCTATGCAAAGAAGTTACTTGACTTGAGGACACTCTGAGGATATTCTTGGTTAGAACCATGCCATGTTGTTATGTCCAAGACCCCTGGAGTTTGATATTGTGTATATCTTCATTATTTTTTATATCTCTACCCATCCAATGTTTGTTTGAGTCTTTGGGCAGGTTTGTGCTGAAATGGGAGTGGAAGCCCCTGTCCCAGTGAGTATGAAACTTGGGGATCTTGGCAACCTGTTTCGTCGGATTGTCAATGCTGCCCAACGACCGCATATGAGTATTCCTGAGACCGAGCTGGGACGACAGAACAAGATTAACCGTCTTTTCCTTCAACGCTCAATCACAGCCGCTGCTGGTAAATCTGGAACTCTTTACTTTCCGAGCAAGGACTCTCCCATTAATATGATTTGACTACTCTCAGCCAAGTTACTGCTGGTAAAGCTGAGATGCCATTTGTCTCAGCCAAGGATCCTATCCCTACCCATAATTTATGAATGAGCTTCAGAGCTTTCCATTCTTGGATATGAGAGCTAGAGATGTCTCACTGGTCTGAGTTGTTTGCTGTCTACAGTGGGAGCAACCTTGGTGGTGGCAGCCATAACCTTTTATCGAGTGTATTATGCAAGGAAACATCTGTCTGGTAGCTAGGGTGCCTTTCCATCATACATCAGCTCATCTGATGAATATTGTTGCAAGGACCAATGCTGGCAGAATCTCTTCTCAAGCAGTGCTCTATGGTTGGAGACAAGAAGAATTTAATCTCATCTTCCATCTCTATATCTAGAACTGTTGTGAAATTTGACTTGAATCCTGCTCTGTTAAATTGTCACAAGCTTGAGTGGCATCAGTTAATTTTTAATGCAAGGCGGCAAACAGCCCCGGTTCAATATAGGAAGAAAGTCCTTGCAGCAACAGAATGACAAAATATGAAGTCATTGACCAATTTCTGTGAGTGTAAACCAGAAAATTGAATGTTTGTTGAGGAAGATCTGTTCTTGAAGAGGTTTAGAATTTCTTGTTCCCATCTTTTTGTCATTTTTCTGTAATGGGAATTCCACTGATCTTCTTTACAACTTACTCTTGGCCTTTCTTCTATGCAAGTCATGGACAAAACTGCTGCTTTTACTTTCTGGTCTATGAAGTGCTACTCCTCTTTTTGTTTTACATGGGATGGAATCTTTTCATATGCTTGTTTCTTCCAGAAGCCCTGACGAGTAGCCCAGGACCATGAGCTTCTCTCAGCCACTGAGGTAAGCTACGTGTAAGCTGTGCTTGCTAGTCACCACAAACTACTAGGCTTTCCAGTGAAAAGAAATAATCCTTACATTTTTTTTCCTCCATGCTGACTAATAGAAACTATCCTTGATGCAGATCCAGTGATAAAGAGTTCTTGGATTTTGCTACCTCTGTTTATCCTCTGAAGGATGAAGGCTTCAGAAGACAACTCAAGTGGTAGGGGAGTGTGGAACTGGTGGTGGTGACTTCGTCTGCAGTGTTGTTATTCTTGCATTGAGCAAATCTTTTGGAAGATTACTTGATGAAATTATGGCGATAATGATGGTGAACTATCTAATCATGTGAAAGAGTGCAGAATTGAGACTTGCATCTGAGAACAGGAGAGAAGAGGAAAGATATTGAACAGGAAAGCCCTTGTCATGTAAGTACTACATCCACATGATAATCTCATGACTGACAGATGATTTGAAATTTTTTTGTGGATTGCAGCTTGTTGGACAATTCAGAATTAAAAAAACAGGAGGTGCAGCAGTTTCAACAAGAAAATGACTTCAAATACACTTGCTGTTGTCAGATTGTTGTTGTTGTTTGTCAGCTCAGAATTTTGTAAGATCTTGTAGTGTCTTTGCTAGATATTTGTTTCTTCATGAACTTTATGTACAAACAGCAAGCAAGTTGTAGTGGAGTTGATGAAGCTTTTGTAGTTCACTCGACTCTGTTTTTCTCTGCTTTTGAAGAACTGGAGAGTTGCAGCTTTTAACCATTGCATCAATATTGCATTTGAGCTTCACTTTGTTCAGTGTTCTGGCACAGCAGTCAGTGAGTGGGTGGATAGGTGTGTGGAGTAAAGGGCAAACCGCAAGCAACAACATCATGATCAGGGAGAAACCAAAGTGGTTGCAGTATGATGGGGTACAGATCTTGTCTCCAGATGTTCAGTGCAATGGTTAGTAGTGCTTTGTGACTGATAGTGATCACATGGTATGAATTCATCTCCATTTTTTTGTTTTCTAGTAGCTCTATTTTATAAATTGCTTCTGTCCTGCATTCATGTTCTTACCTGCACAAATAAAATAATGAGAGGGATACCTTACCTTCTTTTGCATGTACGAGTCCTCTAGTCTATGTTTGAAGTGCTGGAAGCTTTTGATGACACTTGCAAGTAGATTGGAAGTGGGAGAATCAACAATTTGAAGAGTGTGCAACTGCTGACATGACTGAATTCCTTTAGGAGTGCCCAGTGGATGGCAGTTTGTAAGCATCTCATTAAGCTATCAAATTGCAAACCTTCTTCCATTTTCCTTGCTTTTGGTCAGAAGTCTGACATGTGTCAAATGTGGTGTACTACTCATGGGCGTTTCACTTGAGTCTATAGCACCTTAATGCTAGAAGTAGATTGCATCTTATGGACAAAAAAACTTATATTTATCTAATATAAAATGCTTAGGGCATCTTCACTGACAGCAATGAAATGGCCAGTAAACTACATGTTGGAGAAGCATAGTAGTCAGTAGTGAATGATTTATTATTTCACCTATTTCAAAGATTTACTCCATTGTTGTACACCTCATTTTATTTCATATCATGTGCAAGTTTCTTCTAATTTTTTTCTTTCAAATATTTAGCGGAGGACAAATGGGTATTATACGCATGAAGAGAATGAGTTAATCTGAAGTGCAATTATGTTGAAAAATGAAGTGAGGTGAATGTAAATGTTATGGCATGGGACCTTGTGTATTTTACACCTTTAATGGCTTTGACTCTAATGGAGAGACTATGGAACTAAGTTTGTTTTCATTTGGTCGATTTTAGCTGTCATTGGTTTGAAGCAATGTTGGGTGGGTATGTGATTTTGTTCATAATTTCCAGGTATATGTGTTTTGTATATTTCAGAACTGGAGAATGCCCAGTTCTGGGTTTTTGAAAAACAAATCAGGATCAAAGAATTGCTGGATCTGGTTTTTTTTTTTCAAAAACCTCAAAAGGATTGATGGGTTTTCATGAAAGAACTGGTAAAGAATTGGTGATTTTGTGAGCAGTTATGTGACTATTTCAAAAAAAAAGAACCATAGTAGGGCAGTTCTGAGAATTCAAGTCCAATCCTCAACTCCCAAGGCTTGACCCTCTCCTTGTGCTGGATCCTGTTTCAAGAACAACACTGAATGTTTCAATTCCGAGGTCTGGAATTTGTTTCAAGAACAAAAAGAAAAAGACTTGCTCTATGTCTGACAATTGCTTCCAGTTGCACCTGCGTCTGAAACATATGCTTGAATGATTTCGTTGATGAGGTTCCAGTATTTTGCAGGATCCTTTCCACTTTCTCTGGCATCTAACTCAGAATTGATGTTGTGTTAGGATTATGCTTCATAGTGGCTTCTAGAAAGCGCTGCCTTTCCTGGTTGCCCAGCTTTTTAGGAGCTGGATCTTTTTCAAGTTGACCCACTCAAGGGTTCTACAAGTATGCATGTCCCTTTGGCTCAAATCAGGTGGTTGGTGGAGAATTCATGCAATCGAGATCCCAGGATATGTCATTGAAAAAAGGAAGAGAAGGCTGAGAAAAAAGCTCGCAAGGGTTAGGCAAAGATTCAACACACTTGAGAGAAAAACAGTCCAGGAGGCTGCCTAAATTTAGCATTGTAAATTTAGAAAATAGGGGTTTAGGACTTGGATATTTGCCTTCTGGGTTTGAGAAAGGGAGACTTTAATCAGCTTTTCTCACAATCAACATGTCTTATTTTGCTGAGGTACCTGAGCTGTCCTTGAAGATGTATTTAGTTGAAATTCTTGTTTGAATTCACATGACTGTGGGTATAGATTGACCTCTCTCGTGTTTTGTACATGTAATTTTATAGTCCTTCTACTGCAATCGTTTAAAAGTCTAACCTTGTTGAAAAGTTTCAGAAGGTGGATGTGAGACACAACTTCCCATGGATGCAGCTGGAGAATGACCCAAGATATGGAAGGAGCATCAGAGGAGTGCTGCAACCTATGTTATGTAGCATCCCTGAAAACTTGTGCATCACTTGCATGCTCTCAGTAAGTGATCAGTTGCAGTTGGAGTTATGGAGTAAGGAATCTAGCAAAACATGTTGGGGCTTCTTGTTTCCCATGGACGTATCAAAAGTGAGATAGAATTGTAGTTTGATGTGTGAAGCAAGAAAAAGGTTGTTGAGCGGTGGGATTGAATTGTGTGTGACTTTTGTCATGCTAGCTTGGGTTTAGGGTTTAGGATTTAGCATACAATACCCGATGGTAGTTTAGATTGCCCCTTTTGAATTTGACAAACAACATTTTGAGGCCAAGAAGGGAGTACAAAAAATCATCCCAACGTTGTTCCTATTCATCTTTTGTCAAGTTGTAATGTTGATTGCCTAGGTTGAGAAGCTTACGATGTTAAATCATGATTGTGCTTGCACCAACCTTATTTGCTAGTTGTGACCAGTACTATTGAAACATAATATTTCATAGTTGCTTGTATGAGTTTGGAAATGAATTTATATTATGTGAGAAAGATGAAAGCAAGCTTGTATGTGAACTTGTGAGTGTGTGGCTGTAAATATGAAACAATATGATGTGGCTACTTATGTGAGCTCCTAGCATGATGTTCGGAGGATGGTGGCGTAGCAATAAAGTAGCACAAAATCTTCAAAAAAATCTAGATTTACATTTGAAATTC
>Ga0209208_10011617_pt1 | contig 11256 bp, 6 predicted proteins | sample S1TSphfallax_3_FD_187694 | JGI IMG/M metagenome (GOLD analysis project Ga0209208, IMG submission 187694) | Host-associated microbial communities from peat moss isolated from Minnesota, USA - S1T2_Fd - Sphagnum fallax MG (SPAdes) (version 2) | ecosystem: Host-associated > Plants > Peat moss >...
CATACATGTGATGTGTGGTTGATCATACATTATAGATATGTACTTTATTTTTTATTTCCTAGAGATTTATTTTATGACCATAAAAAAAGTCAATTAGGGCATATATAAATAAATACAAATGTATACACTTTTCCACATGTGTTAATTTCTATGTGTTTATGTGAATATTTTTAATGTTTTATCATTTGTGTGAATCATGTGTAATAAGGTCCAAACTTTTTAAGATGTACCACTAAGGACAAAATGGACATAATCCTTATAATAATACTTTTCTGTTATATATGTTGATCCCATCAATATTAATGAGTAAAACTGTGTCAAATATTTTATAAATATTATATTCTAGACTGCTAGAAATTTTAATTCCATTAATTTCATCCATTTTGTGTCTTCACGTGGCCAAATAAAACTATGTAAAAGAATATAAAAAGGGTGACACTATAAAATTTTGGAATTACACATTAATTTGTGAGGAAGTTGCAACTTCAAAACGTATCGCATATTGTTTGTTCTTCATTCCTATTTTGAACACTATATAAACAATGGGGTGTGATCATCCAAATTCACATTAAGAAATTTGTGCACATGGATGAACACATCAAAAGGTTCAACCCAAAACAAGAAAACAAATTATGCACATTTCTAAAGTATTTACCTTCCTAACCTATTTACCTAGCTAGGTTGGTGCTTAGTTTGACCTACCCACCTAGGTAGACCTATGTACCTACCTACCTAAGTACCTACATATATGAATGGGTATTTTACCTAAGAAGGTAAAACCTACCTACCTATTTTTTGCCTAGGTTTGTAGGACCCTATTTATGTACCTACCTAGGTACCTACCAACCTGATTTTTTAATGCCACGTGGCGTACTTACATTGGGCCACGTGTCATAATATAAGATCATCCAAATATTTGAATTGAATGTCCTAGATTATTTCAAAATAATAATAATAATAATCAAATATTAAGACACGTGGTAGCACATCATTTGCCTTCAATTGTGGCCAAAATAGTTGCATCTTAGTCACACGTGACAATATGTATACAATGTAGTCAAAGGATGAAATGTATTTGTTGACTTTTTATTTCATACAATACCCTTTGTCATTTGCGACTAATTTATCACATGCAATTTGTTTTAGGCAACTAAAGGGATTTTAGTTGCAAAATGTCTCTTGCAACTAAAATTTAGTGGCAAAAACTAGTCGAAAATACATTTTTTTCTTCTAGTGATTATGACAATATTTTGGTATTCCTTAAATAATTTCAACCCAATAGTGCCTTGGCAAAAGTACATATCACATGATAACTAAAGACCATTTGAACTTATTGTTGGTTGTTCCATGAAGGGGGGCTAATGATGAGACTACCACAAAGTTTATAGAAATATATATGGGTGTAGGCATTAATGTAATTTTTAACTTTCTTACATACAACCATGTATTTTATGTGAGCTAGAGAACTATGATGTTTTTAATTTGAGACATCAAAATTGTAATACGTTATAATCCAAATAACAACATATTTTTCATATTTGATTTTTGTTTTAAATTTGGTTCGATGACTCATATTGCAAATCTTGCATTATAATATTTCAACATGTACAATATTATGGTTTGTCTAAATGTGAATTGCATGTGATTAAGGTAATTACAACAAAGTCAAAATAAAAAAATACATGTGTACACCTTCCCATTTAAGTAGTCCCTTAGTGTTTCCAATTTATTAGATTTGGATTGAATGTTTTAAATTGCATTTACATGTTTTAGATTACAATGCCCACACATATGTCTCATTGTAACAATGTCATGCATGAAAACCAATTATGCAATCTAGGTTATTGATGTGCTTACCACATAAACAACTCAAATACATAAGACCATTCAACTTCATCAAAGTCTAAACAATCCAATGAAAATCAATGCAATGAAACAAATGTGCATGCTATACATTATATTACATGTGGATATGCAATAATGTATTTTAAGTTCTACTTTTGATGACATTTCTAATCATTATTGAAGGGAACTCTATTTCAACTAGTAATTGTTTTTTTTTTTAAATGTACAAAGGAAATGGAAACACTTAACATTGAGCACATCAGAGCTTAGATCGGGAAGTTGTCATGATTATAATAAATTGGGTTTATGTGGTGAACCAATAGATTGGAGGTTTGTAATACATTCACCAATTCCATGCTTGCTTAATGATAAACCATGGATTTAATGATATTTTCCATTTTTATGTTTATTTATACATCCACACATTGTTCAGAACAAATTTCCCATGTCATTTGGGTTTATGTTGGTAAACAAGCCAAGAAGGGGAATAAAAGAACCGGTCATCTAGAGACCTCCAAATTTCCAATCTAAAAGACCAATATTGGAAGCTAATGTGGTGGTGCAATAGGTGACTCCTTGGCATAAATACCATTTGGTGTTACTTGCTAGTGTATATAATTTCCTTTTTGAAAGGTTCCAAGTGTATATCATGTCCCTCCATGCATGTGGATGTGTTCATTATCATTTACTACTACGACCTTTATTGTGTAGTTTGCCAACAATTATTCAATATTCCTAATTGTGAAAGGGGGGCATTGTTACATTATGAACATTGAAATAATTGTTGTGTTGCAAGGCAAGATTTGTTTCATGGGGCAAATATTTTTAATGGTGTGTACAAGGTGGAAGCACATGAGGTGATGTTACTATACAAACCTTTCCCTTTCCCTAATCACAATGTTCACCTTCCACACCTATTTTTGAAGCATGTGAAAGCTTAGTTCATAGTGTGGAAAACTCAATTCATATGTGAAAAGCTATTTAGATACTTTTGTTTAGAAGTTGGAATTATTGTATGCAAATGTGATGTCACAAACAATTATGAACTTTTTATATCATCTCATTGTATGTCATGTTTATAAACTAGGAGTTTTTGTGGTGTTCAATTGTCCTTGAATTATATTTGTATTTCAATAAATTGGAGGTTTTTATTTTGCTATAGCTTGTGAGCCTAATTTAATGATATTGTTGGCATGCATTTATATTCTAGTTTAACATCTAATGTTGAAAGTTTTTAGGGTTTAATAATTAGTTTAAACTTTGTTGTAATTATATAGAAATTAAATCTTGGAACTATTGTGGTTGCATGATATGCTACTTTGCAACTCACATAATTGCGTTAGATGCACATTGCAACTACTTATGCAATTATTGTAGTCATATGCTTATTGCCACATGCAAACTATTATAGAACCTATTATACAACCACGATATTCACAAGTACAACTAAAATGTGCAATTACACATGCAACTATGATAATCACATATGCAACTAGACATTCAATTATGCTAGTCATAAGTATGATTCCATTTATAGTATGTAAACACCATGTAGCAATTAATGAATTTTTGCCATGTATCATGTGTTAGCAACCTAGCCAAATTTATGCCATATAGAAAGTTGGCTAGAATGTTAACACATGGTAAATAATAACAAAATTTCATTGATTGCCACACAACATTTAAATGGTTAGAATGGTAGTTGTACTTGCAACTCACATATTAATTGCATGGATAATTGCATGTGTGATTATCATAGTTGCAAGTGTAGTTGCACATGTGACTATGGTGTGCTAGTGGTGATATCTAATTTTATGAAATTCATTTTTTTGGGCTAGATTGTTGATGCATGGTAAATGTAGCAAATCATTTATAATTACCACATGGCATCTACATATTATAAATGTAGTTATACTTTTGACTAGCATAGTTGCATTTGTAATCACATGTGTGACTATTATGGTTGCATATACAACTATGTAGGCCACATGGTGGCATGTGATTTATCGTCACATGGTTACATCATTAGCATAAGAAGTGCTACAATTTATGAAGAGCTACAAGAAAAGAGATTTAAAAACAAGCCTTCCCAAAGTTCCAAAAGGTATGACTTTCTAGCATACATAATTGTTAAAATCCCTTTTTTAATTTTAAAATGAATTTTAAAGTTGAAAATCACTCTAAATTCAATTTGGAGGGTTATAACTACTATTGTTGATTATCAAGAGTTTTTACTCATTTATCAATATAGTTATTAATAACCCACAAGCCAAAATATTGATTTTCTTATAGCCAATTGAATTCATTAAATATTGCTTGGTATGGAATTTTCAAAATTTAATAACCTATTTGGATAACTTGATTATCATTCAAGTAGGTTATCAATCTTGAAACATTAATACAAAAAATTGAAAATAATGGAAACTAATCATTATTAAAAATCAAATTAAAAAAACCTTGTAATCATTTATAACTAGTAGGTTAATTGTTGATTCTTAACTTTTTATTTGAAAACTTAGTACCATTATGCATAACCAATTGTTATTACCCAATTTATTTATTGATATTGATAATATGTGTGATCCCCAAATAATTTGAAAAAAAAACCCCATAGGTTATTTTTAAAAAAAATAACCAATTGACATTTGCTTACAATTCATGTTGTCAAGTTCTAACTTTTCAAGAAAATAGGTCCAATCTTAGTTCCAATTTTTTTTAAAATGAAAGAACCCTAGCATGTTCTAGTCCATGAAATTTATTTATTTGTAAAACCTCATGTTTGGTTTGTTACATTTCAAAATTCATGATTTTCAAATTTTCAAAACAAATTCTAAGCCAAATGTGGTTTTAACTACCTACACATAGCCCAAAATTGAAAATTTCTAATTATTGGCATTGTACGACCAATAAAAGGTGGCCACATGTACCAACCACATGTTTAAACCATATGTATTTTAATGGATACATGTTACCTTTTGTAACATGTCCCCTAATATAAAGCTTTGGAAGTAGGTCAAAATTATAGGTAGGTAGGAAATGACTAAATATAATGTTTAAAAGTGTCTTATAACCTACCAAATAGGTAGATGCAAATTAGTGGTCAAGATGTTAGCAAGGTTGATACAACATTTGGGTTTTGAAAGAAATTAGAAAAAAAACTTGAATTATAATAGGTGAAGGCCATTCACATGAAACATTAGAGATGTGTTATTGAAATGTTTGTGAGGGTTTAAAGATTTTCACAAGTAGCCTCCTTCATTTAAGATAACACGAGCTCATAGAGAATTGTTGTGAAATGTGATCATATAGATGATAACCCTTGATGCCATGTTGTTCTTCATAGCCAACCAAAATACAATTCTGTGTTTTGGATCAAGCTTTTGCCTTTTTCATCTGTCACATGTTCTAAAACATGAAAATGATGCAAATAAGGTTGGTTATTGACTTGTAATTCAAATGATGTTTTATTAATAGTAAAAAAGGCTATAACATTGGTTTTGAATGTAACAAGTGGCAACAATAACATTAAATGTATGTGGGAATTTAGAAGCATGCCACGGGCAACTTTAAGGTATGTGTTTTTTAAGGTGCCTCATTTCTGGCAAGTACAACATTCCAAATAATCCATAATTTAACATTAAAATGACATAATCATTAAAAATCTAATGTTAAATGGAAATTATATGGTCATTAATGAAATAATAGATTTAAGATCAGCAATGGCCCAACTAAACGAGTCTTTGACATACATGTTAAAAAGAAAATCCAACAAAAAATGATTGAAATATGGTCTTTTGAAAGTATGATCGAATTTGGCCATTCAAAAATCCATATCTATTTGTTGGTTTCTGTTGTATTTTTGTTTGAATCCATGTTTGATTTTCTAATATGGCATAAACATGGCAAAATATGTCATAGTTGGAACATAAACATTTAAAAACCTATTTTTTCTTTTAAAGTTTTTTAATGAGATGATGGGGCTTTCCATGAAATTTATGGTAAGCTACACATGAAGTATAGGAACATTAATATATAAAAAATGGATGATTTTTTTTCTAAATTAGTTGGTTTTTCAAGATTTCAAATATAATTTTACATAAAAAAAAAATTATGATTACAATATGAACAAATTGAAAATTTATTATTACATTATAATTAATGCTCCATCAACTTGAAATTATTAAAATTTAATTAAAGTTCTACTTTCATATACTTAAAACCTTATTTTGTTGAAATGGGAGAAGTATTTTTCTATCCTTGCATTTTGAAAAATGCATTAATTTAAAAAAAAATTTAATGTTATTCAATGAAATCAAAGAGATTATTATTGACATTGAAAAAAAATTATAAAGTTGAATTATAAATATTTCTAGAAATAAAATTAAAAATCCATGAATGACATATATTATTATGTTTTTATCAAACATGTATCACATATTGAATCCCTATGAAATGAAATGATAATGAAATGTGCATTTAAATGAAAAATGAAAAAACTAAACCAAAGTTCATTACTATATATTTGGTGTATATTTATTGAATTTCATTATTATAATTGGATTTTCATTCTTAATCCATAAACATGTTTGCCACATTGATGATTTTACCACATGTTTGTGACATTTGAATACAATTAACTTTACAAAAAGTCCAATGTGATGCAAAAAATGATTTACTTTAACTTGTAACTACCTTTCAACGACATGTCATTATTTCATTCAGACATCCCATTTTGTTCATAAGTGTGTATGGGACATTATATAGTCAAGTTATGTCATTGTTTTTAAAAAAAATTATAAAATGTTTAAAGGCATATTCACCACCATTTTCAAATATTAAACATTTGATTTTATTTCCTCTTTGATTTTCAAGAAGGGTTTTGTAAGATTAAAACATTTGAAATACATTATATATATTTTTAAGAAAATGAATTGTTGTGACCTATGAATAATCATTTATGAATGTCGTGAAATAAACATATCTATTCAAAGATTTCATTTGCATGGGACCACCTATGTCTAGATGTACAAGCTCAAGCATAACTTTGGTTTGAAATTACATCCATGAGAAAATGAACTTTATTATTGTTTGCTAATAACACATTTTTTATAATGTGAAAACATCACAAATTTATAAACTTCATGGGTTCATTTTGAATTCATGTGAAATTTGTTTATTCATAAGTTTGTATTGTTTACACACAAATGCCATGCATTATTTAAACATGAAAGTCGTGTGCACGATTTTCATGTGTAAACAACATGCATAGACATCTAATATTTGTGACTAAACAATACAAATAAGCATATGACATTTATGTTCAAACAATGGGCATGACATCAATGTTCAAACAATATAAGTAAATGAATGACATTTGTGTTTATTCCATACAAACCTATGAAAAGTAGATTTTGTACAACTATTATTGTCAAATTGTGGCCCATAAAGTTTGTGAAGAAGGTGTGGAATAATTGTTGGAAATCACATGTACATTTTTAAGCATGTGAATTTAAAAATCAACTTTGTGTATTATGTGATTTTTGTAGATACATTTATTTGTTAATGAGGAATTTGCAACTTGTCCCAAATTGCCTTTGATGTTTTTAATGTTTTGATAGATTAAACTTGTCAATCACCACTATTCAATATGAATTCACATCATGTTTGATTTTTCTTTTTAACATTTTCCCATTTAGCTTGTAATGTAAAATTTGTAAAACCAAGATCAATTCTAGTGCCATCAACAACTAAGAATAAAATTCAATTTGATCATATAAACAAAACTTTGATTTTGTAATTCAAAATGGATTAATTATGATTGGTTAGTGATGTAATTAAGGATTTTGAAAATGCATTTGATGTAAAAACAACCACATGATGAATTCTTGTCATTGGTGTGATTACTTTAACCTTGAGTTCATAATTAAGGTTAAGGCAATATGAGAAGGGAACCAATTTAAAAATTGAGTGTCCCATGATTCAAGCACCACATTCCCATAAATGAAAGTGAGTACAAAAGGAGGTGACTCTTAAATATTTTCGTTTTAATTTCCAAAGGTATGATTGTTTGAATTAACTTTAAATAAATATTATTTATAATCATTATGCTTATTGTCACAAGCACAAAAAAACCAAGAAAAAAATATTGAACCAAGGAACACAAACCAGCCAAGGTAGGCCTAATTTAAAGTCTGATCACAAAACATGAAAATCAAATACATGAATACAAAATGTGTAAGACATAGAGGTTTGGAAAAAATTTATTGTGAAATGTGAAAAAAGAAGAATAAAGTTATAGTGCAACATCATATTTAAATTGGTGTTGAATGAATTGAAAGTAATGGGGGACCTACCTTTATTTATATCCTTTTGAAGACCAATTTCAAAGAAGTTTCCATATTCCCACAATTTAAAGAACTTTTGGAGAACATTTTTAAACTAAACATACAAATTACAACTTGATCATAAGTAAATTATAAATGAATCATAAGTAAAATATAGGTTGACTATGATTAATTGCATGTAAATTAAGTTAATCATAACTAAATTACATGTTATGGATGAAAAATGAACAATGGTGGGTGAAATTCATTCCTAATGATGTTGACTATGATGTTGATGATGGTGATGATGCTCAAGATCTCATTTGTGACACATGCTCCTTCAAAATGGGAGTAGGAGTAGATTCGTAGCTATTCTATAATTTTTTTTTTGCTGTTTATTAAAAAACAAGGATTTCTCTTGTTCATCAAAATCATAAAACGAAATCTTTTTATTTTCCTTCCAGTGGTGAGTGACTCCATTTCTCCATTGATATGGTGCTATTCCATACCATATCTGGGGGGATAAACACTTTTACATTTTCAATTCCCAAAATAAACCTCGTTTGCTTGGTGATTGGCACTCTCTTCAATGGACATAAAATGATCTCTAGGAAATTTTTATGAGTGTTTTAAGTGAGAAAAAAAAATTACATTTCATACACAAATATTGAAAAAAAGGACAATCTTTTAAAAATGGTCATCATAAAAAACAAGATCAGAAAATAAAATTGTGTAAGTTGGTTACTTTTTGCCCATGTTTTTTCTAACAAGACAAAACGTATATTTGTGATTCATAGTAGTAAATTGGCCACTAATTTGAATCGTGATAAATGCCACAAGTTAGATTGGTTACTTATTGTTTCATTTTAACTTTGATTCTTTTTTCACCATGTAAACAAAGTTATTTAACATCTCACACACACAAACAAATGTTCAGGAAGACATGAAAATCATTTGAATTCTAAAGCTTTCGAGACAACAAATGTTGGAATGCTTTTAACAAAGATTGTAAAATTTGGGAAACAATTTCCCATCAAGGGTTCCAACTCACTATTTTAATATCTATTTTTATTTTCTATCTACTAACAACCATCTTGCCCTTCCTTAAGTACAAACCATCTACATGCATATATCTATCTAGTAATCACCTACTATTTTAGCTCCCTCCCCATAAGACCTAGATTCTTTACTAGACAACAATGTATAAACCATAATGGATAAAATTTTCCCATAAAATGGATCAACAACTAGTTGATAAAGCAAAAGTTTTGAGATATTTTTAGAGACAATTAAATTGTAATTGGTGTTATCCCTAGAAAGTTAACCTCTTCCATCCTATATTCAACATGTATTGTTTTTGTGTGTATATCTCATGATATAAGCATTTTGGCATGTGTTTTTAGTTGCTAGTTAACCACCATTACCATTTCTTGATGGTATCCATAATAAAAACATGACGAATAAGTTACTTAGGTGAAACTTGATATCAATGTAGTTAGGATTCATTCACGATTAATCATAATGGGCTCCTAATTCCAATATGGGGGTGTTAGAGAAACCCCAAATGAGAAGTGGAGAAAAAAACCCTTTATTGATTTAGGTTCATGAAATACCATTGTACAACAACATTTTGTCTAATGGAATCCTCTTTCTCATCAAAGATGTTCCTAGAAAGCCAAATGTTACTAAAGTTCTCCTTGAGTTGAGTTTGAATACCATAGCCTAGGGTCAGTTTCCACATTGACAAAACAAATAATTATTTTTTTTCAAAAAATTAATTTGTTGTTAAAAAATTTAATGATATATTATGATATTGTCACATGAGTAGTGAAATTATTCAGAGAGTCACCTATGATAATTATGATGATTTTGAACATGTGAACTTCATATTTTTTCACAAAAATTCATTTCACTATTTTGAGGATTATTTAATAATGAAACTGACCTTAGAGTAAGGTAGTAAGGAATCTAGATTCTCTATCTTTGCAAAGAGCCGACTTGAGGTTTAGGTGCCCCTAAGCACAAGGCTACATGAGTAGTGTGACCTTTGAATTATAAGGTGCATTTTTTGCTCCATAGGAAGACAATGGTGAAACTTCTTCAGCTGTCAAGCAGTTGCGCAACTGAAATGTAAAAATGCTTTGAGTGTTGTTATGCAGGGTGAAGGTATTTCCCAACAACAATTATCCAAGTGTGCATTGGACCATTCCATTGCCTTGCAGTTGTGCTAGACTTTGGGGAAGGCCTGCTAGGCACAATGGAGGAAGTGTTGGACAGGTTGCCAAGGTGAAACCCGACATTAACTCAATTTGGGTTCATTCACAATTGAGTCATTACATGCTTCCAATGGATAGTATGCTGGTGGCTATTGGTTCACTTTGGCCTTCAAGTTTGTTTGTTTGTTTTTTTTCACACATGCATAGAAAACATGTTTTTTTTTCTTTTTTTCTTTTTTCCAAGTTTTTGATATAAAGAAATTGGAAAGAAATTCCTAAAATAAAATAAAATAAGTCAAATTTAGACTAAGAAAACTATAACGTTCTATAACACTCAAATGCACTTGTGTGCAGTTCATTTACCATAAGTGGGGATAAATACGGAACACCCACCATCGTCGGGAAGTACCCAAGTGGAATTGTGAGAGTACCAACAATCTGTGACAGTAGACAGGTTTTTCCAGTTGGCAAAACCTTGAATTTCAACCTTAGGACAAAACCCCAGCCACCAGCAGCAGCAGCAGCAGCAGCAGAAACCGTATTATGATGCAGGTCATCAGTTCTGATGAACTTGGTGCTTGCAGCTCCAGTCCAAGACTTTTGAAATGAAACCTTTTTCTGTAAAAAGGTGATGAAAGCAGATATCATATTTTCCCAAGAATATTAGTACCTGTCAGTTTCAGACACAAATAAAATAAAAATAAATAAATAAATAAATAAATATTACTATTTACAAAATTGAAATTTTTTCTTGCTTTCAAATCACCTAATCATGTAACACAATTGCAATTTTTGCATGATTTTTGTTTGAACCTGCAGCAATGAAACAACAACTCATGGGCAGGCAGGCATTGCTTCTTGCAAAATGCGCT
>Ga0209208_10011621_pt1 | contig 11254 bp, 11 predicted proteins | sample S1TSphfallax_3_FD_187694 | JGI IMG/M metagenome (GOLD analysis project Ga0209208, IMG submission 187694) | Host-associated microbial communities from peat moss isolated from Minnesota, USA - S1T2_Fd - Sphagnum fallax MG (SPAdes) (version 2) | ecosystem: Host-associated > Plants > Peat moss >...
GACCTGGTGTTGGCGGCGCATCCACAATTTGTCTTATCTCTTGAACAGGTAACTGGTACCCCGCCACTGCCGCCCCAGTCTCCAAGTCTGACCCTGCATTTTCACATCAAAAACCCATAATACTGGTTAGTTTTTTCATTGCACAGAAAGAGCAGAGACTGTCATTTCTTAGGAGGAATCTCACAAAGACAATATTCTCTCTCTCTCTCTCTCTCTCTCTCTCTCTCTCACACACACACACACACACATATCTGTCTTGTGAATTGAATTGAGCATCTTCATGTGTTTGTGAAGGACTTTTTTTTTCACTCATAAACTTCACCAAATCATATGCAAAGATCATGAGATCATGAGAAGAAACTGTCATGGAAAGATGGGATTGTCACTGAGTCTTCTTGCAACAAGACAACAGGGGACCCAACTCTCTCAAAGCAAGCAGACTGGGAGAAACTTCTCCAGAAATCTGAACACTCCTTGCTTGTCCCCTCCACACAGCATAGATGCAATCAGCTAAGGATCCTATGCCTGAATCTAAAGATCTACCTAAAGATCCTGTGCCTGAAGCTAAAATCCCCCTCAAGATCCTCCCAAACATTGATCCCCCGTACATCCATGACGTGCAAAACCTCACAAAGGAACAAAACACGTTTCATGGGTGACTTGACAATCAGAAAAAGAGAAACACTCACCGCCACTCCTGTCGCTGCCAGTAGCGGTGGTCGATCCGGCGGCAGTCTCATCTGCAACCGGCGCCAGGCATTGCAGCGAGTGGAACCCCGGCATTGCTGCTGCTGAAGGGTTTATTCTCTGTCTGTCTCTCCGTCTCTTTGTATCTGTGTCTCTCTCTCTCTGAATTCTTGATGATCTGGGAGGGGAAATGGAATACAAAATGAAGAAGAGCGCTGGGTCTCTTCCCCCACCTTGGAATCAGTGCTCCTGACTTATCCCTGACGAAACCCTAGAATCTTTGCTGAAAAGGTCAACAAGAACCTTTGTTGTTGTTGTTGTGGAGGTCTTTATCTTTCTCTTTTGCTTCTTCAAAGTGTTTGTTGCTGTGGAGATAATTTTCTTCTCTGCTATCTCATAGATCCTATTCTTCTGTTGACACAAACAAATCCGAGAGAGAGACCCTGTGGGATGTGTGAAGGGCTAGAATTCTCTTGTTGGGCATGGGCTGAGTCCACCAGAGCTTGAGCTCCTTGGAGAGGGTTTTAGCTCATCAAACCATCCCACAGGACAGCAGCAGCTGCAGCAAAGTTGGGGACGTGAAGAAGGAGGGTCGTCAACTCAGATGACGACAGAAACACTGGAAACCCATTTGCAATTTCTACACACATCGTACAGACTACAGACCTGAATCCTCCCATATAAAACCCTCATTTTTCTCCATGATCACATGCATGGCATGGCGTGTATATTGGCTTCTTTACAATCTGGCATGAAGAATTTTCCTCTTGGTTTGTTGGGAAAAAGAGAATTGAGCATTTTAACAGAAGGGAAAGGGTTGAGGGAAGGGTTTTCAGACTGCAGCTGCTGAAACTCCAGCACAGAAGCCTCAGTGTTATCATGTGTATTGAAGTTGAGAAGTCAGTCAGTCCCAGTTGACATCAGTGGCAGCAACACCATATGCAATGGTGCATGCATTGTGTCTTGTTGCTCACATTTGACCAGATGTTATAAGTTTCTTCACATAGATCCATATTGCTGCAAGTTTGTTATAGATTCATATGCCTTGTTGGCAGTGGATATCATGATTTTCTTCTCTAGGAGATGAAACAAAACTACCCTGATTTCTACAATTTTTGTGTGTTGTGTTGCGTTGTATTGTAGATTCTGTGTAATGGACCCAGTGTTTGTTTACCAATCTGCATGGCAGGTTTTATGCTCAAGGTATGCACTCACAGCCATTCACACTTTGTCAATAACACATTTTAGGAGTTGAATATATATTGGAGTGGGTTTTGTCCTCGTAGGGTGGGTTTTCTCTGTTCTTTCTTGCTATGATTACTACACCTCATACATATTGTGTTTCTTCATGACATCAAAAGCTATTTTTAAATCCCGTTATCACAGACAAGAAGATTAAGTGTCCTTTGTCACCATGGGTCTGTATAAACAGTCCATAGATGCACTCTGCCACCAGTGCATTTGTCAAACTGAAGTTTGATATGCATAGCTGAGCCCCTTTCAATGGGTTGCAATCTGCAGCTTCTGCACAATAACATTATTGGTGCCAAATTTAACCGACATTTGTTGGTACCCATCACATTGAAGCAAATTATACATGCATTGTTCTGAAATTTGTATTCAGATGGAGAGTTTTTATCCATCAAGCAAGCCAACCTGCTAAATGCTAAACACAGAATGACTAGAAGTTCTCAAGAACTGAAGCAGACAGGACTCTAGAAATGGGGTAAGCTATTCTTCTAACAGTGGCAGGGTTTACAACTGTGATCGATGAATTATTGCAGGTTGTTGGAATGAATTAAGTTGTGATGCTCTACATGGAGAGCCTTGCACATGTGAAGAAACACAAACACGAGTATTTGATGTGAGTGAGGGTTGTACCCCAATGACATCCCAGTTCTTAACATGATTGAGCTTTAACATGAGCAAGGGTTCAAAGATTTGTGAAGTGTTATGTGTCACGGTATTTGCAGAAGAAGGAAGAGGCAAGGAATGGCCAAAGTCCATGAGCAACAACAAAGAAGAATTCAGTCCTATGTGCGGGGGTGGGACTTTCTTCTTTTGAAATCTTCTCGTCTGTGAGTAAAGTATTGTGCCCAACTATGTGTTTTTGTGCTTGGATGACTTGTTAATGATGATATTATTATACTATTGTGTGGTTGAACTAGTTAGCTCATCCCATTTTGAGTGAAATTGTATATTTATATATGCATGAGTATCCACACTAAAATGGCCATGCATTCCTTAGCAACAATTGTTTTTAAAGGGTAAAAGGGTTGAACAATTAAAGACCAAATTGTTGGAATATGTGTTAATGGAGTAAAAGTCTTTCTAGAGAGTCACCTTGACATGTACTTATGCCAAACAAATGTATAGTAGAGAAAAGGATCTAGTGAATATATAAAAATCATAAGAATAGACAACAACATCCAAATTACCACTCACAATTCAAACATCCATAAATACATAATTCAATGCATTTTGCCAATTTGACTTCCAATGCCATCAAAATCCAAAGGAATTTTGAAAGTAGGGTTGAAGGCATCATCTTCATTACAATCTTCATAAACCCATTTGGTCATCACACCACATTAAAGGAGCTAGGATGTTACAAACATGTAATATGTTATGCAATAATTTCCATATATGACATGATCTAAAATGAGTTGTGTGAAAATATGTTTTTTTTAAACATAAAGGGATCGTGGATATGGAGTTTCTTTTGCAATAGATGACGATGAATATAGGGTATTTCACTATTGGTGTTAGATGTTTAAATGATGGTCAAGGATTTGACTATTAACTTTAAGTATTTAAGTATTCATGTTTTGATGGATATGAACAATAGATTTCAAAATTTTGTTTGAAGTCTACATCATAATTTTGGTATTATTCCAAAAGTATGAATGATTGTTTTATTTATTTATTGGATAAAATATGCATCATGAATTTGAGATCACTTCAAAAGTATGTGTCACTATATTGTTTTTGGAAATATGCATCATAAATTTGAAATACCTTTTAAAACATCCATGATCAATTCAAACTTTTTTCATAATGTGCACAAGATAATCATGATCTTTTGAAACATATGTGCCATTGATTTAAAATATTTTGGGAAATACATGTCATTAATTTTTTACTTTTGATAAGTATGTGTCAAAAGTTTGTTTTTTCTCTTTAATGCATTGAATTTTCTTTTTATTGTGTCCTATGTTATGCTAGTGTGTTTCTTTGGGATAGTTTGAAAATGAACAATCATGTTTTTGTTTTAGGGTTTATAATGGTGTTTTCGTTTCTTTTATTATGCATTGTTTAAATTTGCATTGATCAATATGGTTATCATATAAATATATATAAAAGCATGAAAAGAAGGGGCACAAAGTAAATGAAAAGCAAGTTTTATGGATATATTATAACTTTGTTTATGTTTATTTTGACAATATTCATTTTTATTCCAAGTATGACGTTTTATGTGTTTTTATAATCAATAACATTATTGGTTTGCTTTTCAAATAAAAAAATCAACATATATTGTAATGAATGTTTGGTTATTTTGATTTTGATGTAAGTTTTATGAGACAACATTGATCATTTGATATGATTCATTTTATTTCATCGATATGTAAAAAACCACATTGTTTGATATGATTTTGATTTATCATTTCTATTTGAAACAATAGTTCAAATTATTTTTATTATTATCATGGATATCAATAATAGTTAATCATACCAATAATTATTTTTTAATTGCTAATTTATTTTTTGTTAGGTTGAAGTATTAATGTTGGTTATGGATAAATTTTAGTTATTTGAATAAGAGTATTTAATATTTAAGATCATTTTTTTAATATGATAACTTGTGTTTTGTGATTAAAAAAATATTTAATTTTAAAAAATATATGAACATGTATTGCAATAAATGTTTGATTATTTTGATTGTCACATGTGGTTAATTATAGGACCTTAATTGATAAATTTACATTTCATAAATTTGCAAATAAAATAAAATTGAATATCATTATGATTTATTTAGTTTAACTTAACGGAAAAATAATTCGAATAGGAAATAATGATAAATAAATTTTAATAATTTGTAACTTCAAATCATGGGATAAGTAGTTACTAATTTTTTATTATTGGTGCACTTTTTAAAAGGTGTTGTTAATTAATGTTAAAATTTAATTATAAAAAATCAATATTAATACATAATCATGATTCAATTCTCTACAAGATTGCTTTTAGGGTTGTACCATGTTCACAAAAATGCATCTCAAATTACAAAATTCTAAATCTACATCACTCCAACCCTTTGGTCTCTCTTTAGATTTCAAGTAATTTCCACCTATAAATGACACTCCTTTTATACAATTAACATTAAAACCTACTTTGACTCTTACAAAACACACACAAAATATATATTGGGAAGAGTTTGTGGAAAATTATGTAATGTTAAATTCAATGATTTTGACACAAAAAAAATGTGACAAAGTAAAAACATTCAATATGTTGAATAATTTATGTGAAAATAAAACATGACTAAAGATGATTTCTCTTTACTTGAATCTTTTTCTATGATCAAAATTACAAATTTATTTATTTGAGCACCGTTGGGACAAAGCTAGATATATTGTTCCTCGAAATGAATTAAAAGACGATTAACCATCACATGGTTGAATATAATTCAAACAAAAAATGTTGTTCATGTTGTACAATTGTTGTAAAAGATACATATAAAGCAAACCATTTACATGGAGATATTCAATTCAATATAAAGCAATATGTTTCAAACTCCCATACCAATTTTTTGTACAATCCATTATTGAAATTATTTGAAGGCATAAATGGGACAATGGGAATAGTTCATGAAATTGTGGCAAATGATTATATAGAAACAAATAACTCAACTTTCATAGACTTGTCTTTTTATGTATCAATAGATTTCAATAATTCATAAGTAATCATCATAATTTAAAAGACATAAATCTTGATGGTTTCCCAAAACCATCCTTCCCATAACCCCTAATTCTTGGAATTTCAATTATGAATATGATATAGATCAACCTTAATATACCAAGAAAATCTTGTTCAAACGTGAACAAATTCCATTAAATCCAACTTTTTGTTTAACATATTACAAAGGAGAAGAACAAACTTTTAATAAGCTAATCATTGATTTATGTAAACCGCTCGACAACATACCACTTGCAATGCATAATATGTATGTGATTATTTCCCAATATCAATGTATGTAGTTTATGAAATGGGGCAACATTTGAGAAATTGCTTAAATGTTAAATATATAACTTATTTTCCAAAGGTACTCCAAAGATAAATGCAACATCAAATCCCAAAGTTTCACAACTCTTGAATGCATAGGTAATGCTAAATGTTGAAAGATAACAAAAAAAACTAACAATTTGTTGCCAACATTGTATTATGGCATGTAAATAATTTCTTGATAAGGAAATATTTTGAACTATTTTATTTTGTTGTATGCAACTTTGAAAGGGCTCTTTAATGTTCAATTTGTTATAACCAAAACACCACATTTAGTTATAGGACTAAAAACACCAACAAGTTGTAAAGGACTTACACTAAGTTGTTTACATCCAATGAAGTGTGTGTTATCCTCAATTATGTGAAAATAGTTGTTTTAACACACCATGCTTTTCAAGCAATTGTGGCATATTTTATTTTATTTCCCAAACATCGCAAGACACCAAGAACATTCAAAACTATTAGCCAACATGTGATTGATCACCTTTATTATATAGCATAGTGATATGCTAGTGATTTACGGTTCAAGCTCCACAAGCATATTTACTTATGAAAAAATTCAGTAGTGAAAATCGTTTTTTCATGTCAGTAGCATTTGTTAGAAGCTTGCTAGAGTGATTTTTTTTTATAATACCACCTAAATAGTGTTGTGACCATGCTTCATGCTATTGCCTATCCTCCGACACTGTATAAATGAAGCCTGGTCACAATACCAAAAATTGCTCAATATGAGAGAACATAGAACCTGGATCAATGAAATTGTCAGACCACCAAATTCTGCAAAAAAAGCACTATTAACAGAGGAAGTGATCCCCTGAAGCTTGTTTGTTGATGGGTGGTTCTCAAAAGGAGATATGATTATCTCCTAGAGTTTGATTGAGAAGCAAAGCTGCAAAATGTAATCAAAGATCCATATGTCATAACACTGAATTAAGTCCTACTACATTCCAATCCCCACAAGGGAAGCACTGCAAGAGACTAATGTCCTTATGCTTTCAAAAGGAATAAGCAGAAAACTACTGACAAAAAAATGAAAGAACCAATAACAACTTTCGAACTGCTTACTTCTCTAAATCTCGCTGTGTCAAAAGAACCAATTTCCATAAAACATGATGGTTGCCTCCCAAGAATATGTTTCTAACTTCCCAGTGCATCTGGAAAATGGATTCAAATATCCATAATAGAAATCACCCAATCCTCCTCCAATACCACAAAAGAAATCATTTCTCCAAGAAATACTGCATATTAGGTTGTACTTATCAAGCAAGTCAAAGCAGAAAACAGGAGTGTATGACCACGGAAAAGCGTTACAGAGGCACATCCGAGGGATAGTCACTCCAATGCCTGCTGACAGTTGCTCGTACCTCCTCTTCTTGATGCTTTAGGTTACTTGGAACTGAGTCATAGACATCTGTAAACAAGCTAGAGAGAGATGGTTTCTTCAATGGCCCTGCACTCCTTATTGCAGCCAGTACCTAGAAACATCCAACCACTCCTTACGAGCTAAGAAACCAAAAGACTGAAACAAACCCTTGAGAACCTAACTTGGAAGGGGATACTTGTTTGTTACAAGAACCTGTACAAATGGTTTCTTTTCAAAACTGAGGGTAATGTCCATCTAGCATTCATCAAAGAGAAAATTGAATGGCCATTTCAAGGTTGCTCACTTGCCATACCATTGACAATAGCACTGGATTCACAAGATACATTAAATAAAGATAACTTCTGAGCACACAATTTAGAACTTTCTTGTAGCTATCTCAGGAAAAGAGAGCAAAACTCATACCTCTTTGCGTGATTCAGATCTTAGCTGCTTGTCTGCCTCAGGATCCCACCACCTTTGACCTTCTAGCCAACGTCGAAATCGAAAGACAGGGTCCCGTATCATCTTCCAGTGCTGCATCTCATCTTGCTTGCGGTATTTGGCTGAATCATCAGATGTTGAATGATGGCCAACCCGGTAAGTCAGTGCCTGTACATCCACTCTTCAATTGTTACTGCATGCAATACATGACCAATTTCTAAGGCAGACTCTGTGAAATTCTGTATCTGGATCTAAGACTGCTCTTCTCAAACCTCACCAGTTGCCAGAATCTAACTGATGTTGACTTCTGATTCCAACAAAAATTGTATCATTCAGTTCCTAATGTTATACCTCAATCAAGATAGGCCGACTTTCACTTATAGCCATCACACGTGCAGCTTTGATTGTGGCATACATTGCTAGAGTGTCATTACCATCCACACGAATACTTCGCATGCCATATGCTTGACCCTTGGCCACCACACCATCACCTGCAATTCCATTTTTTTACAGTCTTAGCAAACAGAAATTGGAAAATACAGTCACATAATGCAACATTGAGCATACCTACCACCATTTACATGTATAGTGACAGATTGTTCCAAGACTGTTTTGGGGTACAGATTCTTTCTTGTGAATTCAAAGATGGGAAATCAGACCCTCCCCTAGATTGCTATGTCACAGGCAATAAACAACAGAAGTGAGTGTGTGCAACTCACTCTTGAATTGTTCTGCAGTTGGAGTGCTTATAGCAAAACCATTGTTTCGACAGATGAATAACACAGGTACCTCTAACACTGCTGCAAAATTCATTGCAGCATGAAAGTCCCCCTGCGCCCACATACACAAACACACAGTCATACTTAACTCACAGAAGGAATGCAGAAGATCTCTAGGTGAGGGGAACTTGAAGGAAGTGGAAATCTCATTTGTTTTCAGAATTGGCCCCAGAAGATATATGCTTTTGCATAAATGGATTCTCACTAATTGCAAGAAAGATGTAAGTGGGGTGGACCTCACTCGAAGCACCGTCACCAAAGAAAGTGACAGTGCAAGCAGGGTTGTTCTCCATCTTCAATGCATATGCAGCCCCCACTGCATGTGGTAGCTGTGTTCTGCACATCAAAGCACAAGGTTTAGCTCCTATTTCTTATGTGGCAGGCTGGGATCTTAAGCACCCCTGAACCATCCTTGCATGGGGAAGGGCAGAAGAGAACTGACCTAAAGCTTGCAAATCTGAATTAAGTTCAGACTCAAAGAAAGAAGTCATGCAGCAACATTTTCACACCCTAGGAGAAAGATCAAAGAAAAGGGAAACCAGAAAGAGAGAAAACAAGAAGAAAATCGCAATTAGTTACCTATAGATGATTAGAACAGACCAGTGCAAGAGTAATGCTGCAGCTGAGATGGCTAGTAAACATATGAGACAACTCAACTCCCTGTAACTTGGTGTGACCCAAACACAGTTGAGCAAAATCATAGAATCTCTGAGCTCTACATCATATTGTGCCATTGTTCCACAAGGGCTTTGCAATCATCATTCATTTGTTTTGACACCCGATTTGCAAGAGAGAACCTACGCTATTGGAGATGAAACAGTTGGGTAGTTAAGTTTGCTTGAACCATAGTGTACTGGCATCTGGCGACCCTTCCCATAGTCAAGATTGTTGGTAAAGCACTGATTTGCAAATTCATTCAAGCTGAAGCCACGCCACAACAGGACACCAGGCTCCCGGTACTGTTCACCACACACAGACACCAGATTGACACCTTTGAATTCCAAAAACATACTACCATTGACAAGCATAACTGAAGCCTTCTCCATCATCAAGTATGTGGCACTTTGTGTATGTCTGGACCGCCAATACAGATGCAACACAACAGACCTGCGCATAAACAATATCATCATTGCTTAAAGCTGCTGCAGAAGCAATGTTGATTGCTTCTTCACCAATGGTCGTCAGATAGAACGTAAACTGGCCTTGTCTTTGTGCTTCATAAAACAAAGTGTCCATGGTCTGAAGCAACACCATGTTCCGGTACATCTTCACAGCCAGCAATTTGTCCACCTGCACAAGTTTGGAGATCCAATTACTTTGTGATCAGGAAGAAACCATAGACTTCATCAATTTGCGGCCCATGATGAAGTACACCGATATCTTCAGTTCAGCAAAATGCATGCATCTTCAACCACTTCAACTTGTCTTTTCCAGCATCTTCCCAAAAATTCCACCTACAAAAAACAGAGATACATCATACCTCACCTCTGGAAGGCAAGCGTGCTCAGCAACTTGTCCATATTCATCCAGCAACTGAAAGCAAGGAACCCGAACAGGTGAAGATTCTGACAGAAACTGCAACTCGTTTATGTATGACACTTTTCCACCTGGGAAGTCCAGAAACTGCAAAAGACAGGTGCATCCATCAGAAGACCTCAGATCAACAAACCAGGTTTTCCAATCCAGCAAGATGAACATATAAGTTCTGATTAAAACAAAACTTCACACCACATTCTGTGTGGTCTTCAACCCTGCAGTGTATCAGAGATTGACTTTGTGTAGGGTTTTGTGTGTAGTGTTGAAGAAGAGGAGGCATGTCCTAGTTAAATAAATCTCGAAGTCATCTTCCTCTGCAGAGTACTAGAGATTCACTTTTGCGTAGGGTTTTTGGTGTGATGATGAAGAAGACAGGATTTGCTTTGTCCTAGTTAAGAAAACTCGAGGTCATCTTCCTCTGCAGTGTACCATGGTTCACTTCGTGCAGGGTCTTTTGTGTGTTGTGTTGAAGAAGACAGGATCCATATCCTAGTAAATAAAGCTCGAGGTCATCTTCCTCTACCGTACTCCACTCTACACTTTATTAGTCAGCAAATCCTCAACCCTGCATTGATTGAGCTGCTCACAATTCGAAACTCGGTGTCAGCACCACGCAAAACAACTATCCCCTGAAATCTAGATTACGTCATTGTTGTTCCGAACTTCCAAACCTCTGTAGAAGAAGCCTGCTTGCTCTCGTTGCCATAGCTATCTTCCCCCGACGCTACTTTCGTCTCAGCTTCCATGCTCGGATTCCGATAACTAGAACTCCAAGACACGTTCCACCACGGCCTTATCCTGGGAACCGTGCTCGGGAGTTTTCGCGAATGCTGATGCTCTGAAGCATTTTGACTAGCGAGAAGTTCCGTTGTGCAAGAGCTGGCTAGAAAGATGGACCTTGATCGCAACAACAACAGAGGCGAGCGCGAGAGATGGCGAGACCGCCATAGCCAGGAATTAAAGAACATGATGCAATTCCCTTAACTCAGGACCCAAAAAAAAAAAAAAAAACGTCCAGATTATAAACTTCAACTATATCGACTCTCACAACCGCATAGTTTTGCTAACTCAGATAGTTCAATTCCTCTAACAGAAAAAGGACATCTCGTTCAGAATCCAGAGCAAAGTCGATTGTGCCGAACTCGAGACCAAAAAAAAAAAAAAAAAA
>Ga0209208_10011622_pt1 | contig 11254 bp, 6 predicted proteins | sample S1TSphfallax_3_FD_187694 | JGI IMG/M metagenome (GOLD analysis project Ga0209208, IMG submission 187694) | Host-associated microbial communities from peat moss isolated from Minnesota, USA - S1T2_Fd - Sphagnum fallax MG (SPAdes) (version 2) | ecosystem: Host-associated > Plants > Peat moss >...
CACAATATAGGCACTGTGTTTCTCAAATTTTTTCTTTGAATCACATTTTCTTCTTTCTCACTGCACACAAATTCACGCACCGTGTTTCTCAATTTTTTTCTTTGATTCACATTTTCTTCTGTCTTTCTCACTATGGAGCCGTCTCAAGAGCCAAGTTTCCTGTCCCAGATGATGATGATGTGTTCAAGCTCTTCATTTCCCTTGTTCATTGTGCCTCACACAGCACATCCAGCTCCCCTCAAATCCAAGAGGGATTGGAAAGATGATTCTACAGGATTGTTGATGGATTTGTTTGAGGAAAAGTTTCTTGCCAATAGCATGAACAGCTTGACACAGCAGCAGTGGCAAGAAATTTTATTGAGGATTGAGGAGGCATTTCCATGGACCCCTCCGCATACTTGGGCTCAAGTTCAGTCCAAAGTACACAAAACGCAGAAGAAATTTAATCAGTTGAAACAGGAGAATGGAGAATCCGGCACAGGTCAATGCAAATGGCCATGGTTTGAGCAATGTTTAATGATTTGGGGTAAGACTGCCAAGGCTTGTGGCAGTGCTGGAGGCATGGACAATGCTGTTCCAATTGATTCGGTGGGTGGATCTGCGCAGGAGCTTGCCAACTTGGAGGATACTGAAGAACATGATGCTCCTCCTTCTCCAGATAGACAGGCTCCTCCATTTGCAAGCAACTCTTCTCAAGTCAGTAAGACTCCACGCACACCGAGGTCAGCAGCTTGCAAGAAGCCAGGGGTGGACTGTAAGCCTCCACAAAAATCTGTTCATAAGAAATTGTGTAGAGGGCAGGGAGAGAAAATTAGATGGAGCAACTAAAAAGGTGGGCAGACTATGTGTGCATGTGTGGCATCTTGTCTGCCTGCCTCCCTTTCTGCCAGCGAATTTCAAGGAGGAGGCAGACAGAAGCCAAGGTTTTCCCAATCATGTGCGTGACCCAAAAGAAGCCCAAGGTGCTGTGTACTCTGCTCTCAAAACAGGGATAACCATTGCATGTGCCAACAATTTTAAGGTACAGCAGGGTTTGAGATTCTTTACCAATCAACCCAGGAATCAACCATCAGATTGAAAATTTTCAAAATATAAAAGTTATCCGTAAAGTCAGGAAAAGACAGCACCAAAACCCCTGTTTGGTCACATAGGGAATGAGATTTCAAAAAACAGGAAAAAAAAACAGTACACTAGGCCTCAACGGGGCATGAAACTCAGTTTAGCAGCAAATTTGGTGCTAAACTGAGTTTTCCCTGTCCTTGCTTTTCCTGAATGCCTTCAACGAATCGCTGCTGCTGTTTTGTGTACTGTAGCTATAAATGTTCTCGTGCCTCGTGCATTTAATCCCGAGTCTCAGTATTTCACACCCTTATTTAATAACATTTCATGACTTTGGAGACAACAGCCAGGAGGGGATGAAGTATCAAAAGAGGGGTGCAAGTCCGGCCTCACAGGGTATGACTTTACGGATAACTCTATTTTCAACGATGTTACAGGACCTTGAACCTATTCCAGAAACAACTACCTGGAAGCAACTCAATGCAATTAACAGTTCATTTTCTTGTGACTTTAATAAAAACGCCACACCACTCTGTTCCCGAGCTTTTACCGATGACTGCTGGCTTTACAAAGGACATTTCAGGACTCCACAAATGACAGAACGACAATCGATGACTCAAGTTCTTATGTCAAAACCTTAAAATCTCCTGACCAGTTTTCATAGAACGAAAGATTGCACCACAAGCTTACCAGGCACCTTCTGTAGGCAGTTATGATGAACGTTGTGGAACGGACAGTAAGATAAGTGTATGGTAAAGGTTGGGAAACACACTCTTGGCAGGTGGCCTCTGCAGGTTGCTTACCCTACAAACCTCTCACGGTTTCAGTTCCGTCAGTACGTTTTTCCTTACCATGAATTACGTGGGAATCTTATAATGTACATTCATGCAACCTTTGAGGTAGTACGTCCTTCCAAATTCCAATTTGTGAGCATCCTTTTTCTCCAATACAGAAGTTAAATTCAGCACCATTCCCCACTTGTCTTTTCTTGGGAATTTGTCGGCTCTGCTCAGAGGGTGAGACATCATCTGAGGAGGTGGGATCACTTGCATATAGAAATTAGGAGCAGCTACCCTAGTAATAGGGGCTGGGAATTCAAAATCAAGGAAATGTAACTTTAGATGCAAAGAATCTGGAAATAGCTTTACTTCATTACACTACTGCAGGTGACATTTGATAATATCTTAAGCATGCATGGAAAACAAACTTCTAGTGTTGCTGCAACCATGGAAAATTAACAATCAAAGAAAACCAATAACTTTTGACATGCAATGTTTTTGACTCGTTGAATCGTTGAAGTAGTGTCATCGATGTAGGATTAACAGCCAACAACTTAGCAACATCAGTCCAGAGTTGACAACTTTCAAAATATGGTTGGAGTTATCTTTGAGAATAATAGTTGCGAAAACTATTAGAAATAATAGCCTAATAGTCTGCAGTAGAAAAATAGTTATAATACCAGCTAGCCTCAGGTAAATTTCTTAAACAGAAAAACATCAGAGATAAGAAGAGGTGTGGTAAGGAAATGTTAGGACAACTGAAATGTGGAACCTTACACACATGTGCATGCCATCTGCTATAGCTAGGATAATATAGGCAGCTCTTTATGAATGAAGAAAGCATCAGTGTTGGCCGGTTCTACTTACAGGGTACCTGGATCATGGGTTTTAAATTTTGAAAAAAAATCAGAACTGGAACCAAAAATGGGAACCAGTCAGCAACCAGAACCAAAACTGGGAACCGACCTTCAGTTAGAACCGGACCCAGAACCAGAACTGAACCCAAAACGTATTGCATACAATTTTTGGTTCTTCACTTTTTAAAATTAAAAATTCAAGCTTTAAAGTTTTTTTTTTCCCCCCTTTCTGACTGAGGTTAGACATGTTATTAGTTTGAGAAAAAAATCAGGGTTTGGAATAGTAACAACACCATTTTTTAAAATAATAATTTGGGTTGGGGCTGGGGGTAGCATTAGGCATGTAGATCTTACTTCTGGAAAATGTCTCAAGTATGCAATTTTTTAGATATTATTATTATTTTGTTTAGTGACATATGTGGTCACATTTCATTGGTGGTATAGTGCTACTAACTAGAAAAGAATCAGTTTTAGACTTGGTAGGTAAACATAGTTCCGATTTAGGACCGGACTCACTTAAGAATTTATTTATAAAGAACTGGGAATTGGGGGTCTTGAAATGTGAAGAACTGGGACTGGAACTGGACCACAGGTTCTATAATATATTCTTTGAAATCCTTGAACCACAACCTGGGGTTCTTTCACAAAAGAAAAATTGTAAGTTGGGAACCAGGCCCAGAGGTTCTCTTGAAAACTAAGAACCAGCTAACAGAGAAACCAACCAATGAGGGCTGTTAAGTGTGCAAATATTCCTTATAGGCTTGTATGCACTAAGAGCATCTCCACCCAAACATTGTAAACAACTCCTTTATGTTAGAATACAATAGTGTTGAGTCATCCCTGTGCCCACGCACAAATGCCATAAAAGGCCCTTTAAAGAGTCAAAGATCATTTATATCTGTACATCTGGACGAGTAATAGTCACTCTCCAAATCCATAGTAGGAAAAAGCTTTAAAGCTGTTTAAATGACCACTGCAAAATGGACATCAATACAGGTGAGCAGCAGGATTTACGTCATCCTACACCAAGATTTAATCAAAAGGGGTGTTCGCAGGTGTGGGGTGGAGATGCTGCAAGGACATCACACAGAAAATTCTCTAAAATATGGCATATCACACCCCATAATTGCCCGTCGAATACTAATTTTGATTGGTTTTTACTGTTTCCGTCGCCATGCCATCTAGTCCACACAGTGTGGTTTTTCCTTCACTCAAGAGTCATCGGTATGGCATCTTGTCCATGCCCTATGGTTTTCCCTCCTGTCAAGAGCGGGGTAACGTGTAACGAGTAAAAGTCTGAAATAAAGGCTGGCTCTTACATGTACACAGTTTCTGAGACTTCCTTGCTGCTTTCCTTGTACTGTCACAGTCTACAATTCCTCCCATCTTCGGCAATAGTCTACTCTGCATCTTCTTGTCTTGTGCGCCCATTATGGAGCTCTTTGACAGAAATGCTCGGAACCTGCAGGGCTGGAGTTACCCAGCCCTTATGACTGTACCAGTTCCGTTTGGGATGAACTCAAGTTCATCCCAATTATTGGATCTCCTGCAGGCATTGAGGTTGGGTCACTTTTTCTTTTCTTTTTTTCCCTTGCTTACTTCAAGGCTACCAATAAAAAAAACTTATTTGGCTGCCCAAGCATTTCAAAGCCCAACTACCTATCTGACCTTGCATCTACTTACCTCCACCCCACCAAAAACCCTAAACCTCGTTGCCACTCAAACCTTGCCCTTGTAGTTTTTTGGAGGAGAGGACCATTGTTGGAACCAAAACCTGAGCACAGCGAAGACAGGAGCCAGAACTTGAGTGTGAATGTAATCATTGTTTAGAGGAAAGGTCATTGTTGTAATTTGGTTTTGGAGCAAATGAGTTGTTAAATGATTAGGAACCAAGTGTTGCTACAACATAGCAACTTAATATTGCTACAACATCGGAATGCAACGACACGTTGTTACAAAATTAAAGTGCAACGAAGATGGTGTTGCAAAAGACGGTGCTAAAGTAATGTTGCAAAAAATGTTGCTGAAAACAGTGCAACAAAAGATGTTGCTGAAACGTTGATATAGAAAACGTTGTTAAAGTGTTGTTGCAAAAGATGTTATCCTAGAAGACAACCTAAGTGGCACATAAGTGTACATCAACCCTTATTTTTTTCTCTGTCTTTTTTTTTGGTCTATGTCCCCTTGCAGGGAAAATGATTATGAATGTTGTGCTCGACGTCACCTTCTAATCTTCTTACTAAACCAGGGTAGAAGACAACGACAAATGCAACAATTGTTGTCATCTTCTAGTCTTCTTATGAAATCACGGCAAAGATGAACATGAGTGCACCTCATTGTCATTTTCTGCTTTTTTTTCTTGCATTATAGAAGACAACGATGAGTTGAAATGTTTGTCATAATCTTCTATTGGTTTATTTTGGGTTGTAAAAGACAACGACGAACCTCATGGTTTGTCATCATCTCTTGGTTTTTTTCCTTGTGTTATAATAATATATTTGGAGTAGTATTTTGGACTTTGCATTGAGGCATTTGATCCAAGGAGGCCTTCCTCTGAATTCACAATTAGTGCATGACTTTATTATGTAACGATAAGAAAATAAAATGTTAATGGTCTCATTGACAAACAATTTGTGAATGCCAAATGTTTTCAGCAAGAAATCAAGGAAGTGGGAAGTGGGAAGTAGGTAAGGAAGTTAGATTTGAAAACACTTTTAAAATGTGATCCATGAGGAAAGAGTTTGGTAGCTTATTATAGTGATGTTCCTTTAGCCTAGACCCCACTATTACTTGCTTTTGGATTAGAGTTGGAAGGAAGGACCACCCCCTTGTCTATATGTGTGTGGGCATTGAAGAGAAGCCAACCAGGTGTTTTATATTTACAAAAGATGATGACAAGCCTCCCGGCTCATCTTTTTTGTTTTTTTTTTCAATTGCAGAAAACCATGAGAAGCTAAAAGGTTCATTGTTATCTTATGGTTTTTTTGGGGGTTGTAGAAAATGATGACAAGCCTCCCAACTCATCATCGCCTTATGGGTTTTTTTCTTGGGTTAAAGAAGACGATAACAAGCTTCCCAACTCATTGTCATCTTGTGGTTTTTTTCCTTGGGTTGTAGAAGACGACAACAAATTGCAAAGCTTGTTGTTGACTTATTTTTCTTGAGTTACACAAGATGACCACGAGCCTCTCGGCTCATCGTGTTTCGCTAATTTTTCTTGACTTGCAAAAAACGACAATGAACCGAAAGTTCATTATCATCTTATGGTTTTTTTTCTTAAATTATAAAAGACAATAACAAGCATAGCATGCTGACTCATTGTTGTTTTGTGGTTTTTTTCTTGAGTTGCAAAAGACGACAACAAGCCAGGAAGCTCATCATCATTTTATGTTTTTTTTTAAAAAATTGCACAAAATGACAACAAGCCTTTTGGCTCATCATCATCTTGTGCTAATTTTTTTAGGGTTGCAAAGCACGATGATGAGCCGAAAAGCTCGTCATCGTCTAGTGCATTTTTTTCATTGTTGTACACAAAGGTGCCACATGTCATGCCCAATAATTAATGTAATTATTAATATTTTTAATTATAAAAAATAATATAAATGAATTAATGTAAATAATTAATCAATATAACCAAATAGTTCTAATAAATATTAATGTAATAATTTAGTTTTATGATTATCATACTAATTAAATTGAATTATAATAAAAATATAGTAATTTAATTTTATAATTAGATTATATTAATTAATTTTAATAAAAAATAAAACTTCTAAAACACAAGGCCTTTAAGCCTTTAAATATAATGAACAATATTTATTATTACTAGTAGTAAAAACATTTAATTTTGAAACTCTTCTTGTTGTAAGTTATTGCTTTTGTATAAAAAAGTTGTAGCATGTTGGAAAAAATAAGTTATTATCCATTTTTAAATGTTGTTTGTAATTGTTTGTTTAAAGGACCTTGAAGTTCCTCGATAGCGGTGGCAATTGCCATTGTTGGGGAAATTCAAAAAATTATTTTGGATTGATTGTTGTTTAAGGATTTAAATGTGTTTGTTGTAGGATGGCACGTCCCCAAAAGAAACTTAAACGCCAAGCAAATGTGACTATTGATAATTAACAACAAATGAATATTGTAGCAAATGAAGAGGAAAGTGAAGTGAAACAAAAAATTATCATTTATACTCCTACTTTTGATGGTAAACCCTAAACCCATTCCTATTGTTGAAAGTAAATTTGTTGTGATGGATGATATGTTTCACATGATAGGGTTTTAAAGAGTGTAATGCAACACATTGTGAATAAGAAATCCCAATCCGAACCATGAACCCCATCTTCATTCTTTATTTGAGAATGGGGATGGGATTTTTCTTTTGCCCAATTTTTTCCAAGCAACATTCTGATCATTTTAAAAGTTTAGCTGCTAGCCTATTTGTAATGCCCTCCTTGTATTTTATGTTTTTTTATTAGTTTGCAATACCTTCATATTTTTAAAGTTCTTTTGTTGGTCTATTTGCAATACCTTCATATTTTGTAAGGTTTTATTGTTGACATGTTTGCAATACTTTCATCATTTTTAAGGATTACTTGTTGGTTTGATTTTAAATGTTGTTCTTGTAGGGGCTCTGGTGGTTTCACATGAAAATGATCAAGTCGAAATACCACCAAATCATGGAATGGAAGATGCAAATTGGGTTCACAAAAGGTCAAGGTGGAAGTGCAAGATCAATGGATCCATTGACACTTATGTGGCTAAGTGGTTGTTTTGCCGACATTTGGACAACAAACACAAGTTTCGCATGGACATAAACAAATACAGTTGTCCTATTCATGTTGGGGGACCAAGGCAATAAAATCACCATGTTATGAACGTTTGAATTTTGGACAACCGCATCCAAGGCAAAAGCGGAATGAAAAGAAAGCCTTTGATCGAATGAAAAAGAAAACGGAGTTAGAATGGGATGAATTCCGAGCCCAAGTGTGACAAATGAAATTGGTTAACTAGCCTTTGTTGGTATGTTTAGCCTCCAAAATCTTTTTGGGCATCATTGGGATTCCTAGATGAGGGGTGGGGTTCATCCCACAAAGTGCATGGGCACGCCTTGAAAAGGATAATAACGTTGTTGACACAATCGAAACAAGCTAAATTACCTATGTAAAGCCTTTGAAAGTTGCATGGGGTGCTCATAATTAGACATTGGAGTCTAATAAATGCAACTAAGCCAAAGAAATGAATGCAATATATAAATATCACAATTCAAAAATCATTCATGGGTGGTATATTTCCATACTTATGTTTTTTTTTGTTAATATTGTCTGCATCTTAACATTGGAATCTATTTTTTTATTTCTATTTTTGGTGTTAAGTTTCAGGGCACAACAAAGGAGACTTTTGTTGCATATGCAATTCGACTTATATTTGAACATCGTTAATTATTTACTCATCATCATGCAATAAAAGCTATAGAAACTACAACAAAATATCACACCATTATGGGCATCCTTTTAGTTCATCTTCTTCATAGGAATAATTATAAATATAGCTTTAGTGCACATATGCACCATTTTTGTATCGAGCCATCTTAGATTAAAGTAGCATGATATACTTTTATAACCATCTTTTTTATAATGTCGTTGTAGTGTGAAAAGAGGTTGTATTGCTGATTTAGAATCAGATTTTTGCCCTGAGTTCTAGACGTTGTTGCAGCTGCCAATGTGTGGTGGTGGCGCCCCATCATGGCTGCATGGAAATGCATGGTGAGTTTTGGAATGACGGCCAACATTGATGGAGTCCGAATTAAAAAGATTGCAAGGCGGCGAGCTCTGGATCGGATTGGGTCGGCATTTAATGATCTGAAGGAGCTTCTGGAAGAAGCTACGAATCTTTTTAGGAAAGGATCAGAAGACTAGTAGAGCGAGGATAATTTTAGGAGAAAAGAAAAGGCAAATAGACAAGAAGCGAACATGGGAAGTAGGGAGGAGATCAGAGAGCTTAGACAGGAAGAGAAGAAATGAGTAAACTTCTGTAGAAGGAGTTAGACTTGACTGATGAACTTCCGCTGCGTTTTGGGTTGAGGCACTATGCTTCTTCTGTAGAAGGTATGGAGTAAAGAGACTAGGGAGAGATGAGACTCTGAGATTATCATGAGACCAACTATGGCAGATGTTGCTTGGGCTGTCGGATGTAAATATTGAGTGAAGATGATATAAGAACTGGATCTTTCTTTTTGAATTGCATCTCTGTGCATATGTTCTAGAGGATGTCGTGTTATTGTGTCCGGTACTCTCAGAAGCAGAGAGAAAGTGTAGAAAGATCGAGCGTGAGGAAGATGCCGCTCAGCAGAAGTGAGAAAGGATCAGAGAGACGTTAGGCGCCGAGGTCCTACGGCAGGGTCTTATGTGTCGTCTGTTCAAATGGGTCCCCCCCCTCTTTTTGGTTACATCGTTACTTGAACATTTTCGTATCAATTCACTTGTTTTAATTTTGGGGTTTATAGATTTTGGGATCATCTTATGCCATGTTGCACACAATACTCCCATCCATCACAAATGGATTACATTTATTATAAATCAAATGAACAATACCCTCATCTAATAAGGTTAACACATTCTGTGGCCATGCTAGAGCATTTAAGCAATACCTTCATTATCCTTATCATGAAATACTCACACAATAACCTTAAGGAAAAAATGTAATTAAATATTTTTATATAATTACATTGCCCATTTTCATGAAAGGACCCCTTGGTGCATAAACTAGTTTGTCTATGCGGGTACTGCAAACTTTTGATCTTCTTTTGTTTATGGTTGGGTTCTCCATAAAACGTTTCAAATTGCAATACTTGCATATCAACCAACTTGTGTTCATGTTCCAGTACCCCAATTTAAATTTTTGTTTAATATATGTTTCAAATAGATAATGGGGACATTGGGTTTAAGATTTAAGAAAATTAAGCCCACCTTTTTGTTGTTAATTGTTTTAAGATAACCTTTTTCCTAACATTTATATTATTTTCACGGAATATTTTGGAAGTGAATTTATGTTCACATACACACACATATATAAGCAAGTTCTTGTTTTTCTTTTCTTTTTCCTTAGAGTAGAGGAAAATGAAGGTGGCTCCATGGCAAAGGTATGAATGATAAAAAAACCTTCCCACTAGTTGGGGTCCCCCCCCCCAAATTAGGTTTAAAACACGTCTCTTTAGGCTAATGTAATAACATGGCAAGCTCAACATTTCATTGTTGAATAGTTATTCTATTTTGAGGATTCTATGTTGAATACAGAATATTTTAGAACATATTTTATTTTCCACTACAATTTTTTTTCATTGAATTTAGTTTTTTGAAAATTTCAACATTTTTGAAAGGTAATTGTAATTAGTGTCAAAATTGCCAAGTACCCTGTCATTTTTTTGGGACGAATTTTGGTCACTTGGTGACCAGAAAATGGTACTGCAACCTTTACAAAATATTTGTTGTAGGAAAAAATGGCCTATAGTCAGCAGAATGCTTTCATGATTTTATTACAATTATGTATCCAATTAATATTCTATACACAATTTAGGGTTATGCAAAAATAATTCCAAAATCAGGTTTAACATTTAGTTCTAAGAAAATTGTTAAATTCCATCATTAAAGTTATGCAACCAATTTTTTTTTTGTTTATTTAATTTAGGGTCAATGTAGGAATTTTTTTATAAAGGTTTTAGATCAACGTTTTAGGGTTCATTGTTTAGGTTTGTTTAATTTTTCAAATCTAAAGATATGCATCCATTAGGTTGTAATGTCTACATAATTTATGGGTTATGCAAAAGAAATTTACCAATATTAGGTTTAAGGTTTTTTTTTTTTTGGTATAAAACTATTTACTTTTTAGATGAAGGTTAAAGTTTTCAATTTGTAATATCGTACCCTATCACCCTATGTCAAATCACAAATCGCAATATTTAGGTAAATTTATGTTATGCAATTTGCCCTTGATTTACTAATGCAGAAACTTGTACCTTCATCATCAAATTATATGTATAAGGTTATGTAAGTATATCTTGTCTACCAAATGCAATACCTACATCTAATATATCAAAAAAATAGAAAATATCCAAAAGATACCTATTTTTAAAAAATTAAACAATTGGCTAAAAACCCCACTTCAGGAAATTGGCGACAAAAAACCCTAAACCCTATGTTAAAGGTTGAGTAGAAAAGTTAGGCTTTCATAGTAAATGAATTCCATGCCAGCAACCCTAACACTGAACCCCAATTATGCCTGCCGAATTCTCATGTCTTGTTGGTGTATTCTATACAGGGGGAGGTCCAGTCAGGATCCCACAAGATAGAGTCAATGATTCAAGACTTTGAAGAGAAAGAAAGCCTTCTGCTGAGAAAGATTGCAGGCTTGGAGCTGGCTAAAGAACGGATTCAGGAAGGGGCTGTTTCAGATCTTGAGCAATTACGTATTGAGGTAACATGCTCTTTTGTCCCCTCTTTTGGGTGAATTCTGCAAAAGGGGTTTTTGATGCTATATCAGTCATGAGCCCTACAAACTATCAATTGC
>Ga0209208_10011623_pt1 | contig 11254 bp, 8 predicted proteins | sample S1TSphfallax_3_FD_187694 | JGI IMG/M metagenome (GOLD analysis project Ga0209208, IMG submission 187694) | Host-associated microbial communities from peat moss isolated from Minnesota, USA - S1T2_Fd - Sphagnum fallax MG (SPAdes) (version 2) | ecosystem: Host-associated > Plants > Peat moss >...
AATGCGAGGTGTTTTGCCCCTTGCTGTCGAGCTCTAAACATTCGGGAGTCCCGGAGGACTCCAAATCCCCAACTTTTCCAAGTGTTGGGCTTCACCCCCACACTTGGCCAAAGTGGGGTTGCGACAACACTTAACATCCATTTGATGAATCAAGGTCAAGGGTTGCTCCAAGTGACATGAGTATGCGAATTGAAACAAATTTTGCTATAAAGGCAAAAGTTTCTTCAAAGTCAATGCCATGAGTTTGAAAAAAACCTCCAACCACTAGTCTAACTTTGTACTTGTCATCTTTCTTATTGCCTTTCTTTTTATTTTGATAGCCCATTTTGTGCTAATTAGTTTTCTTCCTACAAAAAAAAATACAAACTCCCAAGTTTTTTTTTTCATTAATGATTGAAAATATTGTTCATCCGCAACTTCTTTCTAGAATGTTTTCTATCTATTCCAGTCAAGGCTTCAGTCACAATGATCAATACGCTAATAGTGACCATGCTAGCAAAATGATCCATGAATCTTAATGGTGCTCCTTTGAGTTGTTCTGATTTTCACCTTGCATTTTGTACTTGGGAGTTTACAAATTCTTCCTCTTGTTGTGCATTTTCAATGGGTAAAACTATTTCAGGTTAATGTTCTTGTATGATCAGATCTCCTTCTTTTAGTTCCAAAACGTTAGTTTGATCAACTACAATTATGTCAAAGCTATTACTATCCTTTGGCTCCCAATCTCCTCTTTGAAATGAATTAGCTCCCATTATTGACTAAAGTTGGACATCATCCTTTACAAAAACCTGAGTAAATTTCTTTTGATCCTCCCCTTTTTGCTTCAATTTTGGATAAAATGATTGAAGCTTTTCATTAAAATTCACAATCATGCTTATGATTAATTTTTTAAATTCTAAAACAATTAATTAATAACCTTTTAATTCCAAACTGCAACCCACAAATATGCATTTTGTGGATTTTTGTTCCAATTTCGACATTCTCTCAATTGACTTGTCGATGTATGCCTTACATCCAAAATTCTATAAATGCCTTAAACATAAGGTTTTTTTCCAATCCATGTTTCCTCTAGAGTCATTTGACTCAAAAAATTTGTGAGGATTTTTCGCCTTGAAATAAGTGGGTGTGTTGACGACCTTTACCCAAAACCTTGTGCTCAACATAGGTTAATGGTGTACATTATAACATACAAGGAGCAGCCTCAACAATAGTCTAATTAACCCTTTTAACGACACCATTTTGCTGTGGTGTGTATGGTGCAAAGGTCCAATGCATTAATTCCATGAACCTTGAAAAAAATTTAAACTCCAATGAACAAAAAATTTCACCATTGTCAATCCTAAGGATTTTTTAGTTTCTTCCCAAATTGTGTTTTAACAAAATCTTTCCACTTTTGAAACTTTCTAAAACATTCATTTTTGCTTTGCATGAAACTCACAAAAGTTTTTCTTGAAAAATCATTTGTAAAAGGTAAAAAAATACCTTGAGGCCATTGAATGATGTGACTTTAGTTGGTCCCCAAACATCTAAATGAAGAAGTCCAAGTATTTTAGTAGTGCAAAATGTTCCATTCATTGGAAATGGCTCCTTGTGTTGCTTACCAAATGCACAACTTTCACAAAATGTCATGTCAGATTTGCTTCCATCTAGAAGTTTTTCAACAAGTTTTTATTTGAGGTGCAATCACACTAACACATACACAAACAATTGTAACCAATGTTTGGTTTTGTGTATCTAACTTTAAAAAATAAATAAAGAATTCCAAATGGAATTATTTTCACATAATATTATTTTCAATGTATTGGTATATATACTTTAAAAGTTTGAAATCAATCCAATGAATGAAAAATATTTTGAAAACATTGTAATTAATGTTTTTAAGCAATAAAAGGACTTGTAAATGGATTTTATTCTTTTGACAATGACATATTTTAAACAAATTTTTGATGTAAACCATAACATAATGGTGTGATGAATTTTTTTAAAAATTCAAGACTTTTTAAAATACTTTTGTTCAAAATATTCCTAGAATATTTTAAAATAAACACCAAACAAACAATCACCTAAGGGGGTGGATGTGCCTCATGATATCCCGTTTGCATCCTTCGAACAATAAATTCACATTCCCATTGTTGAGATGACCAAGGCATATGATGCTAGAGGTCAAAGTTTTTCATCTCAACATTACTTGTTACTAGTGCAGTTTTTGCAAGAGTAAGGATTTCACATTTCAACTTGTAAAGTTGGTTGGTTCGTTTTCCTTTGGCCACAACACTTTTCTTGTTATTTTAAATCGTGCAATAAATCTCTTCAAATTCAACTATGTAGCCCATGGAAATAGTTTGTCTTAGTGAAAAGAGGGTTTTAACTAGTCTTGGTGCATACAACACATTAGTGATCGAAGACAACACGTACTTTATTTGCTCCAACATTCAAAAACACCATGATCTTTCCTTTACATTATTTTTTAGATTGAATTATCTGCAAGATATATCCTCATAGGCATGATTAATATTTGAATTAATCGTGTTTGTGATAGAGATGCATATATGCACTTAAATCAACGTATGATGTTACGTCATGTAAAGAAGTAGACAAGGCTAAAACAAATGCTTCTCCATAGTTTGCATTGTTCTTTTTTTCTTCTTTTGTTTGTGTGTCCTTTTTTTTTTTTTTTTTTTTTTTTTTTTTTTTTTTTTTTTCCTTTTTTCTTTTTTTTTTAATTTTTTTTTTTCAATCTTTGGCCCAATGTCCTTGTTCCTTGCAATAATTACAAATGTCCTTGTTACGATCCCTGGTATGTTTGGAGCTTGATCTTTCAATCATCAATGCTACAATTTTTCTGCCTTGATGGGTTTTTCCTTTTCCTTCCTCGTAAGTTTTTCATTCAATAGCTTTGTGTTCATTACATCCCACATCCAATCCACTGGTCGAAAGGTTTCCATCATGGTGATCACGTTTTGGTAATTGCCTAGCAAGCTTATGAGAAGGACCATTACTTTCACCTCATTTGGTATTGGTGCTTCAATGGCTTCCAACTTGTTGAAATGAACTTCTATTGTGTTAGTGGGACTCATCTAAGACATGAACTTGCATGTCAGGAAAATCTTGTTTGCTAATCTTTGTTGACATGATGGTTAGCAAGTGCATTCCAAATCCCTTTCGCAATCTTCTCCTTTCTTATGGCCATTAGTTGGTTACTTGACAGACTTTGAACAAATAAGTTCAAGGCCTTATTCTCCTTCTCTGTGTAGGCCAATAATGTAACCATGTTTCCTTCTGGCTTCACTTCGGTGTTGTCAATTACTCCCCATAGCTCCCTTGCTTTCAATAAGGTCTCCATTTTGAACTTCTAGAGCATGCATTGCTTTCCTCCAAACTTCTTCACCACTTTGTATTGTGGGCCCATAACCTATGAGATTTCAATTGCGTTTTCCATGGTGCAACATATTCTATCCAAAGACACAATGTAGGTACAAACACAACAACACAGCAAGACAAACGAAGCAACACAACAAAGACAATAGATCTAGTTTGAAGAGAAAAAAACAAGAAGACTAAATGCAATAGTGCAAAGAATTAAAATTCCAATGTGCAGAGTGCAATTTGCAAAGTGAATTAACAGAAAGTTGAAGTTGATTTCATAGCATGGTGCATCAATTTATACTAAAACTAACTAGTCTATTCCTGATAAAGCACTACTAGTAGTAATCTACATATGTTTTATGTTAAGCTGACCATCATTGTCGCCATCATTATGAATCAATGGTAACTTCTAGTCACCACCAAGTTGCTGGCGATCCACTGCAAGCATCTTTCCATTATCACCACCGCTCGTGATCTAGTTCTAAAAATCTGTTAATCTAAAATTAATTAATCACTTCATTTCTAACACTGTAATCACATGCAACGAGGTTTGACGCATGAAGATGAATGGTTGCAAAACACCAAAGGTGATAAACTTGTAGAAATGCTTGGACAATGAGAGACAGAAACATCAGAATAGTGAATAGGAACAATGAGTAACATGTGTTTTGGAAACTTGGGGAGCATGGGCAAAAGTAATGGCACCTTATGATTGCTAGAGATTTGATACAAATTGATAACACAAATTAAGTCAATCATTTCATAACCTTGGGACAGCAATTTGTATGCACCAGTGTTGGCCAATTCAGAATCTGGTTTTCACTGTGATTCCTGGTTATGTGGATTGTAGGTGCTGGTCTGTGGAGAATTCAGAATTGGAACCAGGCCAGGAACCCCTTATTGCTCGAACATGAAGGCATCCTACTACTAAACTCAAACCTGAATTGAAACCCGGATGGAAAATTATATATATGTTTCCCAGTTCCACTTCTCTAAAGGTCCATTCACACTTGGTGTTCGGGCTTTAGTGTCGAGGGCCCTAACACCATGCTAGTCATTTAGGACTTACACCTACTTACCATGGACATTTTATGTCAAGTTAACATTCACTTAACATTATGATATCACCCATTTAACATTGGGTGCCACCTAGATTTTCATTTAACACTGACTTCACATCAAGTGTGAATGCACCATAAGTAAATTAGTACTATTTGCAATAGCCTGAAATCTAGTTATTTGAATAGAAAGAACTAGATTCAAATAACAAGTTCAGATCTTCACAGAACAAGCCCATTTCTTTCTGCAACCACTTACTCATCAAGTCACATATACCTTATTAGACACACTACAAAGCCTCAATATTTCTAACAGAGCATGTGTTAATCTTTACTTTCTTCACAATGAAGTTATAAGAGGTACACACAATTGAATCCATTGACTTTCCAACACACAAGTTCTCCTATAGTTCATACTAAAACATATAGAGAAATCCAGTCAAATTTCTGTTTGGTGTTTAAGCCTTTTGGATTATATTCTTGTAAGCTGGGAGGCCTTAAGGAACCTACATAAACTGGCTATTGACTACTTGAAAGTTGGCAGAATCAGAAATACTGGAATGCACATACAAGGCATACAAATCATGTAAGTAAATACCAGCATTTTTCTGGCTAAAGAACACATGTTGAAAGTGTCCATATCAAACCTTCTCTAATCTTGGGACGCTGATCATTCCAAGAGATGCCATTAGAAACACACTTAAGATCATGAAATGATTTAGGGTTTATACAACCACCACCAATGGTGTCTTTGTTTAGACACAAAAAAGTCAAAGAAATAAAGGGTTCTAAAAAACTAAGAGGGCATCTACAAAACCTTCTAATTAAGGACAAAGTAGACAGAAAAACTGGAGAACAATATGAAATAAAAAAAAGGACAATGCAGAAAATCCAAACTCATATGTGAAGAGGTCAGGGTTAGCTGAAAAAATTGCGCAATTGAATAATACCCATTGGGAACATTCTTGAGGCACTGTTTCTCCTCAAAACAAGCCATTCCTGATATAAGCTTGGTTGGCAATAGAAGCTGACTTACTACCAGCAATGCAAAAATCATGAAACAACCATAAAAGATATCTGCAAATGTAGGCTCAGTCTCACCATAAGTCATGAGATAGATCTCCCAAGTCCCCTGCAACAACCTACACACTTTCAAAGAGATTCCTATTCATTCTTGCGGCAACACCGAGAAACAGGACAACAGATGGATTGAGGGATTTACATAGTTCATTTCATTTGCTGTTCATGAGGCAGGAAGGCTCTCTCATCTCATTGCCACAGCTTGCACCACCAGCGTGCCAGCCTGTTTGCAGCAGCCCACCCTAGTAACTGCCGCTTCACAAAATGCATGACAAAACCTAAAACAATTCCACATAGTTCCTTCTAGCACCAACTGATTCTGGAAGCAATGAGAATTTGCACAGATGTGCAGACCATTTGGAGGTTGAAATCAGCAAAAGAATGCAAAACAATATTGTCAGTTGGATGGTTTCAACTGGAAACTACCTGATGAAATCAATGTTGTTTGGAGTGTTGGAAGGAGAGAGAGACTAGGTGTGAGACAAGGTACAAGGAGTGAGAGAGGTACAAGGTTATACAATGTGCAAGGAGAGAAGGAGAGAGAGAGAGATGTACAAGGAAAATTCTAAGACTCTGTATCATCCTTTTGAGATGATGCTAGGATTTCCTCTCTTCTCTCCGGCTTTTGCTTTACAAGGCCCACCTCCTCGTCAATGGCTGATTGCTGTAGCTTCTGTGCTTCCTTGGCCTTGAGAGTCTGCAGTTTTGCATAGTTATAGAAGCAGACACCAACAAAGGCAACAGCATAGCCCAAGAGGTTCACGGGCGTAACCATATCCATGATGACGGACCATGAAAAAGCAATGAGCAGCCAGTCTTTCACCACACCAGCGACATTCATTGTGAGAGCCGAAGTTTTCCCTACCAACAGAAATACTGCCAAGTTGAGAAGAAAAGCAGCCGTGGAGTTTGTTCCAAACACAAGGAAGTCGAGCTTGAAAGAGGAAGTTGCCCTCAAAACCGGATACTCCACGAGCAACCAAGGAAGAGACAGAAAAACAAAGCAGCAAGGAGCAACATAGTAGAGAGTGGAAATCGGGTTGAGCGTGATGCCCTTGGAGTTTAAAAGAATCTGAATCATGACCAGCCGAATGGCTTCGACCACCACTGCACCCAGTTGCAACAGCACACCAGAGAGATTGAATCTAGCTTCACCATAAGCGGCGATGGCAACTCCCACGGAGATGGCCACCATGTTGGTCATGGTCTTGGAGTTGAAGGCGTCTCTCTTCAGCAGGACGGCAGTGGAGTACACAGCCACAGGCATGAGCGCCTTGAGCATCTGAATGAAGGAGACAGAGAGGTAGATATAAGCGGAGTTTGACAGCCATAAGGAAAGGGAGTAGAGAGCCCCGATTGGCACCACGGACGACAGGAAAAGCTCTCTTGTCATGTTGTTCACAGGAAGCTCCACTAGCTTGAAGACGCGCACCAGCAAGAAGGCGATGGAGGAGCAGAACCCCATGTGGATCATGGTCAGACTGATCGGATATGGCCAGTTATACATCTTGCGATCTAGTATGTACTTGTTGTACACTATCACCGTGAAGCTCAGAAAAATCCATACCGCTACGTATGTGTAGCTTACTATGATCTTCTTGTATACCGCCGCCGCGTTGTTGCTCGCTGAAGTCTCCACTATGCCGCCCATTGCCGGCCTCCTCATCGCTGCTGGTGCAATTACAGCTTCCTCTTTCTACTAGTACCTTCCCCTCTGCCTCTCTTGTATCCTTCCTTCTTGAATTGCGAAGAGGGGAGGATTCTAGATACAACGCAGCTGCTCTTGGTACAAGTGATGATGATCAGAACTCCAGCTGCTCCAGACTCTTCCGATTCAGGTGATCAGTAATACAAGAAGCTCCAAGAAACAATTCAGAGCAAGTATTCTTAAGCACGTAGATGAATTTTGTTGTTCCCAAATTCGAGCTGCAGCTCTGCGGCTGGAGCTCCGGAGAGGCACAAAAAGTCCTGGAATTTTCCAACTTGGAAACTCTCTCGACACTTCTCGGAAAAGCAATCGAATCGAAGCTAATAAGAAAAAAGAGCTAAAACAAACAAACACGCAATCTCAATATCTCACTCCTCTCTTTTTTCCTTCCTTACTACTCAGACAAAATCGCAACCGGACTGGAGGCTGCCTCAGACGCATTGCACAAGAGACAAGTCTCCTGTCTCCTCCCGCTGCTTTGAACCTCGGGTTCTTCCTCGTCTTATGTCCGTTTCAAGTGATATAAAAGCTCGAATTTGAACAGTAGCTGCAACTGCAATTGTAATCACCCGCTACACCGATCGTCCGACGATACCGGTCGCAGCAACGGACGAGCTGTAGAAAGGCAGGCGGCCCGTGGGGCAAGAAAGCTCGGGAAATTCAGAGCGCGAGAGGAACGAAAAGTTCGAGAAATTCGCGAAATGCACGGTGAACAGCGCTCCTCCGAACCCCTCCACACTTGGGTGTTGCCCTGGAAGTTATGCACAATTTATTTTAGGGGGGAAAAGGGGGCTTTGCGGGGGGGGGGGGATCAGGTTATATAGTTTTTCTCCCCAGGATATCAACATGCATAGTTGCTGGATATGTGTCATCTAACCATGCCCCTAAATACAATACTTGTATGATTTTCCAATAGTAGAGTTTTTAAATTAAGAAAACCCCTTGGTATTCAAAACTTGTGTGGATTTTCCCAATAATTGGGTTTTAAAAAAATACCCTTGGTACCTATTCGAAACTCGTGTGGATTTTCAAATAATCATGTTAAAAAGAAAACCCTTGGTATTCATAACTTGTGTAGAATTTCCAATAATTGCATGAAAAAAAACACCCTTGGTACCTATTCAAAACTTGTGTGGATTTTTGAATAATCATGTTTAAAAAAAAAACCCTTGAAATTCAAAACTTCTGTAGAATTTCCGATAATAGTCATGGTAAAAAAAACACCCTTGGTATTTGAAACTTGAGTGATTTCCGGAATCTTAATTCTCAACCATTAATGTCACATGTATGCAGCTTTTTTTTACAAGTAGATGCATATTATTCATATCCATTTGGGAGGGGGGGATTTGGGTTAGCCATGCTCTCAGTATATATATATATATATATATAATTTATTTATTTAACGAAACAATAATTTAAAAATTCAGGATATGAACATGCATAATTGTCACATATGCATAAAATAATATTTGAAACTTATGTAATTTTCAATACCCAAGGTTGTTAAACAAACATTGAAAATGCATCCCGACCAATGAACTAACTTGTTGTGTATGATGCATGCTTAGATGTGGGTGTGTAGTACTCGTATCCACTTGTTAGAATTCAAAAAATTCCTGGATTCATTTGTGCCCTCCACTGTGTCCTACATTCAAAAAGAGTGTAGAACTTGAACTTTTTTTTAAAAAGAAATTTAAACTGGAGGAATTTATAACACTAGGCTAACAACAAATCTCATTACAAAAGTCTAAACCAAAGGCACCCCCCCCTCCCAAAAAAAAAAAAAGTATGTGTGGGGAAAACACATATGTAGTCAAAAAGTTCAACCTCGTGGAAAAGAAAAAGAAAATGGAAAATGTGGTGTGCTCGTTCACCAACAAAAGAATTTGGGGTCTTTTAGTCTTTGCCAATATGTGCTTTTGTATGTCATTCATCAACCAAAGGCCTTTAACCTTGGCCTTGGGTAAACTAGCACCCGCCCTCATACCATGGGTCAAGTTTCAAAAATAAATTGGATTGTTTATAACCATCATAAATTGTTCTATCCTAAGATTAAATAAGGATTTTTTTATTCTTGGAGTCTAAGAGTGTAAAACTTGGACTTTAAAAAAAAAAATCAACTTCAACTTCACTTTACACTATCAACAAAATGGTGAACAAACATTAAAAGGAACCTAAACATATGTACATCAAAAGCCATAGGAAGAAGGGAGGGTTGTTAGGCTTAATTTTGAGGAGTGGAAGGGAACTTTAGGCCTAAACTTATAGGTCTAAGCTCCTGCCCACTTTTTAGGCATAGGTGTAAAATCCCTTTTTTTTGTTTTAAAAGAGGGATATTCGCGGATATAAGGTGGCTTCCAAATACATAAGAAAAATTTACAAACATTTTATATGGTGGTATACTATTGTGACTCACATTAATTAGTTGTGAGGAATTTCAAAGGTTTCTTTTTCTTTTTCTTTTGTGATGGGTATCTTTGATTGGCCCATCACCAAATTTTTTGAACCATGGGTATAGTTTCCAATAGAAGCACTCCTTTGGACCCCTACTCCCCAAGATAGGAGCCCAATGGCTTCCTTCTATCGCCTCCCCCACCTCCCCACCCCTTTACAAGTTATATACATGCAACTTGAACTATGTTCCAACAATATGGCTTATCATTGTAGTTATGTATGTGTTGGTTCATCAACAAAAAGCCTTTTTACCTAGGCCTTGGGTGAACTAGCACCCACCATCATACCATGGGTGAATAATATTTAGAACTTTCTTGATTGTTTAAATGATCATTACAAATTGTCCCATTCTAAGATTAAGCAAGAATTTTTTTATTCTTAGAACCTAAACTTTAAAATTTATTATAACTTGGTTATTTGTAATGGTGTCTTTGTTAACAAGGCATGTTTCAATGGTCTTGTCATAACGATAATTTTGACAATGGGCATCTCATTTGATGTAATATGATGTTTATGTGGATAAAAAGACAAAAATAGCATGAAATGTGTATTTAAAGGTTTGGAGTAATATTGTCACCTTAATTTGAATGCAATAGATTATGTTGTCATTGTTCTAGCCTTCACCTTGCAATGGAAATTGTGAGTTTAGAAGAGACAAGGGAAATGGGTTGGGAATGAAATCAAGGCATGGCATAAACAAATTCCCAAGGGTGGTGGGAAGTGAAAATGCAAAGGACAAAACTTCAAGATTCCAAAGTGTATTGTTACTTTGGGAATTATGACTTTCATGAAATTATAAATCCTTTTGGCAAGGTTTTAGGGACCAAATCGAGTTCAAATATTTAAATGATCATTATATGATTCTCAAGATCTGAACATTAACTATAGTGTGGTAAACTCACAGGATCAAAATGGACTTAATGCCAAAATGTTATGACCATTCGAAGAAAAATAACCATCTCCTTCTGCTTAATTGTGTAGATTCAAGAGATTGATAAGTCAACTTGAAAGGTCAATGTATCTTACTGTTTATTTCAATGTGCTCGCTCACTTTGTTCAATTGTAAGGCGCTAATGGATGCACTTTGAGATTTTTACCTTCCATTACTAGAACACTTGGCTTGCATTGGGTGAAACATTTTCTCAAAGTTGAATTTTGTATTATATGTTCATTCAATTATATCATTCATGTGGAGGTGAATTTCAATGGATGGCATGAAACACCATCTTCACTTCTCATGAATTCAAGATAAGAATATTCAACAAGTGAGCTAATTGGAATGCAAGTTTGGGTCCTCTTCCTTCCAATGCAAATGAGAAGATGGCCAAATGTGACAAAGGACAAACTCACACCCATGAAAGTTTCATGCATGATTTGCAATTGATTATTAAACATTTGTCAAAATGGTTTTATGTTGGTAATTTAGTAAACATGTGGCTTGTGGCATAATCCTTAAAATATGGTAAGTCCAAAACAAGTTATACAAGATGAAGGAACCATGTAACATGGTTTAGTAGTTTCAAAAAAGTGAATTTTGTTGAATAACAATACACAACAAGGTCTTCAACTATCACTCACAAATTCCTTC
>Ga0209208_10011627_pt1 | contig 11252 bp, 12 predicted proteins | sample S1TSphfallax_3_FD_187694 | JGI IMG/M metagenome (GOLD analysis project Ga0209208, IMG submission 187694) | Host-associated microbial communities from peat moss isolated from Minnesota, USA - S1T2_Fd - Sphagnum fallax MG (SPAdes) (version 2) | ecosystem: Host-associated > Plants > Peat moss >...
GGTTGATGCAAGTATGCTTTAAGTCCTCGACAGCTCCTGACGGGTTTCACAAGCGGCGAAACAAACACTGGACAATATTGGCGCTGCCCCAATCTTCACATTCCTGACCCGGTGTAAACACTCTGCTATTTGCTATTTCGCCAGCTCTTGGCTGCTGAATACCCCATGATCCGTTGCTGCCTCTCCTGAAACGATGACTAAAGCATCAAAAGCTGCAACTCGAAAGGCTAAAGTCTCAACCAACGTATCAGAGCCAAAGCACGACAATTTACCATGGAACGATTTCTTCATCACTAACTGCGCTTCATTCGGAACCTGATGTCCGAAATTCAGTAGGAAAAAGATGCATACCTGGGAGTTTTTGTTAGCAAACAGAAGATACAAAATACGTTCATTTAGGTGAAGAGTTCAAATGAGGTACCAGTTGAGTCCTGACATTTTCTTCGGATGTTGCACGCAATATGTATCACGCTATGTGTGCTCTCTAGATCGTCCTTGGCTTAATGACGGATTCTCAAGACTGGAAGCCTAGAAACAATAATATTGCATATCTATGAAATAAAATTCCAAAATCTAGGTACATCTTGGGACGAGGTGAAGGGAGCACGCTCACGGAGTCAAGCAAGCAAGCAGGTGGATTTGCTGTGAACGAACAGACAATCACAAACAAGAGAGAGCAGAGAGAAAAAAAGGTGTTGAAACAAGATACCTTGCACTCGTTGCCCGACAGTTGGGTGTTGCGTATAAACTGCTGCACATTACTCTGTAGTGCGATTTCTTGCTTACCAAGCTTGACCTAGTAGCTTAACAAGGTCTATGTGCATAACAAGTGTAACAAGCTGAGACTAACACGGTCAACAAGCTCTATTTGCATAGCAAGTCTAACAAGCTTAAGTTGTGATCAGTGCGTTGAATCTGTCAGACACATTAGTGAAAACCTTCTTTGAGAACTTTTCAAGTTTTAAAGCTAATTTTACGCTACAAAATGAGTAGTTTTCTAATGAGAAAGTAGAGATGGTTTAAAAATTGTTTTGTTAATGAGTTTGATGTGCTTGTGGTTTTCCTTTTCTTCAAGTTGTTGTTGTGTTCGATGAAGCTCCCATTTTGCTTTTCAATGTTGTTGTGCTAATGCTCAATGGAGCTCCCACTCTTCTCAATGATGCTTTTTCTTTTTGGTGTTGTTGTTGTCATTCTTCTTAATGTTCCTCCTCCTTCCTCTCGACATCATTGCTACTTTTTCGATGTAACTCCTCTCTCCTCTCAATGTTGTTGTTGCTTTTCTAAATGATTTACACTTACATTGGATTTACACGCCGTATATACAGCTATAGACACTTACATGCACAACACTGGTAAGGACCTTGAAGGGGACTGTTTTGGGAATTTGAGTGATGTGGTCGGCTCCTGCCTCCCACTGGGATTTCATTCCTAGAATGGCCCATTCTCAGTCCTTCCCAGCGTTTGCAGTTCTTTCCTTCTATGAAGAACCTACAGTTTCAATTTAAAAAATAAAATAGAACTGTCTGAGTTCCAGTTCCACACCCAAAAAATATCAGGAATCGGAATCTGGACCTGATTCCTAAAAAGAAAACAAAAAAATAAAAATCAATTCTGGTTCTGAAAATCAGACCCAGTCCAATCTGGTTCTTACTGACCCAGCCCACAACCAGTGACTAACTATCAGTTTATCCCCCATTCAGTTAACCCCCCACTCTAGTTACTATTTTCAAAAACATTTTTTTTCCTCCAAACATTTTTGGTTCCACACCTAAAACGAACTGGGCAGTTGGTTTCGAGTCTGGTTCTGGGTCCATTTTGTTAAGAAAATAAATCAAGTTCCTCTTCCAGTTCCAAAAATCAGACCTGGTCCAGGTTCGGTTTCCACTGGTTGGGACTAAAAGCAACAGTTCTTACCTGCCAAAGTGGGTACCTGCCCAACATTGGTCCTTACCCTACATGTATTCTAAGAATATGTTTTATAGTGTGCCCAAAGCTCAAAATAGCTGCCTGCAAAATGAAACAACTGGTTCCTAGATAGGCAGCATGGGGGACTGGGGAGGGAAAAGTTCACCAGAAACTGGCTAGACCTCTGGCTTATGTTCATTTCTGGGTTGTATCTCCAAAACCTAAACCAGCAGGCTGAAAATCAAGTGGCAGATGGTCAAATTCTTTTAAAGACTTTTTTTTTCCTTTTTTGAACTAATAAAATGAACATAATGACTTAACTTGATCACCCAGCTTATTCCCTGATCATGAGTACACTGTGCTTCAATCGAACTGATGCATCCATGGTCTTCTTGTAGTTTGAGCACAAAATCATTGGATTAGAGAGTATGTATTAGGATCTGGGGGAATATCATGGTTCGGATTATTAGTTCTCCCCTTTTAAATCACAGTTTCTCATATGGATTGCATTGTGGGGCTTTATTGGTCCCTCATCCCCCATATATTTTTTAGGGATTCTCCTGAGTTTGTAAGCTAGAGGCACCTAATAACGTTATTGTACCTTACTATTGCTCTCTACAACTGTTCAAATATTTTTTGGGAATGTGAGACTATACTAATGAGCAGTTTAGGGATGTTTTTAAAATTATACAATATGGTTGCGATTATGATTTTAAAAAATAAGATTCACTTGTTTGAGATGACTTAAATTATCATTTATGATGACCACCTCTTTGTTTAGGCACCTTGGTAAATACAAGTACTCAAATTCTTAAAGGCTTAAAAAAAAATTGAAGTTTGATTTACTCACAATGCTTATTCTGATTATTCTAAATGCCTCTACCTTATTTTTTGTGTTGGTCATGAAGACAAGCCACTATTTGTTTTGCCAATTTTCAGCCCCCCTTGTGGAGTAAACATGTTACTTTCCTTGAAAGGGCCAAATTTCCAAGTGATGCTCCAAGTGATGACCATCCCACAACTCCCAAACCTCTTCATCAACATCTAAAGCTTAGAACCCTGAAATCGAAGCTGCTCCTTAGAATTTCAGTAACAACGGCTAATCCAACCACATGCAAATGCACTCAGATTGCACTGAAACCTTGCAATTTCAACCAAATTAATTGAACCCATTTTATTTATAATTCCATATCTTGCAACCACATTAATTGGAACCAATTGTTTGCAAAGAGCCAACAACTAGTCCATTGTAGCCAAACTTGCAAATCCAAACTGTCATAAGTTTTGGCCATCAAATTGACCAGCCTACAACATTCAAAGCAGTTGTGAAAGAACATCTTCATGGTGTAGCACCAACACTTCTACTAATCTGAATACTGATCTCAGGAAGCAAAACCTGTATCCACTTACAGCATGTGATTTGCTGTACCCAACCTTTCCCAAACTAGTGAGCAATTCCTGAAATCAGATAGACAGTGCAAAGGAAACCATCTGAAGCAATGTGTAATTTGCTCCAGCCAAATCATTAGTATTTATGGAACCTTCATAGGTTGAGCTCATGGGAAGTGGAATGTTGGTCAGGATACCTTCCGGCGGCAACTGTTCAATATCACCCATGCCTGAAATTCCTCCTTCTTCATTAGCTGCCATCAACATATCCAGATCTTCTCAAGGGTACCATAAGACACCTGAAGGCAACATGAATCTAAGGGTGGCAAACCTCACAAAGGAAAGGAATTTTTGCACAACATGGCCTTGGATACATCATACACATGCAGTAATAGAAACTGTAGGCTTGTTATGAAATGAGCTAGCTACCAGTAATGGAAGCTGCCAGGCACTGCTAATCCTGAAAACAATCGCAGGCTTGCTTGCACAACAAAATCTAGACACAAAACAAGGAAATAAAAAAGTAGCTCAGAATGCTTATTGGCTTCATACCTGGAGGCTGATTGGTTCCTGGTGATGAAGAAGGCACTGGATTACCAGGATTTGGGGAGGCACTAGATGCAATTGACCTCCACAAGCTGACTCTATAAATGGTGCAAACCACCATGGTGACCGCAGCAAAGAAAAGCAGCAGCTTCAAGACCCAAATTATATCATCAACAGACAAAACACTTGATGCAGCAGTGAGTGTCTGTGATCCCACTAAGGTGGGTGGCTCTGCAACTGCATCCATGAACGATAATGGAGGACCCATCTCCTGTTATTTCTGAATTCTGTTGCAAGCTAGATGGTGTAGGAAAATAAGCTGAAATTCTTGTGAACTTGTTGGTTTGATCAGCTCAAGTTGACACTACTCAAGAACATCAAATGCAGGTGACGGTATGGAGATTGTTTGCTTACTTATAAGGAAGGGACTGATCTGCCAAACTTGCTGTTTTAGAAGAAGCAAAGAAAGTTCTTGAGAGCTGAATATGCATTGTTGGTGGACACTTGAGTGTGTGCAACATGTATGAAAAAATTAACATGTCCAACATTCTTCAAAACTGTGTGCAAAATGTATAACATGCTCATTAAGTACACACTAATTCTGAGGAAAATAATATTTGGAACAAAAGTCATTCACAACTAAGTGCAATATGTATAGCAACACACTAACAAAGTGTATTAACAAAAGACATGTCTAACACTTGCTCACAACTTATGTATAGCATGTATAACACTAATGGATATTGCTAACTTCAATATATATATATATATAGACATTTTAATTTGACACAGTTGTGTCCAACATCTGAAAAGACAGAACAGAAGACATCGGACCATGGACCCAAGTCTCAAAGCAGATCAAGTCATTCGCCATAATTTGCCCCAACTCAATGGTCACTTGAGCATGTTCAACAATAAGAATTGTTCAAGGATGGTTGTGTAACAATTCCAACACCTGACTGCAATCCTTAACTATGTCTAACCATCTACAATGCTAACAATGTTAAACATCAGGCAATCAGATAGTATGACAAATCCAGCATTCAACCATGTCCAAGATTTACTGTGGTGGTCAGTCTTTTGCTGGGCAGTCACAGTGTACAAATCATAAGCTGGCATATATGTGTTCTAGGGGAAGGGTTGGCTGAAGAACCTAGTTTTTTTCACCAGTTTGTTTTTCTTCCAATTTTGTGATATCAAAAATTTGGCAAACTTTTCCCCATAAAGAGACAAAATTTGTTGGAAAATCACTGCTCTATATGCCTGTAAAAACTTCTTTGACTTTTCACATGCCAAAAACCACAAAAGGTATGGAATTGCTGCAAAAGGAACCAAGAGATCAAAACATGCACTAGGGATATTTGCTGTTCCACATGTGCAACAGGTTCGACAGCACCATGTCCAACAATAGTAGGTATATCCAATTGTTCAATGGTAAGACGAGCACTTCAAGGACCTATAAGGAACGAATATTGGATCAACACCTAGCAACCACTTGTACAAGTCCAACTCCAAGTTTCTTTAGCATATCTAACACTTTCAGATTTGTTGGGGAGAATCATGTGCCATTCCACCCACCATTATCAAAATAAAAATAAAAATATGGGGAAAAGCACTCAAAATACTAGAGGCTACAAGGCTTTCAAGTGCAGATCATAATTGATGCATTCCAAGTACTTGTCATCCTAGGTGTAGGCTTGCAGAGGTTTTTGTTGTCACCAGAGGCACTAAGAATGGGCTAAATGTCAGGGGAAAAGGCTGTGAAAGAAAGCAGTTATAGTTGTGTTGAAAAGTGTTGAATTTTTAACATGGATTTGATGTACCTGGTGTGTAGGCTGGTGGGGTCAGTGAAGGACTGGGGATCAGATTTGTCACACAACAACTCTGTGCAACAATTGTAAGACCAAAATCAAAGGATTCAAGATTGTCCATGTTTACTATACCATTTTACCATTTTAACAACACCCAATTTCTGTGTGCAACTTGTACAACTTCCATAACATGCTGAACATAATTGTTTATATTTGGAAGGGACAACTTGGGGCCCCGGGCTTCTAGGTAGTCAACCAAACAAATCTAATATAAGAAATTTCATCAAAAGTATCTTAAAAGTGATGGTTTGTAGCCCTGACTATTAGGCATTTCCCTATGCTATGATACTTCCTGCCTCTTTTCTCTGTAGGTTGATTATCTATTGGTACAAAAACTGTTTTTTTTTCATGACACTTGATGGGTATCATGTGGGTATCATGGAAAAAAATTTCACCCAGCATTTTGGAAAATGGAACACCCAAAGGAGATTTCCCAGCTCCATGTTTATGTTTGGTGAATCTATAACCTATATAGCTTTGATAATCACAGACAATCTATCTATGAAGGAAGGTAGTTTGTTTGTTTTGTTTCTACTTATGAGATCCACCGAACCAGGATGCTTCAGGTCATGTTCTTGATTTCTTTGGAAAGTTTTTGAGGAGGAGGGGTGCATCGGCTTGGTTTCATGGTGTTTGGACTTTCAGTGTAGAAGTTCTTGAATATTGAATGATTTCTTCACTGAAAATTAAATTAAATCGTAGCTGAAATTTTTTGAGGAATTGGAATGTGCCTTTGGTGTTAGTGGAAAGATCTTGATGAGCAGGATTTAATGGAATTTCTTTGGTAAGATTTGGATTCAAAATGTGGGAGATTTGATTTTGAAGTGATTTCTGCCACTGAAAATTCAATTAAATTCCAAAAACCAGGTTTTGGAAGGATAAAATCAGTTGAGGATGAGTTCACACTTGGGCCAATGGCACAGGCCACACTAGTATACTATGAATATTACATAAGTCTTCACCACATTAATTGGACATGAACATGTGAACAATATTAATGATTATAAATTTTTATATATGTGGTTGACATTTTTATTGGGACAATTACAAGTCTTTGCATGTCACAGAACAAGATGTTGCTAGAACATGAGGAACACATCAATTAAACAGGTGATAAAAAAAAAGGGTTGAAATTTAACTACACGGTTGTTGCTAGTGACAATTTAAAGTTGCATATTATTTGGATATGGATGATCAATTTTCAAACATTTCAACAATCTTTAAATCTTTTGCACACATATTTGTCCTCACTTTGCAATTCCTTGTCCATGTTTGCATAAGTGTTTTTAGTGTTTGAATGGGTCCTTTCCACAATATTTAGAGAAATTACTCTCAAGCTCACAATGACATGTGCTTTCTATCTCTTCATTTCTTAGGTTTTTCATAATTTTACCCAATTTTGCATGTTCAATTTTCAACTTTCATTTTGATTAGCCAACCAATCACAATTTATCATAACTTCGTAAAAAACCTTAAACTCCACAAAAACAAATAACATTTAAGGCTACTAACATCATTCCAACTACCAAGTTTGAAATATTAATATGGCCATGAAATTTGAAGTCCCAATCAGGTTCATCAATGTATATTAAAATTTGACTATCTCCCATACGATTTAAAATTTGGTAGTCCACTTTAAAACTTCAAATTTTTGCATCAACTTTGTGATTGGCTTCAAAATGAAAGTAAAATGTTCAATTGAACATCAATAGAAGTGAGCATGGGCTTTTGGACACTTGAATGTTGCATAAAGTTTTTGGTTGTGGTGACATGCCTACAATTATTCAAATATTATTTGGATTTGGCAACTTCCTTTCCTTGGAGACAATGTAGCCCAATATCACTCCTAAATACCCCAAAAACATGCATAAATCTAAATTAAGACTAACACCAATTCTAATTAAAATAAAGACATAATTTTGATATATGCATAACAATGTTGTTAAAAACACTAAAACCATCCAAAACAATTTCATGAAACAAGGTAGTCCTTGAAAGCTAGAGTAATTGCCCTTTGGTAGGTTGGTGGAATTTTTTCAATCAAAAAGGCATGACAATCCAAACAAATGTCCCCCAATTGATATTGAAGGCACTTTTGTATTTGTCTTTAAGGTTTATCATAATTTGATGGTAGCTTGAAGATGAACCCATAAAAGAATAAATTCCAAGCCTTACTACTACATCCAATATTTTTTTAGTAAAAAGGATGTGGGTCCTTTTGGGTCATCAAATTCAACTTTTGAAAGTCAACATAAATGCACAATTTCCAATTCTTCTTCAATATCAGCACAATTAATGATAGCAAAATACCTTGTTCTATTGGTTTTATGAATCTAACAATGAGTATTTTGTTTAAAACTTACTTAACCACGACTACATAGTTTGGATTCATTCAATACCTAGCATGATGAATTGGGGGAATTGAAGTATCCAAAGTTCAATTTGGTGTTTAGTGATATAAGGTAGAATCACCTTCAAATCTTGATAGGTCCAAGTAAAAACATCTTACAAGTATTCCTTCAAAAATTGATTTGCATTTGCTACCAATTTCAAATCCAAATTGGCGATGGTTTTTATTGTTTCATGTGACTTTTCTTGGGTATTAAAATTCAGAGCCCATATCTACACATTTTGGAAGTGTCCAACTAGAAAATTGTACATCTTGAACTCAAAATTTGGCTAGAATTGTATTTATTGAAATCAAACCTTTGGTATTTTGAAACTACTTTTCAAGTTTGGTGGTGCCAAGACTTGCATTTCACGCCAAATGGTGTAGATCCAATGGTAAGGATATTATCTAAATTGTCAACAGATTTGGGTATGTTGTAAATAAGATGTCCTTGTATAACACGGACGGGTTTAGGACCGAAACTATGTATGATTACTACATAGTTATGAAATCTATGTTCTTGGTTGTAAAATTATCCTCCCACTCTTCTATTGTTTATGTAAGCATCACCATTCTCCTATAATGAACTATACACAATCAACACCAAAACTATTCAAAACCAAAAGCTTCTAAAAATCCTAAACTTCCATTCCCACAAACTTTCTACTCATATCATAACTTTGTACACAAAAATGAAAGGTCCGTTTCAAGGTCACAAACACCTCCTTAAATACTAACCAAAAGGGAAACTACTCAAGAAACTTCAAAAGGGAAACTACTCAAGAGACTTCCAAAGGGAAACTATTCAAGAGACTTCCTAAGGGAAACTACTCAAGAGACTTCCTAAAGGAAACTACTCAAGAGATTTCCAAAGGGAAACTACTCAAGAGACTTCCTAAGGGAAACTACTCAAGAGACTTCCAAAGGGAAACTACTCAGGAAACTTCCTAAGGGAAACTACTCAAGAGACTTCCTAAAGGAAACTACTCAAGAGACTTCCTAAAACTTATCCCTTTTAAACAAATTACCCAAGTAATTATTAAATTACTCAACAAGTTACATCCTCCTTTGCATTCATGCATCATGGTCTATCCAACAACATCAGGAGGTGTTATTTTTGTGACCTATGTGCATCAAACAACTATTTTTGGGGGATATTAAGTTTTGGATTTATATTTACCCTCATTTTATTATTATTTAATTTTCTAATATACACATATTTTAGCCACCCTTTATTTTTATTTTATTTTTTTATGGCATCTAATTTCAATACCCTATATTAATTTAAGTTTTTAGTATTAGAAAATTTGGAACTAAAAAAATTTGAAATTGAAAGTAGAAAAAAACAACAATATGGGATGTAATTCAAATGAAAAAAATTGCAATTTACAAACTTTTATTAGTCGCAAATTAATCAAAAGATTATTTCAAAATAATTGAACCTACTAAAAACTAATATCTTAAATATTTAATGCACCTGCTATTTTTTTATAAAACATTTTTAATATTGAAGATTTACACATACCCTATATTTATTATATTTTATTTTCAGAATATATATAACCCTATTTTTGAACTAATTAACTTATATTTTTACCTAACAACCAATATATTGCACCTTATAATTTTACTCATGTATATTCTACTTTTTTGAATAGTGGGCCCCCCAAGCCAACAACATATAAAAGCTTACATCTATCACATTATTATCAATTATAATAAAATTTAAAATGTATGGAATTCCATGAATGTGAATTTTAAGATCCTTGACCAATCCTACTTGTTTAATAGTTGTTTGATATAACATTCTAAGTTTGTGAAGGGTTGGTTTGGGAATTAGTAATAACTTTCCCATTGGTTTTTTAGTAATGATGTTTATTTAAAAACCTCCATTTAACAAAACATCTTTTACAGTATTCTTTCCAACTTGTACATTTATGGCTATAGAAGCCAAACTTTAAACTTAAACTTAAATAGTTCAATGAACTTCATAAGGGAGTTCGGAAAGAACATACTTCTTGAGATTTGGTGCCAAATGGAAAAGTTATCTTGAAATCAAGATAAATTTGTTCTCCATAGTTTTTTTCCCAATTTCTTGCAAAATGGTTGCATCTTTCTCCTTGTCAACTTCAACATTCCTCTTTTCAATAGATGATGTTTAGGTAGATATCATATTATTGGAACCATTGTCCTTAATCACTAAATGCTTTAGTTGAATTGGAGGGTCATGTTCTACATGTTTTATATGATAACTTTAAGAAATTTTTGTAATTTCTCTTTTATAACCCAATTGTTAACTTCAATGGATTTGAATGGCTCCTTATCCTTGAAAGCCACATTCTTAAGTACATTGATTGTAATAGTAATTGCTAAAACCATATTTACCAAAACATTTTCCTTCTTTCCCCTTTTTGATGTCAAATAAAAAGGCTATGCCTTTGGTTATCACCATATAAAATGTTAGTTTTGCTAAAGGTAATAAGCCATGAAGCTTGTTAGTATCCTTGTTGAACATTTTATGACTCTTCAAAAGGTCATTGTCTTGATTTCTAACCAAAATATTACTTCAAAAACATTTCAATTTGGTAATCTAGTCACTACTGAACTTGGAAAAGTTCAAAATTTCAAATTTCCACCTTTAACTTTAGTTTTAGAAAATTCTCACTTAAAAAAAAAATGGCTAGGTCCAATTCTTTTTTTAAAATCAAAATTGATATACTACTTCTAAAATTACTTTTAAGTTTCAAATACTCAACCAAGGTATCCAATTTTTCATTTTTTGGTAATCAATTCCTAATCTTTTGAAATGGTTGAATATCTATAGCCAATTTTCAAAGTTAATTTTCTTAAATAATTGTTTTAAGTTAATGCATCTTTTTATTTGAATACATAAGAATTATAATGGACTTGAAAATAGAATTCCATTGGCCAAAAGAAATAACAATATAATTAGATTGTTCAAATACAAACAAAATTGTTGTGATCAAGACAATGTTGCAAATTGAACAAATACCAAGATTTAATTAAATCTAACTTTCACAATTAGATCAAATCAAAAGGGACAAAACTTGATTGAAAACTTATTGGAGAAATTGGTTTCGAAATGTTATGTGAACCAATCCACAACGCAAGGATGAATAATTACAACATTG
>Ga0209208_10011629_pt1 | contig 11251 bp, 5 predicted proteins | sample S1TSphfallax_3_FD_187694 | JGI IMG/M metagenome (GOLD analysis project Ga0209208, IMG submission 187694) | Host-associated microbial communities from peat moss isolated from Minnesota, USA - S1T2_Fd - Sphagnum fallax MG (SPAdes) (version 2) | ecosystem: Host-associated > Plants > Peat moss >...
ACTTTTTTTGCCTACATATTTAAGAAATGGAAAATGAGGCAATAATGATCTAGCACCCATCAACACACCATGAAGGATGAGTGGTAAGTGGTTAAGAAACAATTTTTTATTGAGTTCCAATTCCCTTTCTAACCATGGTGATTAGTTTAGTTACTTAACAACCCACAAGCATGTTATTAGTAAGTATTTAATAAAATAACCGCTTGTCATATGTATAAACCATCTACTTATCTAGAAGTTGCTTAGTTTCTTACCTATCTGCTTCTATACATACTAGAGTCCCTAACATCAAGTGTGAATGCACCTTTATAAGATGTAAAGATCCATCCCACTTTTAAGATAAGGTGTAGGAACTTTCCCCCTCCTATGCATAATGATCTATACTGTGGCTTGTGCCATTAGCCCAAGTGTTACTATGTCTTCAACTAATTTTTCCTTCCAAAACCTGGTCTTTCGGAATTTATTAGAATTTTCAGTGGCAAAAATCATTTAAAATTTGATATTTCCCTACTTTGAATCCAAATCTCACCAAATAAATTCCATTAAATCTTGTTCATCAAGATCTTTCCAACAACACCAAAGGCACATTCCAATCCTTCCAAAAATTTCAGCTATGATTTAATTTCATTTTCAATGAAAAAATCATTCAATATTCAAAAACTTTTGCACCACAAGTCCAAATTGCATGGAACCAAGCCATGCACTCCTCCTCATTGAAAACTTTCCAAAGACACCAAGAACATAATCTAAAGCATCCCAATTTGGTGGATATCATATTTACAAAACAAATTACCTTCCTTCATAGATAGTCTAGTGTGGCCTATGTCATTGGAACAAGTGTGAACCCATTACAACATAGGGAAATTCAAAATGTGAACATTGTTTTACAATTTATGTATCGATTTTTTGAAAAGCCAAATATGAAAGGAAATCATGTTTGAATTTGTCATGTGTTTTATGTCAACACCTATAACCATCGTTGTCACTACGTACACTCACAACACATAACATAGAAATACTTTGAATGGTACACCACATCCAATAACACAAATTGACTCATTTGCAACAATGTAAGAATCCATGCCCAAAACATTAAAAACCAAAACACTTGCATAACAAATAAAACTATAAAACAAGAACTACGTTATGGAATCTCAATTCACCAAAAATGATTTGAGGTCACACAAGATGGGATTATATCCCATGAAAAATATCTTGAACATGTTCACATTTGAACTAGTTCAAAATTAACTAATTCACTTAACTAACCCAATCTATCCCTAATTAAATAGGACCTAATTAAATAGTTAAACTAACACACCTAACAATTGTCGTGCGTTCCTATGTCAACACTTATGACCATCAATGTCACCACATTCACAACACATAACATAAAAATACCCTAAATGGTACACCACACCCAAATCACCCCCTAAGTCATATATCATTACAAATTTACATGTTGGAAATCACCATGGATGAACATTTTGGTTCCAAAGTAAAAGGATCACTAGGGTGGGTGCAAGTGTGAGCCCATCATTAGCTGCCTAACTATTATCCTTCAAATCCCCAACGAAATGTGAATTGCCATGGAAGAAGACCTTGGACTAGTTCTATTATGTCATCTTAAGAACCTAGGTCTATTAGGTGTACTAAAGGCAATACCATTTGCCAACTAATATTTCCTCCATTGGTGGCATGAAACATTCCATATGCTAACCTCAAGAACAATTATCATAGATCAACATAGTCCAACAACTCTTGAAGCTTGCCCACATAACATACACCATAGGCTAATAAGAACTACAACTAAGGATGGGTCAATTTGGCCATCCACATTGGGAAGGTGACATTGTGCACAATTGCACATATGTGTTTTCCATGTTTGACCATCTCAACCCTCCAATAACAATAGTTTTGAAGGGAAAACCTTTTGCACATGTCAAATAACATGTTATCTAGTCACATCCAAAATAACAATGTTGTTTACTACAAGTAAACATAATCTCCTTGCTCAAACTTTTGAGCCTGTGGCTAACAACCACTTCCGCTTATAGTGGCATAACACAATGTATTCCAATGTTCGGTAGTTCCCAAATTTTCCATAGCCATGGGCATAACACATCAAAACAAGTTGGCTCACTTGAATCCACACACTAGGATCATCCATGTTGATTACTACCATCGCATTTCATTAAATTAAAGCTGGTAATTCAAGGTCACGACCAAACAATAAGAAATATGGTGAAAAAGATGAAAGGGATGCATTGAACCTATACCCCATAACTACCCATGGTAGCTATAAGTCTTAATCTTGAATTTGGCCCTTGTGGAAACCATACTTTTGCAAACCCCATTTCACCATTTGCACTATCCGCTTAGCTAACTCGTCTATGTCAGGATGGTCTCGTGAAGTTGTGCAATGATCAATCGATGTTTTCTCACACAACTTTTGGGGTGTACTTTGGTCAATGAAAATTTTGATTGGAACCCTAAACCTACTAGATACCATGTCCACAAATGTAACCCCTTCACTACTATGATCCATCAATGGGACCAACTCCAACCACTTGGAGAAATGTTCAATCATAACTAAAACATATTGGTTATGTCGAGATGTCAAATTTAATGGATCGACAAAATCCAAACTCCATCGATACCCAAGCCCCATAATTGGTAAAGGTTGTAGGTGAAGTGTAGGTGCATTGAAAGATGCTTGGACTTGGTCACACACCACACACCTAGAAACAAATTGTTGAACTTGCAATTACATCCTTCGCCACCAACATTATGTCTGGAACAAATTGTATGTTTGTCAGACCCCAAAATGGCCAACTCTTCATGAACATGCTTCATAAGGCTCTCACATTTTTCTAGGCGAGGCGCAACCTTCACTTGTCCATTTGCCCACATTCGTATGAAGGAATTACCTTCCGATTTGAAATGTTTAACCCTATGCACAACACAATCCTTTTCCTTAGGTGTTAATCCAATCGTAATTTCATTTGCTTGCAAATATGCAATGACAAATGCATCATCATAAATATACAAGGCACTGTGCCTTTTAATTCCATGTCCACATCATGGAAATCCCCATTATCCACATTAGTATGAAGTACATCCCCATAATAACCTAATTAAATACAAAGTTACACAGATGCATGCCATCATGGTACTACTTCCAAATCCACATCACCATGGCAATGAGCCTTAATGGTATCCTCATTGTTGGAACTTGGGTTTCGACTCAATCCATTGACATTTCCATTAATTATATCAAAGTCATATTCCTATAGGGTAAGTGCCCACCTAGCCAACTTTCCTACAAGTTAATCTAATTCCATAAGGAATTTCAAAGGCTAATGATCAAGAATCAAAGTGAATGGGCTACCATACAAATAACATCAAAATGATGAAACAATCCAAACAACCACAAAACATTCCCCTTCATATGAATTATACTTGCCCTTTGCCTTGTTATTGGATCGACTAGCATATGCTAGCACAAACTCTCGACCATCATCATCAAATTGGGTAGGCACAACTCCCAACCTTAAAGTATTCCAATCAGTGTGTAATTGGAATTATCATCCTTAGATGGGTCATCTTAAAATGGGGGCTGATGAAAGCTTGACTTTCAATTCCTAAAAGGCCTACTCTTGTGGTTCATCCCAAATGAACTCTTGGTCAATCTGTGTCACCGGGTTAAAGGTTTGGCTATGTTACTAAAGCCTTTCACAATCCTCTAATAGTAATTACATAAACCCATGAAACATCGTAACCAGCTAACATTTGTTGTTGGGGAACCTATGAAATGGTTTCAACCTTACCTTCTGAACCCCCAACCCACCTAGATAAATCATGTGACCCAAGTATTCCACCTGAGTATGAAAAAATCAACACTTGCCTAAATGAAGCTTAAGGTTATGTTCTTTAAGTTTTATAAACATTGCGTGCAAATGGTGCAAATAATCTCCTAGGTTAAGTTGTCTTCAATGTAACATTTGGGAAAACTAAAACCTGTCAATACTTGATCCATGACCTTTTGGAATTTTGCAGAAACATTCTACATTCTTCAAACCAAATGGCAAAAAACTCCCATTAGTATAAATAATCTTTCCCATGCAGATCAATTCCTCAAAATGTTCTCTTAACTTTATCACCCTCTTTCGATGGCAACTAATGGTAGCTAGACCTTATATGTCCAAGGTATTAAAAACCTTGGCCTCACCAAAAGCCTCAAAAATCTCCTTTGGTAGCGGCATGACATATTTGTCTGAATAGGTCCATTTATTCACTGGATGGTAATCCCCTCGCATGTGGCATTTAATCTAATTCCCAAAATGTCCTTCTTGGTTGGCATCATTGTTGTTGCAACATATTCACCCCTAAACGATTCCACCAAACCAACACCTAGTAATTTTATTGTTCAAGCTTAAACCAAGGCTCTTTCCACCTCACTAAGCTTATAAGGTCACCCAAAAATTGGATTATCATCTTCTAATATGATTTGGACCTCTTGTCCCTTTAATTAACCTAACTTTTTTAAATTGAAGGCAAAACATCTAGTGAAATATTGTGTTATCCATCATGCTTCATGCATCTCACCTCCTGTAATTGTTGGGCCAATTCTTGGGTCCCATGTTTCTCCAGTCACCTATACTTTGGGTTGGGGATGTCAACCCGAGGTTGAAGGCATGGCCTATGATTGATATGCAAAATGTGGAAAGGTGCCATCATGTCCTGATGCCCCCACATCACTAATTTCCTATTCTACACCCATAAATGTCCCTTTGCATCCATGATCCCATAATTTCCAAGGATGTATTTATCCTATTGTAACATCACCCCCCCTTGCACCACCATAGCTAACCCAACAAAAGGTGCAACAAGTGATAGATGGGGATGGAGCAAGTGGGTGTAATTAGCCAAAATGTAATTATTTTGCTAATTCCAAATTGAAAATCCATGTGATGGAAAATTGGGGAAAAAAACTACCATTTGTAACTATTTTCTAGTTACAAAAAACATTTGTTATTAAAAATTGCTTAGTTGCATTAAACAAGTTGCATTAGACAGTAATTACAATTTTGGATGAAGTTAATGATCAACAAATACTTCACCACATGTATATTATTTTATGCCATCTTTATATTACCATAAAAAATAATAACTTACATAATGACATGTGGCAATTGAAAAAGGATTTTAGAAAATTGTTAAAAAAATAGATATTGGATCCTCATCATTTAATTTAAATGGATTTAAATTGTGACACATGGCATCATACCAATATGCCATGTGACATTTTTGGATTTTGTTCAAAATGAGTTTTAAATCAATATTTAGATAAGTAGGTGGGAATAAATAGGTAGTTAAGTTAGCGAGGTAAGAAAGTATTTAAATGTTTTTTTAGGTTAAATCTTTGGGGTTAAACTTATTAAAACATTAAGTTCCTTTGTTTCATCCCAATTGATAATTTTTTTTAATGTGCAAGCGTAGAACAAAACCTCCTCTTTATATAGTTCTCAAGATGGAAATGGAGGACAAAACATATGGGAAAAAAATTGAAGTTGCAACTTAGTTGTAAACTAGGTTGTAATTAAAAAACTTATCTCATATATTTTCTCTTCCTTTTTAATTTTGTAAATTATATAATTAAGTAGATAAGTAACTAACTATTTAAATAACTATAATAATAATAATAATAATAATAATAATAAATTTATGCATTATTAATTCATAATTCATAAATAGAATAAATAAATGATTAATTAATTAATTATGAAATAACCAACTTATTAGTTATATTTTTTCATTAATATTTTTAAATAATTTTATAAGTAAAAAATATTAAATAATTAATATATAAGTAATGAATAATTGAATAAATTATTTTAAATTATTAAATAAATATGCTTAAATATTATTATTATTATTATCTAATTAATAATTACAAACTAACCAATAATTAGTGAACCAATGAATTAGTTATAAATTTTTGATGAATAGTTCATAAATAAATAAATAAATAAAATATTATTACATGAATAATTATGAATTAAATAATATTAACTAAATAATCAATTGTAAATAATTGATTAATAGTTCATGGGTGAAAGCATGCTAAAAGACTTCCACCCATGGACTTGGGGGAAGCCATCAACTTCCCCCTTATAATATTCTTTGTGCTTAGTAGGGCCAGCAATCAAATGTCATTTTGTTTTAGGTCTCGTAAATGAGAGTTTCAAATTTCCCAAAATTGGGACTCCCACAACTTTGGAATCCCATAACTTTGTGTGCAAACCAATTGAGGAGAGGTATGAAGCAAAGTTGTAGCCCTCGTTGAGAGCTTTCCAATGGTATGTGGCATGCCACTTGCACACAAGGCAATTGGAACGATTCCTAACTTTTAATGGTCAAGAGTCAAATTGGCAATTTTGACTCTCGACCTTTCTTTTGGCCATAACTTGTGTTTTAAGTACTCATATGGGTCATGCGAACCCATTTTAAACATTTAAGTTTCAAAAGCTTTCCAATAATATAAGTAACTCTTCAATCCAATGGGTTTTGACCCCTACAATTTGGGAGTCCATTGGGATTCCAACTCCCAAAGTGGGAGCTCTTGGGAGTATGGAGGTTCATCCCCTCACACTTTCCTACATTTTCGGGAGCATGAAATGTGACTCCCAAGTTTCATTCTTGGCTCGCACCTTTGCAAGTTCTCACCTTGGTCGTGAGCCCAAAGCGATTGTGACAAATTTACATTAGGTAGGTAAGTAACCTAGGTTAGATAGGTAGGTAAACAAGTATATATAGGTAGGTAGGTAGTTATTTTTCCTTAATACAAATTAAATAAAACTTTATAAATACACCAATGGAAACATAACCCCATTATACCTTTAATATACACTAGAAGAAATTTGAAAATGAACGACTAAATTTGTGATCCGTGTTGTAATGGACACATGCGATTCAAAATAGCCTAATTACGTTGGACAAGTGCCATAAGATAGTCAATCACAAAAAACATGACATGGCCATAAAGTTGAACATGTAGTCACAAACCTTATGACTAGGCCAAAAAATTTCATCCATTGCCATGGATGATCTGTAATATGACATGGAACCCCAATTTGTGACTACATTTAGAACTACATTTGGGATAGTCACATGCTACCAAATGCACCATTGATGTGTGGTTAGGATTTAACCATGTGGTAGTTTAAAAAGCCAATGGCCACAAAACATGTGGCAATTTTCCATTTGTTCAAAAAAATACATTAAAATCATAATAATTAAATACTAAAATTACAATAATTAATTATAATCTATCCTAGGCTAAACTATAATAAGCAACCTATTATAATCTAGGCTAAGTTATAATAGGCTAGCTAGCATAGGCTAAGTAGGTAGGTAGGATCCTATATATTTTGTTGGGGACAAACCTTTTGATTGGTTCATCCCATAGGGCACATGCACTATGTTTATAGTGCATACCATGAATTTGGTCCATTCCTTCACCTACTTATATACTTTACAAGTTTGAAGTTGTAGACAAAATATATGGGACAATTCTAATGAAAGGGAAACACTATAACACTATAACACTATCACATCCTTTGTCCCATATAAAAACATTATCATATATCCACATAATAAAATATTTATTATTTTCAGTAATTATTTACTACCTATCCTATTTACTACCTACTACTTAGAAATTAACCTACCATATTAATTAATCAATTAATATAAAAACACTATGACATATCCACGCATTAAAATACCTATTATATAACTTAACTACTTACTACTTACTACCTATCTTACTTACTACATATTACCTTAGCTACATGCTTACTATCTATTACCTAACCTACCCAATTTATCATTATTTTTATTATTCGTATAAAAAATCATATATCCACATAATAAAATATTTACAATTTAACCTACTATTTACTACAACCTAAGCTACAAACTTATTATCTACTACTTAGCCTACTTAATAAATAATATCATAGCCTAAATTTAATAAATTAATTGTTTAACATAGTTAATTAATTAATCAATTCATACAAAAACACTACGACATATCCACAAAATAAAATACCTTTTGTTTGACTTTTTACCTACCTACTTACCATCTATTAGTAGCTTATATCCTACTTATTACATATTACCTAAGTTACATACCTACTTTCTACTACCTAGCCTACCTAATAAATTAATTTACCTAACCTACATTTAATAAATTAAATGTTTAGCATAGCTAATTAATTAATCAATTCATACATAAAAGAATGACATATGCACAAAATAAAATACCTTTTGTTTAGCTTACCTACCTACCTATTACCTACTAGTGCCTATCCTATTTATTACATACTACCTAGGTTACATACCTACAATCTACTACCTAACCTACCTAATTAATTAATTACCTACCCTACATTTAATTATGACATATCCACAAAATAAAATACCTCTTGCTTAACTTACTTACCTACCTACTACCTACTAGTACCTATCCTACTTATTACATATTACTTAGCCTAACCAATTAATTGATTAAGTACCTAACCTAATCAATCAATTAATTAATATGAAACATGATCCCATATTCACACAATAAACTAATAAGCCTAACTAGGTCTAATTTTCATAGCCCAACCTATTAACTACACCAATAAACTAGCCTACTATTACCTATAGATAACTTAGGCCAATTAATTAAGTATATATGCAAGTTAGGCTAGGCTACTAATGTACATATGCCTATTTAGTTTAACGTAACCTATTCAGCTTAACTAGCTTAGTTTACCAACTAAGTTATAATAACCTTTTCTAGCACACTATTAATTATTAGAGATTATATCATGGAAGACCCATGGATAATTTTAACAAAAACCCATGGATGGGTACATTGAAAGGATAATAGTCCAATTGAATAACAAATTTTGCCATATGTGGTTTATGTTTATTTGTTCATGTGGTAGAATATATTATTGTAGTTGAAAAACATTTCATTTATAATCGCAAAAATATTTACGTTATCATCCATCAATGAATGCAATCAAAATTGGATGACATTGTTCACTTTTCATTTATATTTTCAATGAAAATCATATTAGTTGTAATTTGTAGTGGCATCTACAACTAAAATGTGGTTCAACCCTTCTTGTAATTGCATATGCAACTATAACAAGTTGCAACTACATGGACACATAGGACTAACACATTATTAGTTGTAAAATCAATTGGTTTAAACATTAGTCGCATAGTAGTTGCAAAATATGGTCATAATGGACAAAATTTCATCTAATGATAATTTAACAAAAGTAGACATACCTTTCAAAAGTTCCCTAATACACCTATGTATACCACTAAAGGTTACTATCACCCTAAAGGTGTAACTAAATTTGGTTTCATTTGCAACTAATGGGACATATGGACATGATCATGGATGAAAACAATCTTAGAATGTAGGATGAAGAAGCCATTAGTTACAAATGTAATTATAACATAGTTGCAAAAATGGTCAAGGGTGCAAAAGATTTGTAAAACCATTAACAACTAATTACAAATGACAATTATTTGCACATAGTTGCAAATGCATTGGTTGCATTTTAGGTGATTTCTTTTAATGTATGGGCTCCTTCGAAAATGCCTTACATAGTTGTGGCGTCAGTGTGAAACCCCATGGCCCATTCCCTTCCATCTGCATTAAGTTTTCCATATTGGATGAATGGGAATATCAAATCATCCCCATTCCTAAATGCATGAGAATGTACAAAACCCAAGAATGTTAGTAAGGCCGCTCATGGAAACCCAACCCTATTGACCACAACCAAAGGTGGTAGGTCATCATGATGAATCATGCATTAATGGTGTCTTGGATTTAATATGTCATCAACCAAACATGTGGGTGACCTATGAATGAGTTCATATGTTCATTAGATCACATTTGGTAGTGCTAGATTAGTCCACATCCATCAGAACCAATAGGCTTGTGAACCAAATGAAATAACATCCACTTGCATTAGTTCAATAATCCAAGCCTTGATTTGTTGCCATCCAAGCAAAATAGTTGGCAGGTAAAATCCCCCAATGGTGGGACATTTTCCAACAAATATGCACATGGGTGCATATGTGTTTGTTACAAGTGTCGCATAACACGAATCAATTCTAAAATAAATCCAACATGGGATTGAAAAATCCTTGGCTTGTACCCGCTTGTGAAAGACCTTGGCATGGCCATCTAGAAATGACCAAGTCAATTGGCCTAATCATAAATGGAAAATCTGGAATGATTGGCATCCCATGTGGCCCTAACATTGCCAATTCACCATTTGGAAATGCATCCTAGTCATGGACACTACCTTCCAACAACTCAAGTCCATGTGGAAGGCTTGAAAATCTAGCCAACATAGTTGATTTGTTAGATTTCTTTGGTTGCTCCCTAATGAATCCCACTAGCAATGAAGCCTTGTGACTAGTTCATGTTTGCCAGCTTGGATGGTAATATGTGATTTCTTCCAAAAATCAATGGTAACCCCTAGGGGGTACAACACCACACCTCCAACCAACACATCATAGGACGTAACATGCGTGACAACAATTTTGCCCAACATTAATGGTCGAGCATTAAAATGCAATAACATGTTGATACTGGGGTTAATATTGACGTGTTGATGCCCCCCTCAATTGAAACATTCCTTCCTCATTATGCACAACCACAACCTCAAGAATAACATTAGTTTGATCAATGGTTGGCCGTGTTAGAAGGTCATGAAGTTTGGCCATAGCTGCATGCCAAGTTCAGGTTGAACTTTGGACACCTCTATGCAATTGGCCTCAGAAATTGGATGGGGAATTATAGTAGGTACAAAAGTGTCCTTTGACTTAACCATCACATATGGTGTTCCACCATTTTCACATAATGTGGCCGCTAAACGAAAGCCAATTATTGGTTGAATACTTGAAATGTCCAATGTTTTAATCAAAAGAAATGGTGTTTGACACATTATTTTGGTTGCCCCCATCAAATTTGTGGGTGCCTTGGCCCTAGGAATAAAACTAAACACCTTCCTTAACATTCCACTTAGGAGTTGACACCCCCATGGGATTGGGAATGATGTTTGTCAACACAAATGATTGTGGGTAACACACATGGCGTTGAACTTCACCACATTGGGGATCAGTATTTCATCAACACTTCGTGGTTTTGGCACTTGCACATTAGCCT
>Ga0209208_10011630_pt1 | contig 11251 bp, 5 predicted proteins | sample S1TSphfallax_3_FD_187694 | JGI IMG/M metagenome (GOLD analysis project Ga0209208, IMG submission 187694) | Host-associated microbial communities from peat moss isolated from Minnesota, USA - S1T2_Fd - Sphagnum fallax MG (SPAdes) (version 2) | ecosystem: Host-associated > Plants > Peat moss >...
TACAAAATTTTGTGATGTGAAAAATTTATAATAAAATCATAGTTAAAAATTGATGATCTTTGAGGGTTTTATGTTTTAACCCTAAATTGAATTTCTTTTAAAAAAAAATCACAAATTTGTTTGATTAATTAGTCATAAATATAGAAGGATGCCTGAGTTATTATGGATTGATTGTCCTTTAATTCTCCATCACACATTAATTGAAAAAAAACATTGGTGAATAATAAGGTTGTTACTTCAAAAAAGTTCCATTTGGTTAGATCCGGGATATAAAAATTGAAACATCCATTGTGTGGGGCCAAGTCAATGGATCCACCACCATATACCCTTTTGAATGGGTGAATGCTAGGTATGAATTACTGGTATTTAACTAATTAAACCCTTAAACCAACATACATAAATTTTGAAATAACAATTATAATTTTATAGATTTAGGCTTGCAATTCTAAGCACAACAAGACATGACCGTCACATGTGCCACTCCAACTTTCCTAGACTTTAATAGCTTTCCAAGATTTATTTGCCCCATTTGTATAACAGGTTTTAGTAACTAACCAAAATCCGTAAAGATTTTCATAGTTTTTTGTTTTCACGTTTAATCTATAGCCAAATTTGGCTAAATATTATTGTGAGTGACTGCTAGTTTTGTTACATTCAAAAATTGAAAAATTTCCATAGAATGAACATCTATTTACTAGTGTTTTAGGGGTATAAATGAAGCAACTTGGGTATATTGCACTGATATGATGAATAATAGTATTAAAGGACATATGACTTGAGTATGAGCTTGAAGCAAGGTCCTGCCATAAAAGTTAGCAATTGATGGGCAAGGATCCAAATGAAAGTAATTGCATTGAGGAAATAATTTCTAAGTGTCAATGAGGACATTGACCTCTTCTTTTAGTGGGGGGGGGGAATGTCACAACCTTAGCCTTGGGTTTGCGATCAAGGTAAAGGCTTGCAAAGGTGTGGGCTAAGAATGAAGCCCGGGAGTCACATTCATGCTCCCGGGAATGTAAAAGAGTGTGAAAGAATGAACCTTCACACTTTCAAATGAGCTCGCACTTTGGGAGTTGGAGTCTTGATGGATTCCCGAATCTTCAGAAAGAAATTGCAAAGGTCAAAACCCATTGGATTGAAGAGGTTTTTATATCATTAGAAAGATCATGGAATGTAGATGTCTAAAATGGGTTTGCATGACCCATTTGGGTAATTAAAACACAAGTTATGGCCAAAAGAAAAGCCGGGAGTCAAATTGGCAATTTGACTCTCGACCATTAAAAGTCAAGAATCATCCCAATTCCTCGTATTCAGGTTGTGTGCGACATACCATTGGAAATTTTTTGATGAAGGCTACAATTTCTGTTTTAGATTGCACCTCAATTGGAGGTCTTCACACAAAATTATGGGCTTCCAAAATCACAAGAGTCCCGATTTTGGGAATTTTAGGACTCCCACTTGGGAATCCCGAGACAAAATGACATTTGAGTGTTGGTCTCGTGCCCAAGTAGAAAGTATATTATAAGGGGGAAGGTGGTGGCTTCCCCTAATTCTGGGTTGTGGTGGGTCTTGTAAGTTCATGTTTGCTCATGGTTCGTCCTTGCACCAAAAACGTTCAAACTACACACTAACCAACTTGTTGTTTGGTTTGTGCAGATGTGTGTGAGTAGTTGATGCTTGTCACTCTTCTTAGTCCCCATCCCGGAACTCCAGCACACCCCTTTACCTCCAAAGTGCTATGAGACAAAGAGCATGCCCCAACTCCTTATTCTTCCATTGTTTTCACCTTAGACTCACATTTGAATCTATTAAGGAGATTGAGAGCGCATCAATATTAGTCTTATACCTCCCATATACCACGCAAAAATCAGCCCGAGATTTGAAATTGGTGTGAAAGTGTTTTCCAAGTACCAAATCAAGCATGTGCCAAATATGAAAAAAACCAAAAGCCTTCCATACTAGGACCAATTTGTATGCTCAAATGTCCTTAGGTAGTCCATGGTCCATACAAGTACAACACTATGGACTTTACTATTTACCCAAATTTACCTTATATTTTTTTTCCGCAACATTTTAAATCTGAGTTAAATATTGCCACTTGGGAGGCTTCATTCAAGAAGATGAATGTGTTTGATAAATCCCAAGGGTGGGGCATTTCTAAAATAAGGAGCCCAGTCTCTTCCCATGCATTTTGGGAAGTCACCCACTCTAGGGCTTTATCCATTGTAAAGCATGAGGTTAAAATTATCATGAACTTAGATTCCTAGTGGGGGTTCTCACACCTACTCTAGTGTTGTGTGTGTAAATATTAATAGTTATATATATGACATGTGAATCTTGTGTAAGTGTATATGTAATATACCTTTGATAACTATACCCAATTGCAAACATATTAATTAGTTGTGGGTACATCCAAACGTGGGAGCATCCCAAAGCTCAATGTTCTTTTTTTTTTGCAATGGGTTGTTTTAATTGGCCCTTTAGAAAAAAATTGTCAAGTATCACAAATCACATGCTATTATGGGACTTTGAGTTTATAGCAGCGTAGGAACACATTGGACTTTGATGTGGAATGCCACTTCTTGAGCTATTTTGCCACATTCATTTTGCCCCTTTGTCAGGTAGATAAGTGTGGCAAAATAGCTCAAGAAGTGGCATTCCACATCATATTAACAATTTTGAGTCTAAAAACATTTCACATTGCACTCCATGTGCATTCCAAAAAATACTTTAGAAGCTAGTTTGAAACGTCTGCCTTATACATTTCAAAAAGTCATCCAAAAGGAAAATCAAGAAATGGAGCCCTTTCTTGAATTAGGCAGCCTGGGGAAAAAAACTCAATTGTGGGCGGTCCTAAATTTACGAGCAGTGCATTAAGATTGAATACAATTTTGGGCAGTGAAATTTTAGATACTGGGCAGCATTTAAACATTTCGAATTTTTAGCAGCTTAAACCACATTTTGGCAGTCCAGATGATAAAGTTGTTTTGACAAGCTGGCAATGTGGTGTTGGCAATGTGGAATTGGTGACTTGGCAAGAAGTGACAAAGTGGGCCTGGCAACTTGGCAAATTGGATGTGATGAATTAGTGAAAAGGGTGTGGAGTTGGCGAACATGCAATTAACTTGGCAACATACCCAAGCAAACAATTAGGAGGTCATCATCATCCAAATTCACTCCATTTGTTCCCACAATATGCATCCATGAACTTTCATTTCATTGGATGGGGGCCAACCTTAAGAAATTCAATCCATTCAAATCCGTTCCATGGGTTCACACTCATCACAGAGTGAACATTTATGTACATGAATGGTGAAAGTTGATGTGCCAAAGTTGAAAGTTCAAACCCCCTTTGTTGAAATGTTGTTGGGGATTCGGGTATGAAATATATGCTCATTATGGGATCTAAAAAGCATGCCAACTTGAAAAGTCCAATGTAGAAGAGTTTTAGGTGCAAATAGTGTTTTGTATGTTTGTCTGGGAGAGTGACAACCAGTTCATGCATAAGTACCATGGAAGGCTTTTAAAAAAAACCTGAGGTTACCATAATAGTGGATTTACCCTAATACTTAGGCTGTATTCCCCTCAAAATTGGTCCACACTCAACATGACAAGAATTAGCTATAAAAAATGATGCATTCTTAAATCTACTTTGTCATGGTTGAAAGAGCCACATTCATAGATCATTTAAGTGTGAGGGTTGAGGGTTGTGTGTGGGGACACTTGCTTGTGTTTGACATAGTCAGCAACATCTTCACACTAGATTGTGCTTTAGTGGTGCTCTTCCAATTATGTCCCCCAATTCTATGAAGGAGGGATTGTCCAAGCACCATTAGACTCATCACCTTGGGACAATCCTCCTCAGTTTCTGTAGCCTTGAAAGTATATTAGAATGTTGTGAGGGTGACGGATTCAAGATCTTGACCTCCTTTGTAATTGGAATATCTCAAACCCTTGAGCATGAGGCCAAGGATGAGATATGATATTGGGGACATGGCTCCTCTCAATTAGTGCTGGGCTGGTATTGTATTTTAAAGAAACCCACTATTTCTGTAGGTTTAAATCTTGATGGAATTAATGTTTTCTGGTGAGTAATTTTTGCCATCTGAAAAATACTTTGAAAACGGAATCTTCTGTCACAAATTCTCTATTTTTAAAAAAATGCCAAAAAAATCACAATCGCCTAAAATATGACAGGGTGCTGAAGATTTTTTACTTTCATATTTTGAATATTGCCAAATTTGGCTAAATATACTCTTGGATGATTGCCAGTTGGGATCACAAAATGGGGGGAGAAAAAGGATTGGAGGCATTACTACCAGCTAGGTCTTATCTACTATATTCAAAAAACTCAGATTACGAGATTGTACGTACCTTGACCATTGGGGGAACATTCACTTGTAGCAATAGTCAGGAGTTTTGACATTTGATACCAATCAAGAACAATATTGATTTCATTTTTCATGATGACAATTTACCTTCATTGAAATGGCATATCATGTTTGAATACTTATATGTAATTTGGGATTAAGGAAAATGAAAAAAACTAAAAACCTGATATTCATCTTAAAATTTTGAAAATAAAATCAACACAAGTCTTTACACTTTGTAAAAACCCTCAGCTGTCGCTTTACTAGAGTCATGCCCAAAATGGGCCTTTATTTTGGTAAAGCCCATGGCCAAGGCTTTACACTATGCAAAATGTACTTTGTAAAGTATTGAACACTTATCAATACAGATAGCAGGTCTCCTCCAATAAGCTTTTGAGCCAAAAACCACAATAATTATCCAAAAATACCTTTCAACAATGCTTGCAAAGTGTTCTTGTTTGCGAATGGTATGAAGTAACAATATTCCAGAAAAAACATTACAAATTTTGGCTATATACCAGGCATTAGGTTATTTGTGTCATATTTGGCAGATTTGTTAGGCTGTGTTACAATGAGCCTCATAGGGGTTTCATCCATTGACTGTGTGGTTTTGAGCACGTAGTGGTGCTCCTAGGCTCCCCCTCCTTTGGGGGTTTGCTGTGTTGTGTCTCTCTTTGTGGAGAATTCTTTTCATTTGTGTAGAACAAAATAAAATGGATTGGTGTGACAATTTTTTAATTTATGTAGGGTACCTATTAAAGACGGGAAGATTCTTGTATGAATTTTATTCATGATATTGGTATGACTTATGAGTTAGTTCTTCCTTGGCATGTTCTGCTAACAATTGTATACATGTTTCCCTTTTACATATCAATTTTTTGAGCTTTCGATGATTCCAAATACAGTACATGTATTTTGCTCATATTGATTTAGGTCAGCATGATAATGGAATCCAATCGGACTTTTTTCAAGGACTAACATATATGGGAAAAAGATTTGAAAAGGATGGGTCATTTGTTTGTTGTATGTTAATGTTTTTGGCAAGACATATTGTTAAAACTGATATCGGGCATGGTAAATTTGAGATGATATTTCATTTCCACTATGAATGTTGTATGGTTTCCATGGAATTTCATCCATAGAAAAAAAACTCATCTCATTTGGCAAGTTAATTTCATGCACCATGTATCATCCCCAATTTCATATATACTGATGGGATACATTCCATGAAAATTCATCGCATTACAATCACATTCATTCAATGACTTTCAGTAACTTCCATTCACTATATTATAAAAGATGACAATGTTTATTGGGAAAACAGTATATTTACAATGTTGTTCACCACAAGATACTGGTACTAATTCACACACACACAATTTGACCATCAGTGGTGATCCCAATGATGACTACAATTGTATGTTTGTGCATGTATGTGTGTTTTTCCAATTTTGCTGTGTCATGTCATGGATTTCTTTCCATTTGAAGCTCCATATGTAGGATTACTAGTCATGTTCAATGTAACTCATCATCCAAGAACCCCTCTTTTAATTAAAAAAATGCATGTGAATTGGGAGCTATTGCCAAATGTAAAACTTCACAACATGGGTCATTGTTGACTTCATGCATGATCTAATTTGAGGCTTCGTCTAGTATTGCAACAACATAACCACACCATTTAGTAATACATGCGTCCCAACTCGAACAAAACAACTGAATTTATGCATATATATCATAAAAACTTCATTTTGCACTTGAGTCATATAACTAGGTACATCAGTTTTGAAGCCAACTGGGTCAAAAATTCTGGAAATACTATTTAGAAATTAGGAAACCATACATTGTGTGATTCTAAAAATATTAAAAAAACTGGAACAAGAGGTGTCTGGATTTCTAAGATTTTTATAAACTGGAACAGGAGACCTGCTCTTTTGAGTATATCAACGAAGGGCACAACACTGGTTATAACTTTGCAGTACAATCTTGTATAGATGTTCTTTGTGTCATGACAAAGAGTGACAAGAATGCAGCTTTTGATGTAGTTACGTTTTAATTCCAAGTTCACAGAGGGCCTATTCTGGGGCAAGGAGCCCAAGAGTATTGGGGACACACAAGTATGGGATCAGCTGCTTTGGGCTTCCAGACAGCCCTTACATCATACTTATTGTCATGAGCTGGTTGTACTGATTGAACTTGGCCCACAGGTCTACAGAATACTATTTGTATCTATGTACATAATTTGGAGTGTTATCACATTGGAGTTTTCAAATCTGCATACTTTTCCAACCATGCTTGTTAATGGTTTTTGGGTTGTATTATTATACTTTTGCAGATTTAGGTGGTATGGGTGGTGGTATTCCCATTGTACTTCTGAAGGTTCCTAGGTATGTTGGAGGCCTGAAATCAACAATTACACTCTTAATCAATGGTCGTGACTCTCCAATCCGGTTACACTCTGAGGCCTGTCCTTGACGTGTCTTTCACCAAAATGAGAGCCACATACCTTCAAAAGGCTTGCCTTGTAAGACAATAGGTGACTACCACATAACCAAAAGCATGTACATGGTTACTATGTAGGTAAGGGTTAGAATGTTGTTAATTGGTAGGTAATGCTGAGCTAACCACCATCCTTAACTAAGGAACTGGAACTCATTGGAAAAGAGTTTCTTGTCCACTCACTATCATCTCCCATGCTGCATCAATAACCGTGTCGGTTCTCTCTGACAGTTCCAAATTGGACGGTCCCCACTTTAGGGGGTATGTGTCATGTGACCTAGCACACCCACCAGTGTAGCATGGAAAACCATCAGGACTCAGTTACCAAAGTTCCTACTCTATCCTATAAACCCTCTTTCCTCGGCCGTCCCCTACCTAGGTTAACTACCTATGTAAGTAACTAAGTACCATAGGTGAGTGGGTACAGAATATAAGTGGTTACTATGTACAGGTAGTTAAGTGGGTGAGGTGCATGGATGGTTAGTACATAGCTGACCACATTGGTTAGCTATGCAGTCGGAATACCATATAAAAAGACAAAGTGCAGTTGATGCATGAAAAGAGTACAAAAGATGGGTTGAACTTTGATGTAGGAAATCAAACTGGGAATCAAGTGAAGTGAAGTTCTTATGGATGAATGCGTCTACATTTTCTTCAAACAAGTAGGCATAAAAAGAAGATTTCATTTTTAAAATCCAGGTATCATAATCGAAGGTAAGTAATTTGACCTGTTTTCATATCAGGTTTGAACCTGAATTTAAAGGTTATATATCCCATGCACATAATAGGTTGTTTCACGCCTGATTTGCATAGAATCCTGCTTGTGGGTTTTGGTGCTCAAGTTATTATCTCATGGACATGCCAAACTTCATGTCTCCTAACAACATTTGGGTGTTGTAAATCATGATCCTGCCATCCCATGGAGAAAACGGAGCTGACCTTTTGCTTCACTGTGTAAGTAGTGAATGCAATATTTAATTCATTGGTCTCATGTACTACAGATTGTTGTTGGTTCTTGAACAGCTCTCATATTAGAGCCTTTAACTAAGATTGCGACTTGATCTAAGTTAGTAATTTCATCTCTTGTGGTGTTTGGGTGTGCGGTGTTTTACTGAAGTTGGAAGCGCATGACGGGTTGCTTGAAATTACAACTCTGGTTGGCATAATTAAAAAGAATCCAGTTCCAGATTCCAAATAATACCCATAGAACATAAGCTAAAAATTCCAAGGAGGTAAAGAGAAAATTCATGGGGACCTGGAAATTACATCCCACCACTGTACTGCACACACAACCTAAACAATCAGGACCAATTTGAAGTCTTGGTACTCTCCCCATATATGTTACCTTGCCCAGATTCAGTGGCATGGTCTGAGAGGAAAAATCAGTGTAGTACTTGCTGTTTCAAGAATTTGTGGAACTAGCAAATGCAATACTGCAAGTGGAGAAATCTTAAATGCCATATTTATTTGTACTCAACGTCACACAAATCCAAACTTAAGAGAAATTGCGCTTTTAAGTTGCCAACTGCTTGTTCAAATGTGTTATGACAATACTCTAACCAGTCCAATACGGGTTATGCAATCTCCTTAGCTCCCACATGACTTCAAGCAATGGAGTAATAGATATCCTCGTCCATCACCACCTTTGAGATCACATGGGCCGTGAGTCCTAGACAAATAGACTACAACACCCAAGAACAGTAGAAGCTTTACACCAGAAGTGACTTTGTGTAGCCTACCTCTACAAAGTTTCTGCATGCATGCTGGATTCCTCCTCCTACCAATGTCTACTGCATTCAAGCTGGGCATGCAGATTTTGTGGGCCACAACCAGTGTTGGCTGGTTCTTGGAGGTTTTCAGTGGATCCGGAAGGTCTGGGTCTAATTTTTTTCCAATGTGCAAGACCCTCTGGTTCCAGCTCTAGGGCATATTTTCAAAATCTAAATCCCATTGGTTTCGGGTCTGAGTCCAAAGTTTTAGACTGCTGGTTCTGGGTCCAATGGGGTACAGCTTTTATAAGGCCCTTGGGTTTTGGGTTCAACATGGACCCAGTTCTAGTGTAAATAGTTCACCAATAAAATGAACCATGTTCATCAATTGCTTCCACATCCAAAAGTGAGAGCTTGTTTTAGGGTACATAAACAGTTGTACTTGGGTTATGTTTCAATACAGCCATTTGCAAAGTCGCTGAACCTTAAACTCCGACTATATTTCATCACAGCTGCCACATGTCTCAAATGTCATTTTCAAATTTTTTTGAACCAATCCAAGGACAAAAACTACCAAAATTCTAAGTACATGAAGCAAACAAGATGAAAAAAAAACTTGAAACCAGAAACATTTATTCATCTATGCAACTGAAGCTCAAATATAAACAGCACATCAATAATTCTCTTCTTTAAAAAACCGACAATCGGAGACGAGTTTTTCATTGTCTTCTAGCAACACATTCTCAACTTCAATGAAATCACTCAAAGATGAAACTTTCCCACTTGGACCAATCAAACTATCTACCCAATCACAATCAAGGACCAGTAATTAAATACGATCTCACTGTGTTTATCAGACTTGTCCCGGCTTCTAAAGCTGTGGTCATTTTCACCGTCCCAGCAGTCTTCCAAGCGAAACGCTAAATGCCCCCAATCAAGCTCTGTGGAGAACCGTGTGGTTCTGCCCGAGGGTTTGACTTTTGACTGTAGGAGTTTTTTGAATAGAAAAGAAATCACACCCCTTTCAGCGCCTTGATCTGTGCTCGTGGATATTACAGTGTACTACGTTCGGGAGATTCAGAGTTTGAATCTGCTGGACGGCAGCAAAACATATAATGATTCAAGCTGGACAAAGGACCATTGACATATTCTTTTGCTGAACAGAAGAACATGTAGAACCGTGCTGCATGATTCTATGCAGAACCAAGCAGGGCCGAAAAACATGTGCAAGAAGACAAGAGAACATGCGCCGGACTGAGGTCGATTGGGGGAGGAGGTGGGCGGGGGGTAGGTTATTTAGCGTTTTGCGTCTTCCAGTGAATTCACTGGATTCCTATCTAAACTAGGACCCTAGCCCCTATGACTCGGACCTAGGCAAACATTTTAAAGACCCTATGGGTCCAAGTCCTAGACAGGTCTTGTTCCATCTAGACCCAGAGGGTCCGGTTCCATGGTGAGTCTAGGTCAATTTAGACGAGACAGGTTCAATTCCATGGCAGGTCTTGCTCCATCGAGACCAACCAGATCCGGCAGAAAACCCGGCCCCTGCCAACAGTGGTCATGACCCCATTCACAAGATGTCAGAAACCAGCTATAAAAATGACCAACTCGTGATTCGCATGATAAGACAAATTATTTCTGGTTCTCAGTCTTCAAGTACCACAGTTTGCATCAGAGTAATACAGGCAGTAGAACTTCGCTTTGTACACGCAATTTCATGAAGAGACCCCATGCAGGGACAGGGCCACCTCCTTTCCACCAGTGTTTTTTTTTTCATCGGGCACATATTGCCCAGTTGGCTATTTTGTGCGCCCTCTAGGTAGCAACTAGACTACATAAAGCCCAGACTGGTCGAAGTGGTTGGCTACTTACAAGCCATGGAAATCATTGTTTGACAACTATCCACTTGTTTTTCTGAGCTAGAAATTAGCAAGGTGTGTGTAATTTGGTGCAGTGCATTAGCAAGGTAGCCTTATTTTTCTTAGACACATGTACAACTTAGGAGTTTTCTTCATCTCATATTATGAAGAAGAGGCCATGTGAGGGAATCAAACCTTACCAAAATGGTCTTACCCATTGCTCAACATGGAGTTCCATAGACAAACCACGGCAGTACAACCACAAATGAGGTTAATGAAATGCATTGAGACTTGAGCATTGAGCATCAAACTCCCTGGAATAGTAACTAGTTGCAAGGATATCCCATTGTTCAATAGGTAGTCAATTACAAACCTTGAATGTGATTGTAATATTGAGCAAGGCAAAGTGATCAGGATCACAGAAACAAAAGTCATCAAAATGCTAAAATTGTCACCAGAACTTGAAGGTTTATGCCCAGCAAAGTGTAGCATTCATGAACAATGAATACTCAAGCACATGGGCAGACCTAAACAAGAAGTTAACAAGCTGAACATTCTTAGATTCTAAAATCAATAGATGATAATGAAACTTTAAAAAACTAACAAAAAATTTCAATGATAATATACAATGGACCCCAAATGCACTCCAAGTACATTATAAAATTATCAACCATCATCCAAGTAAGTGTTTAAATGAAGGGTGAGTAACAAAATGTAACACCTTCATATTGCTAAAAATTCTAATCATACTGCATTACCTTTCCTATTCACCTCTCCTATTATTTACATGAGGTGCCTCCCAAGTTCAATTTTTTGT
>Ga0209208_10011631_pt1 | contig 11251 bp, 9 predicted proteins | sample S1TSphfallax_3_FD_187694 | JGI IMG/M metagenome (GOLD analysis project Ga0209208, IMG submission 187694) | Host-associated microbial communities from peat moss isolated from Minnesota, USA - S1T2_Fd - Sphagnum fallax MG (SPAdes) (version 2) | ecosystem: Host-associated > Plants > Peat moss >...
AGTGTAGCCCAATCTTCTATGCTACTCAAATTAACTTGCACCCACATTCATTACATTTGCACAAACAACACACAACCACTTACCACTCTTTGGCAACACTGTCCAATTGTCGCAACGCTGCTTCTTCGAGGCTCTCGCCGGGAACCCTCGTTGATGGGGGAAAATAACAACATCGAATTTCAAAAATTCGCAAATTGTTGCCGAGGTCTTCCGGTAGCCATTGTTCGGGCCAACACACCTCTGGATGCCCTGCCTGCACCCATGTCTCCCCGGGCTTTCCGAGCGGTGGTCTAGTGCTTTCATCTTCGAGGTCGCTGAAGAACACGACGTCCATGTTTGTGACCCTGTTGTCGCCTTCTGGCGGCCATAGTTGGTGAACCTTCGACCGGATCTGCAACCAAAAACACAAAGCTTTGCCAAATGGGATCAGCAACTCTGCTTATCTTCCTAACACTACAATAGCTGTGCCAAAGCCCTGAAACTGTCGGAAACAACAAGAGCCCATCTTGGCCGTGTAGGAGAACTGAACTCATTAGTTTGCGGGCTGTTGAAATCTCCACACCGAAGATCGCATGGACGAATAAGAACTCCACATGGACTTGTTCAACAATCCCAAAATCACAAAAAAAACACTTTGCAAAATGGAGCCAGAACTCACATCGACGCCTTCGTTCATGATAGCGCAATCGGCTGGCACGCCTTCGGCTTAGAGCAGCTCATCCCCAACGACCTGACGAAATAGAATCCAATATCCCGCCTAGACTGAATCTGCAACCAAGTACTGAGGACGAAAGTTTGTCGAGAGACCAAATGCTTGACAGCCGAGAAAATTAGTCTCGATCTCTCTCACACAAGGTGGGATGATGTGACAACGAAAAGGCTTGGCAGAAGATGGGGGAGGAAGACGGTGGCTCCGACAGACCCAAAGTCAAAAATTCAGCGACCCGACCAAACGTATATGCCGCTTGGACTCTAAAACAAGTGGAGAAACGGGATTTCCGCAGGAGGACCGCAACTGCTTTGCAAGTGGACTCTTTGCCCATAAATTCACGTAAAACAATCGGCTTTAAAGAACTTGTTTCTGCACCCTGGCCACGCGATCTCCAAACTGAGCTAACGCGTTGACGTTTACAGCATCAAAACAATTATATAAAATGCGTAAAATGCGTAAAATGCTCTTCTTGCTGCCCTCTTTTCTTCCTGGTAAAGCGAGAATCCTCATAGCACACGCCACCCCACGAAAGACTCTTAATTTAGGAATCTATCCCGCCTTTCACCTCCACTACGCGGTATTGCACACAAGGAGAGCTGCTAAAGGTTTGCTTGTGGATGAAGAATTCTGCACGAAACCCATGCAATTTTAGACAATCCTCTTCAAATTCAAGTATCGAGCATCTAGCTCAAGCTCCTACTTAGACAAGTTCTTGATTGAGATATGTTACACATTGCTGGAGGAAATTGTGGATACAGTTAATGAAGGCATACAACAACAAGCTTCTTCATTGCAACCTGATTAAAAGTCTTACATTTTTCTGGTACTTTTCAAGAGTAAAACTCGATAGTTGGGTAGTCTTACTTTCTGTACCAACCCCCCACCAGAGGTCACACGAGGTACAAATCCATATAACTTGTGGAAGGCCAAAATTCCAAAGACCCGGCCTCACCTCCAACCCATCCTACGCGCAAAAGTCAAAGAACCCATGCTTCCTTCAGAGTTGTGAAATACCCAGAACCATCAGTTCTTTGATTCTGGTTTTTTTTCAAATACCCAGAACAGGCCGTGCTTATAAAAATATTAAAACCACTCGGCACTCGTTAAAACGATCTAACCAGTGATGCGTGGGTATCTACTTTTGAACACACCAGCTAGTATTGGATGTCTGTTTCCAAAATTCATACTAGCCTCGCACTGGTAAGGGATCAATTCTAAAAATTTCATTGGATTTTTAAAAAACATTCATACCAGCCTGGTCCTGCTATTAGGATCTAAAAGGGTGATTATATTCCTGGCCTTCAAAAATCAAATACCCTGCTGTGATATATACCACCTTTCTCATTCTTTGAAAAATAATTGCCCACAAACCATTACTTCTTTTGCAGTTCTTTGAGGTTTTTGAAATAACCAAAACCAGTGGTTTTTGCATTCTGATTTTTTTTCACATACCCAGAACAGATACCCAGAACCGTGGTTGTTTGGTTCTGATTTCTTCAAATACCCAGAACTGGCTCCTTGAGTCTGAATTTCTCAACTACCTCGAGTTGGTGTTTATTAAAAAATCAAATGCCCACCCAAAACTGGTTTTTAAACCACATTTCATTTGCACACCTATATGGAGAGTTCTAAATGCTCATATTGCAAACCAATGCCATGTTTAGAAGAGTACCTACATTTTGGACTAAGCACCTGATTAATTAGAACCATATGAAGGGAAGACAAGCTTGATTAGATCCTGGTTGTGAAATGCACTAATGGGTGCTTCAGATCCTTCAGGATATTGGCATGAGTAGCTTAGATAAGGAGCTCACAGCTGTAAGGCCTAACCTTACAAGCCACACAAGCACTCAATTCTCAGAGCAGAGCTTGTCTAAATTGTGCTCTGGCCAGATGCTGTAGTGCAATTTGTGGCATGTTCCACATTCATTATGAAGACTTCATGTGCTCATCCTGGTTTCTTCTCTAGTTGAGATGCACCTTCTCCTTGTTTCCCAATCTTGAGAGGTGTTTCTGAAGGGGCATTTGTCCCTGTTCATTATTTTGGCTCCTGCACCAGTATGTGTTAACGGGCATCTATAGATAAATCAGCACAGCTCCCATTAACTTTTGATTTGTCTTCAGGTGTTCATCTCTGTTGGGCAGACAGCATTCTTGAACTACACTCCTGGCTCAATGTGTAGTCACCCTCTAGTTAAGCACTGTCACAGTGGACAGCTTCAATTCTTTACCATGCTAACACTGGACTAAACTGGATAGGAAATGATCTGTGGAATGATCTGAACAAAAGCATTATTCTTACTAGCTCCTTGCAGATCTCAGTGTTGTCCACCTTGCAATTCATAGGCTGCATGTATCTCTTATATGTACAAGAATACATCTCCAACAGTTGAAGGGCTGGCTGATTCTGATTCAAGTGGCCCTCTGCCAACAAGTGTTTGTCTGCCTCATAACATCTCACCACTAGACTACAATGAACATATCTTAAAAACAAATTTAAATCCTTCAAGTGAAGTAAAAGTGCATCCCTAGGACATTCTCCATATAGGCAAAGATTGCTTCTCGATAGATGTCTGCTACATCTAGTTGCTTGAAATTGGAAAAACTTCGTTCCTAGCTCAGGATTGCAGGGGTTGCACGGAACTCTTAGCAGTGATGAATTCACATGCATGCTTGCATTTGCTACACCAGTTTCCAATGCAGATTTACAATTTTACAAACCTACATTATAGGCTGCATTAATCTGCACACACCAGATGGATGTGGAGCATATTCCTGAAAGCTGGCCATCATAGCAGATTGGGCTCAATAAAAAATCAGCAGGCAAAAGTTCTCAGATTTATTAGAGATTTACTTGACATTTGCAGTTTTGCACTTCAACTTCATAACATCCACACACAAGCAGGATGACTTGTAATGAGACATTCAAACAATTTTATTTCGGGCCAACCAAGAATGCAATAGCATTTATCACACATGGATACTACATACCTCAAGAACTTGCAATCCAACATGGTACAAGATCCTCCTCAGCAGATAGTGAGTGTCTAATACAAGAGACTGTCCTCAAAAGATTCTGCCTTCCATAGCCCTGTGGGCACAGGCCTCAGATACACAGAGACAAAGAGATGGGAATTTTTTTTCACGGAGAATCCTGATTTCACCTCGTTTGAAGATGTAAACAGCAGTGGCCCTCTGGAAGACAACTCTTACTTTACAGAGATATACACAGAGGATGCATAAGTTAAGAACAGTGGTTGGTTGGACAAGAAAATCCAGATGCACTTTCATCCCAAAAATATTACTGCCAGACCACAACCTCTGATTCCTTTCAATAAGACAAGAAGTTTCAATGCCCTTTGAAATTGTCCTTCATGTGCCGCAAGGCTGCCATAATATCAATTGGTGATTCTTTGCCTGTAGCAGCCTGTGCATGGACACAAACCCCAGGAACTATTAACAGAGATTGCGGACTGGGGGATTGATGTCAGACAGCATCTAATCCATGTCCAGGGTCTTGAGACGCAGCAAACAAGCATTTGAGCAGTCTACAGCAGGGGTCACAGATGAAGATAACCTGCAAAAGCCTTCATGTCGGAACAGATCAGAAAGAGAGATAACTGTTCTGTTGCTTAACAAATGGTCCATCATTGAGTCTAGCAGTGCCTCTGATTTAGTTCTTTGCTAAAGAAAGAGAACTCCACAAAACTTCAGCAGGAAAATATTAAGAGAAACCAGTGACCTGTAGTGACTCCTTGTCCACCCTCATGAAGGGATTGAATTCCAGCTCATCTCCAATTGTTGATGGAACTGTTGCTTTTTCGTCTCTGCATTGCTGTTGCACCCATGTCATCTTCTTGACAAGTACCTCATTCTTTGGAACTACAGTGAGTGCAAACTCAAGGTTCTTCTGGGTATACTGTGACAAAAGAAAGACCAGCATTTCAGCAAAACTAGTGCAGGTTGCACAAAGAGAGAAAGCTGATCTATCTGCATTCCATTCATAGCTTCCACAATGTGTGCACAAAGCTCTTATCCTGGATGACACAACAAGCACTTTTGACATCGTGACCTATGCACCTCTGTAGACTTGATCAGAAGAAACCCATTAGAATTGGTTTCACAAACATAAGCCTTGTTACCAGTAGAAATGGTATAAGAGGTTTGCACATGTTCAAATTCACAAAAATTTCTTATTACTAGAGCTTCTAAGTTCAAGGTATCAGCATCTGGAAAATAACTGAATAAAAGGTTAATGTTTACAGAAGCATTTCAGGATCCAGAAATGTGATTGAATGTACCTCATGCCCACAGTATACATGAGTATCAGGTGGCAATGAAGCAAGAGTCACACACAGTGATTTGTACATCTGATCCAGTGTTCCTTCAAAGAATCTGCCACAACCCCCTATAAACTGTGGGCATAGAAAAACAAACATCATGCACTATGAGCAAATATGCACTTGGGAAGATCCAGAAAAACCTGGCAGTCAGAAAATATTGATCATCCTCCTTACCATGATCCCCTTTGTTTCTCTCTAGAACCTGGGGGAATGATGCCTGCCAATATATGCACTTCAATATTTCCAATGAATGCCCATTTTGATAATCAACCCATCGGACTAAAGTCTGTTCTCCAATCCCAAACAATTTCCAGCATTATTCACACAGAAGTGGGGCAAATGTGATGAGTGATGACAATTCACTATAACATTGAGTGATATATGCAATAAAAAATATACCAGTGTGTCACCAGTGAACACAGCAGGCTTGTCATCAGGATCAGAGCTTGCTACAAAGCAGCTGATGTGCCCCTTAGTATGACTGCATACATCCACACCAAACTGTCAAAACGCAAGCGAGGCCTGAAAAAGATTAGACCACAAACACCCGTGCTGTAAAGGGACAAACCATTATGTGGGGTCCAAGGAAAGAAGCTAACCTACCAAGAAGTCTCCAGCGCTTTAACCCGGATGCTGGAACTTATTGGAAACTCGTCATAATGCTGTACTGGATGTGCGCATCCCTCCACTTTGTCCTTCACACCTCCATATACTTTCACATCCTTAAGCAGTTTCTTCATACCATTGTTGCCTCCAGCATGGTCCCTGTCCAGAGCACCATGGATTAGGTTAAGAACCGTGCCAAATGCTGTGTCTACAGCTATTGTACAGATTTTGGGTATCCTCCTAGTGGTGGATTCTGGCAAGAAAAATGGAGATTATTTATTTACATATTCAATGACTTGTTGATAGAACTAAAGTAATTTTTAACCAAGTAACTATTATTTCATGTTTCTTAATTAATCAAGCAATTAATATGAATAATTCATGAATAATGTTTAATTATTGTATCAATTTATAATTTAATACCTAATTAATTTTAAAAAAATTGACGTAACTAATAAATAATAACCGATTATTTAATTATTTGGTAATATTTTAAATTTATTTAAATGATTAAATAAATTTTTAAGTTCATACTTTATATTAACTAATGAATTATTTGAAAATAATAATTGTTACATAATTAATGCTAACTTAATACAACAATTATATCATAGTAAATATGACCTTGGTAATATAATTTAATTATAGCTTAATAAAGATGGTATATTGTTAAATGAACCATACAAAATGAAAATGATTTTTTTCAATTCAATGTGTCGAAATATGGTCAAATATGTGACTAATATACTTTGAATACAAAATGAATATCTTAACATACCATGAATAGAAGTCAAATATGCTTTATAAACCTTGAATCAAATCTCTATAGTATACTTTTAATGTAGTTCACAAAACCTTGATGCACATTAATAAATGTATAAACACACGATAGTAAGTAACTAAATTACAACTAAATAAACATAAAAGCCTATTCTTAGATGCAAAATACAATACGCTACTCAATATGGAAGGATGTGTAATAATGGTTGCACCATAGTCACAAAAATAATCATAAGTTTAAAAGATGATGATTAGTTGTAAAAATGATCAAATAGAGTTGCAAATGATAGGTAGTTACATGGAGTTGCATGTAATTGCAACTTCCATGGTTACATATAACAAGATTTCTTCTAATATATATACTTATCATATGAAAATACATATATGTCTCCACATAGGGTTATTGGCATTCATTATCCAATGTCAATGATTACCAAAACAAGCATTGCAAGTAAGTTTTGTTAACAAACTATATTTGACACACTATAGAACAACTAGAAATTTGTGGTGTGGTCCTTACTCCATATGAAAATCCCTTGAAATTTTTTATTAGTGATTTATTTAGAGTAAACACTTATTTTTCCAATCATGTGTCAATAGTCATACCTTCTTCCTATTCCTCTTTGAGAGGTTCAAGTGGTGTTTCACATAACTCAACAAGAACCCTTTCAACGTCCTTGGCAGTTACAAGCATTTCCTCAACATTGGCATACGTTTTCACCATGATAATCTTTTGATTTTAAGCCGCATTTATGCGCAAGGAAGTGCCTCCTTTGTTCATCATCCTTTATCTTCCTTTTTCTAAATAATTTATTCAACCAATCAAAGTACAATTCGACTCTCTATCAAGGCTTTTGTTTGACAAAATCCATTTTCACCCATAATTCACCAAGATCTACACCACCAAACTTATGTTGCATGTTTGTCTTCATTTCATTATCATCTACAAGAGTAGGTTGGAACTTTTTGAACTAGACTTTAGCTTTACCATGCAAATTAACACACCCCCAAACTTCTTGTAAGACTCAAATGCGAGTTCAAAATTGAAAACATTGGAAGAAGAGGGATGCGTTCTTTAGCTAACAACACTTTTAGGGATAAAAAAGGCTTAATAAAACTCCAGGATAGACATTAAGATGAGTGAGAAGTGGGTCGACTATTCACATGGACCTACACAAACCAAACAACAAGTTGGCTAATACATAGTTATAGCACTCTTAATGCACAGACGAACCATGGGCATACACGAATTCACAAAACTCACCATGACCCGGACTTGGGGGAAGCCACCACCTTTCCCCTTATATTATTCTTTGTGCATGGCCACACGGTCTACACCTAAATGTCATTTTGTCCCAAAACTCCCAAGTTGGAAGTCTCGAAATTTTCGAAATTTAGACTCTTATAACTTTGGAGGTTCATAACTTTTTGTGCAAACCTCTTATTAAGATGAGGTCTAAAGCAAAGTTATAACAAGCAGGTCAACTATTCACACAAACCTGCATAAACCAAACAACAAGTTGGTTATTACATAATTGTAACATTCTTGATGCATAGACGAACCATGGGCATACATTAATTCACAAGATTCACCATGGCCTAAACTTGGGGGATGCCACCACCTTCCCCCTTATATTATCCTTTGTGCATGGCCACAAGGTTTACACCCAAATGTCATTTTGTCCTCGGACTCCCAAGTTGGGAGTTTCGAAATTTTCGAAATTTAGACTCTTGCAACTTTGGAAACTCATAACTTTTTGTGCAAACCTCTTATTAAGGTGAGGTTTAAAACAAATTTATAGCCGTTGTTGAGAGCTTTCTAACGATATGTGACACGCCACTTGCACATAAGTAAATCATGACGATTTTTGACTTTTAATGATTGGAAGTCAAATTGGCACTTTGACTCCCGACCCTTCTTTTGGCCATAAATTGTGTTTTAAGTACCCAAATGGGGTCATGTGAACTCATTTTAGACATTTAAGTTTCAAGATCTTTTCAATGGTATAAGGTAATCTTCAATCCAATGAATTTTGACCCTTAAAATCACTCTCCAAATATTCAAGAGTCCATGGAGACTTTTTAACACCCAAAGTGGGAGCCCACTTGGGAGTGTGTGGGCTCATTCCCAGGAGCATGAAATATGACTTTCGGGCTTCACTTTCAGTTTGCAAGCCTAAGGTTAAGGTCATGACACAAATTAAGCTTTGCAATTTAAAAAACCTTTACTTCATCATAATCTCGAACCTTGGATGCCATTTCTAACCTCTTTGTCTAATCTAAGATATTTTTAAACTTTTTTCCCTATAATAGTTCATCCAATCCCTTAAGATTAATCATGATGCATTCACTGGTTAATCCTAGGATTATGAACTATTACATAGATCTAAATCCTAATTAGGAGTAGACATACAAATCTACATGGTTTTCATTCTCCTCCACCCATTAATGCAACCCATTTACATCAATTTCCAACATCCAATTCAATAGTGGGGATGTTACATTAACATGTTCAACTTTTATTAACATATCTTTAGGTTGAAACCATTTTTCTGTCCCAAGTCTGAAAATTTTCACACATTTATTAAAATATATAGGTAATGTTAAAACCCAAATGTTTCCAGCATATGGTGGTGATTTCTTAATCTCTAAATGAAAGAAGGTAAAAAGATAAAAATAAAAAGGCTTATTTATAATAGGCCTTTTCTTTGTGATTAACAATTGTTTTCCATGCAATCTTTTAATCATGCAGACTCTTGTCCCACACCTTATAATACAAAGTTTATTTTGTGTTCCTCTTCCTTTCTACTAAAAGCATCTTGTTGCCTTCAATCTTGCTATTGAAACTTATCTCATAAAAACTTGCATAAGCCCAATTCAAAGCCCTTTCTCTAATCCAACAAAACCTTTAGCTTAGTGTACAAATAACAAATCTAGAAAGTTCTATTGTAACGATTATGTCTCCCTCCTTCAACTCACTATTACATTCAAAATTGAAGAATTTATTAGAACTTTCCAATGGTAATGGATCTTTAGGTATCCAAATGTCTTTTAATCTAGGTATGTTATTAAGGTTCTTATGAAGCTTTCATAATTTCTCACTTCGATTGATAAGGCCATCTAGAGATGTAGAAAAACTTGGAGTTACTTGTGTTGATGAAGACCCAACTTTAATCATCATGTGCGAAATTTGCAACCATATTGCTACTTGAATGAAAAACCTTAAACCTCCAATTATAATATCCCTTTGACTTCCTTCTCCAAGATCAAATTCTATGATCTTGATTATAGAATAACTAGAGATATGTATTACCAATGTACCTAGAGGTGGATATCCTTCAAAGTGATGCTAATCAAACTCAAAGATGGTGATTTTGTTACTCATCCTACTAGCAACAATTCACCATTTCCTTATATTTTTACATCAACTTCCACTGGATTGAACTTGCTATGATACTAGAAATAGGGGCACACACAATGCCCAATAGATCAATTCAATGTGAAACATGCACCTACGTGGATATGATTATAGTCCTATTTTTAAAGTAACATCAATATTATGTTGTAAAATCTAGAAAACTTTTGTCATCTACACAAAAAATTTAAATTGACAGTTTCTAGTGGTCAAATCACTCCAATCTCACTTTCTTGAGTTCAACTAGTCATGTCCGATTTTCTCATTAATAACAAACCATAACAACCCATGTTGAGTACTTCCCTTCACAAATCCACATTGAAAGAAAAATAGAACACATTCCCTTGAATCCCCTAAACACATAAGCTCCTATGACTTTTTCAACATTATGAAAACAACAATTCAACCACAAGAACAAACAACACTAACCTAAATACAAACAATCTAAAGACTCCCATCCCACATAAAACTATTCATGGGTTCAACAAAGGAGAACCTAGTCCTTGCCAACAATTATGGACTTGAATAGACACAAATATTCCTTCAAAGCTCCCAATCTTGAGGGTACTTTCTTATGAAACTAAAACTACCACACTAAAATTTAAACACAAAAAATGCTACAACTCACATTAAGAATTTAGGATGACCGCTCTCCGAATCTTTCAAATTTTCATCATCCCCTTGGTCATCAACCTTTAAAGATATTCTTACAACTAACTTTTAATTGTTGAAACACATGGTGCAACAGAAATTGCATTGCTTCAACACAAAGAAGCCACATTGTATAAATTTACACTCTATATTCATCAAAATGCAAGAAATCGCCACTTGTCTCTGCACACATCCCAAAAACTTGTTGGAAAAAAAGCCCATCCACTCCTCCTAAGAACTCCTTTTATTGTCCTTTTATCCTCTTTATTTCTTCTAGATCCTTGATTGACATCCATCAAGACACCCATGCAAACATAGCCATACCACAAGAAATGCACCCAACGAAAACACAACAACAAAATAGGCACCATAAAAAATAAAAACACATAGTGCACATTATGGGTGCAAACAAACAAATATACATAGAAAATATCCATAGCACCAAAGATATTATTGGTACACTTCACCATCAACTACCAAGAATGTGTCGTTTTTTACTTTTAGCAATTGACAACATTATTCCATCCACATTAGGGTTTCATCCCATATGTCTTCATCATAGGTATGTTTGCATGCTAATACCATGTAGCACCATAGTTAAACACATTGCAGTTTCCATGGTGGCAACCACCACTATACAACATTAATGAAATGTTGAATGCATTTGCATAGAATACATATTACCAATTTGTAGAATATTTCCATATGGCCAGAGTGGCAATATATCTCTTACAATATCATAGA
>Ga0209208_10011632_pt1 | contig 11251 bp, 6 predicted proteins | sample S1TSphfallax_3_FD_187694 | JGI IMG/M metagenome (GOLD analysis project Ga0209208, IMG submission 187694) | Host-associated microbial communities from peat moss isolated from Minnesota, USA - S1T2_Fd - Sphagnum fallax MG (SPAdes) (version 2) | ecosystem: Host-associated > Plants > Peat moss >...
ATGTTAATCTAATACTAAGCGCCATATGAATCTTAATATTATTTTTATTTTGCTTCATATTAAAATCACCAATCAATCATAAACATTAACACCAATTTTAAGTTGATATGAAAATGTTTAAAAAAATTAATACAAGTACCAATTAGTATGTTTGAAAATAAAGAATTGTGTAACCTTTAAAAATACCAACAATGGGAAGTCCATGAATGTGTGGATTGGTCATAAAAAAAAAAAATTGGACTTATTAAGTATTAAAGAAAGCAAAAAAATACATTAGATATTCATAAATAACATTGTTCAAAATAATATTAGAACATAAATAAAAAAGGAAAAACAATGATATTAAGTGAATTTTTTTGGTATGATTACAAGTGAAATTTCCTCAATAAAAAATATCTTCTAAATGCTGAAAAAATTATATAATTAAAAATATAAAACATCTTTTGATTGACCTTATGATTGTTTGTGTTACAATAAGAAATTGCAATGCATTCTTAGTGGAAATCTTATGGATTAAAAGTCCTTGAATTGCAAAACAAAAAAACCCAAATGATTGTGGGCTTCACAAATAAAGGAATTGAAATACATGTGATCTTATTCATAATAAACAATGAAATAGATTAACAAAAAAAGAAAGGGATTTGATGTTGTCTTTTTTTTGGTTGTTGTTTACAATTCAGAAAAATTCTTTTTGATCACAAGTACAAGCATGGATTTATTGAATGGATGAATGTTGAAAAGATTTCAAATTGTATACAACATTTTTAATCAAACAATATTTCTTTATCAATAAACTATTGTAAAATCTTATTTGGTTTGGCATTCAAATGCCAAATAATTATTTTATTTTTCAAATTCAAGTTCAACAACAATCATGATAATTCATGAAAATTGCAATTTAACATATTGTCAAAATAAAGTTTTTGAACAATGATGATTGATCATTACACTAAATGTCAAGATGAAAACATCTCATTGAATAAGAACCACTACGCAACTTCCTTTCCCCATCACATAATTCTTGATTATGAACTCAAAAGCAGTTCAATTATTCAGCAAATTAAGTGAATTATAATACATAGTGGAACTATAATGAACAAGTGTGTAATTTCTTGAACTTCTAGCATTCCATGCAAGTAATTGGTAGAAATTTTCGCAGTTGAAAAATAAAATAAAATTGCCAAACCTAATACTATTGTTGTTTTACATTTGTACTTAAAATCTCATCTCATGCATTCGTTGCCAATTTCAAGTATGTATGTATGTATGTATGTATGCATTTCTGATATGTTAAACTCAAAAAAAAATGTATATATTCAAATTCAAGAAAAAAACATTGTAAGATTTACCCTGAACACTTAAAACCCTAACACTGTATTTGGTGACATTGGTGTTAATAAACCAATGTTTGGTGGTTCTCACAATTTTGAGAACCGCCGGTTCCATTTTTCTCATAGAGGTCTAAGAACCAGCCCCATTCCTTCATTTATTTATTTATTTTTGGTTTTATGAGAATCATTAAGGTATCAAGTGAAGCATGAGAAGGGGAGAATATGTCACTAAACACTCTCACAAGTCATGAAAGTACAACAGAAAAAAAGAAGAAGAAGAAAGTGATGTTGGAAACAGAAAGGAGATAGAGATGGAGTTGTGTACCAGATGGAACTTGTACCTTTCTATCAAACTCTCAACAGAATGACTTCTACACTAATGTAAGTGATGGGGGTTTTGAGGTAAGCGAATTGCGTACCATGAATGGATGTGAAGTCCGTGCGAGCTTATAATCTGCTGAATTTGCAGGTATCCAACCTTGAAAGACCATTTCCTCCCCGCCTGTAGTGCTGGGAATTCCTCCGCCTATTGCATATCCAGTATTGAAGTTGAAGTGCCCAAAATCTAGATCATCTTGCAACTACTGCAACATCTCACTCTTGTTTTCTAGCAACAGGGCTGCAAATCCACTTTTCAATTCTCGACAAAATGAAAATAGCATCCCCAGTATGCTAAAAATTAAAATCCTAAACGCTAAATGCTCAGTTCCATGGCCTAAGCACATGGAACAAATCCTGGATACGAATCCACTTCGGTTGCTGCGAACTTGCGCGACAGAAACATCGCGCGACGCGCGCGAGCGATGTCGTCGTAGAGCTTCAAATGTTTAGGGTTTAAACTTTAAACACTAGTGGATGAAGGTTGGGGCGCAGGCAAGGGCCGTTCATAGGTAGTGCGCGCATCATCATCCCGATCTAACGGATGTAGTTGAATTTTAGGCTGACCAATGATACATTCCGAACGGATGTGAGCATCCAATGGGCGCAGCTCATTCCTTATCTGGCTCGAGCTCTGATTGGTCGATTCTCTGGATAAGCAAGCAAGCCCAGGCCTTTGGTTCTTCCGCTCTCTTCTTGTCGCTCGCTTCGCTCTCGTCGCTCTCGTCGCTGCTGCTACTGTTGCTGCGCATAGTAAGTTCTTTACGACTGGTGATTGCAGCGGGCCATTTCTTTTATTTCCGGGTTGCATTGCACTCTGAACGTGTGCTATAGCAAGAAATCCCGGTCGGTTTTCGGTTTTTTTATTTCTTTTTTCGGTTTTAGGTGGTGCCATGGCTGCGTCTTCTTGTACTAGTATGACCGGGGTTTCATCGAGCGTGACGGCTCTGGCGTCGTCCAAGAGTGGAGTGCTGAATGGAGCTTCTGTGGCTGCGCCGTCCGCGAGATCTGTCGCTGTTTTCTTCAATGGCAAATCTTCTGTTAGTAGCTTGTGCTGCCGTGCTAAAATGGGAGTGGACCAAGACGCTAGCTCCTCCGTTGGGGCTTCTTCTTCGCCAGCAGCCCTCCCTCGTCGCTTAGCGCTTACACTCCTGGCTGGTGTCATTGCTGCCGGTTCCCGAGCTGCCCCTGCTAATGCCGCGTATGGCGAGAGTGGTAAGAAGCGCGGTCCTGACATGAATTGGCTCTTTTGTTGATTGCTGAGTTCATTCATTGCCTTCCCTGTAGAATGCTAGGCGAAAAAGACTCGCAGTGATGTCTTTTTCTTTTTCTTTTTTCCCGACCAACTTTTATGGCTCTGCTGCTGCCGTGCGATTCTTCTGATGGCCAGCCAATATCTTTGGAACCCCGAAAGTGGATACCGGTTTCGTATTGAAATCTTTTGATGGCTTCAAGCTCGAAGTTCCGGCAAAGTGGAATCCCAGTTCCGAGAGAGAATTCCCCGGGCAGATTCTCAAGTACGAGGACAACTTCGATTCTGTGAGCAACTTCACGGTGTCTGTTACCCCGAGTTCCAAGACTTCAATCAAGGACTACGGATCACCAGAGAAGTTCTTGGAAGAAGTGGGCATTTCTTGCTTTCCTTGATATTCAATCAAGCTTCTTCATCTTTTTTCTTATTCAGGCACACTCAGGCCCACTTTAGACGAGGGTCCAGGGTCCGATTTTCTAGGAACCAATTTGGTTAGCGCTACTCTTGAGATTCAGAGTGAGAGTCTCAGGTTCTGTTCAAAGCTTTTCACAAGGTTAATATGCTCTGCACGGTCTGTGTGCAGGTATCATACCTGCTCGGTAAACAAAGCTATTCCGGACTGACACAGTCAGAGGTGAGCTTGTTGTTGCCACTCTCCCTCATTGCAACCAATTTTCTAAGCACTTTTTCCCTGATGTCTAATCATGATTTGATTGTCACCTCATGGAGAGATTTACTGCTGGGAGACATATGGGATTTGAAAATTGCAGGGAGGTTTCAAGGACAATGCTGTATCAACTGCTGCAGTGCTGGAGTCATCAGCCACGGAGGTGAATGGAAAGCCTTATTACAAGGTTAATGTGCTCACCCGGACTGCTGATGGTACTGAAGGAGGAAGACATCAGGTCATTGTTGGCACAGTCTCAGATGGCAAGCTTTATCTATTGAAGGCGCAAGCAGGGGACAAAAGGTGGTTCAAGGGATCAAAGAAGTTTGTTGAAGGGGTTGCCAATTCCTTCAATGTGGCCTAAGATTTTCATACCTCACAATTGCACAGTAACCTTGTGAACAGTTCTGTTCATAGAAATAGTCAATAATTGTTTTCATTGTCTGTTGCAATTTGGATCATGTGCCGATGATGGTCGGTGTGCAGTTAAGGCATATTGACTGGGCATGAATATTGTGTAATATGTGAAGGCATTCTGGTCTAACTGAATTTTATTCAGCCTTGGATAGATCACTCTCACATGGGTTTTGTTCCTGGGTGTTTGCTGCCATCATATTGCTCAAGATGTTTTGCGGCTTTCTTTGTCCTGCTTGTAAAGATGGAAAGATTAGGATTGCCAATGTAAAGGGCTTCATACAGTCTTGGTGGCATTTTGCCAAGTTGCATCTCCAAACTGTGCAACTTTTATAACTGATGTTTTTGTATCCAAATCAGGTGTATCATGATTTTCATTTCACATGTCAAATCCTGCTGTCCAGGCGCTGATGAAATCACTGTGCTTCTTAAATTCCATGATGCAGAAATTGTTGCGACATGTGAATCTAAGTGGAAGTGAGTGTAGAGTGGATGTTGGTTGCTGGGAATGTACTATTGGTTGCGGTTCAATGCATGGTGGGACTACTGTGCAACATCAGATCTATCATTGTTGTAAGCTAGATTTCTCCCTTTGGAGTGGTGGTTTCTGTAGCAGTTGCTGGGTACTACTTTTTGGTCATTACCATTCATATAAGTCCAGCAGCAAGGTGCCACCTGAAAGGATCTTCTGCCAAAGAGAACTGTGAGAGAATTAGGGTATAAAAGTCATCTGCATGTTGAGAATTTTGAAGTAGTGTGATGAGGGAGAGAAAGAGCTTACCAGTTAGCTGCAGCCTGCTTGTATGATAGCTGTGTAATAGGTGCAATGGAAAAGTCACCAATGGAGAAAAAAAGTGTACACAGACCATCCACAACTGCAACTGTTGTTTGAAAGGTTTATTACAAGAAACCTGACAAAGGTGTGTATACAAGTCCTGGAGTCTTTTAAACCATCTCTCTGTTTGCAATCCTGAGAAGAAAGAATCATCTTGTTTGACATGGGAAAAAACTAAGCTTTGTTTCAATGTTTTGTGCTACTCAAAACAGCAAGTACACAAGCAGCTCTAGTTTCTGTGCTTGTTCATGGAGTGACTAGAGAAAATCCTGTCTTAGATCAATCATTCATGGAGACTGCCCCAAACATCTTGAGGTTTTTCTTGCTCTCTAACTTTGGCTTATGTCTTATATGCCCTTCATATCCATGGCGTTGCTGTCATAACTCACAGCTTTCTTTACATCAATGCTAAACTTGAATTTCTGATCCTATTCCCAGAATCTTATGCATGGTTTAGGTGTCAGCCAAATTGGAGATTGAAGGTGAAAATGTCAGGTCTGTGACAGGAGGATAAACAGAGGGTGTTTGTCATAACTAGATTTCAAAGTAGAAAGGCAAAGGTAACTAAAGTTTTAAACTAATGGGAAAAAGACTAAACTGGTGTGCAAGTGAAACTCTTTACTTGCCTCTATGAATGAGCTTGACTTGGGGTGCCAATAAGCTTATCAACTTGGGTGTATTATTGTGTTTCAAAAGATTACTATTTTACATCATGTGTGAACATGTTGAAATAATGTTTTGAAAGTTGCAATGTTAGAAATTGTGGTGCTATGATTCTCTATCGCTCTTTGTTCAAGTTAAGGCTATGTTAGTTGCAAGTCTTAAATACCGAGTGCGACCATAGCATTAGAGTTATCCGTAAAGTCAGGCAATTAGGGGGCGAGAACGGCCAGTTTCGGCATAATAGGGCATCAAACACGTAATTGGGAGTGAAAATTTTACAAAAGGAAATAACTGGGACCCAAACTAGTTTTTCCACCAATTTTGGTAGTAAACTGAGTTTCATCCCGTGTTTCCTTTTTTCCAGAGTGCCTTCCCTGGCCTCATATATTTTCAATGCTCCTAGCTGTACAATACTATAATTACTCTAAAATCTTGTGCATTAAATGCTGAGTTTCAGCATTTCATACCCAGATTTAATAAAATTTTCTTACATTGTGGATACCACTGAAAGAGGGGATAGGGGACCAAAGCAGAGGAGATAGGGGGTGAAACGGAGGGTGACTTTATGGATAACTCTATTATAAGAGGGCTTGGGTGACCCAGCACCCACCAGTGCCCCATCCAAAAACTCCCGTTCTGGGATTTCATGGATGGGATGAAACTGTCCCCCAGGGGTCAGTTTACTTGGTCAGCATTTTATTTATTTTTCCTTCTGGTCCATTTTTCCCAGCTAGATTTTTTCCCTAGCTCATTTTTTTTTTTCTGGGAACAGTTTTTTTATCACTTTTTGTTTGGCCCACCCCTGACCCCAAGTTCTTTTTTGGGAAGCTCCTACCTACCCCAACCCACCTACCCCCATTCTTCCTACCAACCCAACTACCTCCCTCATGCTCTTGACCCCCTCCCCACCCACCTCCTTTTGCACTCACTTCCATCACTAAAGCTTTCGACCTAGGGAGAGCTTGACTAGCTCAGAGCTTTAGGAGTGCGAAATCCACATGAGCTTAAAGGTCGACGAGCTTTAGGAGTGCCCCAACAAGAGGAGCTTCAAGGTGGTGGTAGAAGTGGGAGCTTGAAGGTAAGCTCCCTTCTTTTCCTCCTTTTCTTATTGTTTGCATTTTTCTTGTTGCAAAGAAGACGATGACAATGTCATTATCATCTTCTTCTATCTCTTCTTTTTGCTACAAATAAAAAGATGATTTTGTCTTTTTCTTTTTCTTTTGCTACGAAGAAGATGACAACGGCACCGTCATCGTGCCATTGTCATCCTCTTCTATTGTTTTGCAAGCACATGATGGCATCCTAGTGGAGTTTTACACCTTCTTCTAGGATCTAATTGGCATAAACTACTTTCGGATAATTGAAATAACAATCAAGGATGGTGGTTGTCCTAATGGGGTGGACAAAAGATTGATCACCATGTTATTCAAAGCTATATATAAAGAGAATTTCAACAATTGGTACTCGATCACCTTGTTAAATGCATCCTACAAGATTTTTGCAAAAACTTTTCAGATGAAGCCCATGGAGGTAATAGATAAGGACCAATTTGCATTTTTGCTAGTCATATTCATCTTGGACAATGTTCTCTTAACAAATGAAACACTAACCAACCATTGGTTATGCTCAAGTTGGATTTTGCAAAGGTGTATGACAAGGTAAAAGGCAAAAGTGTCCTTGGGTGGACCATTAAGAACGTCACACCTTGATTTTCCTAGACCCATAGAACTTTGAGACATCATAAGAAACATTTAAATAATTTTTTTCATAAATGTTTTTTAATGAGTACATTTACTAGGTTCCATAGATTTTGAAATTCCAATAACATCAAATATATTTTTTATTTTGATGTTGCTAATCATTGCATTAAAAAATAATTAGGAATGTAATGCATGGCCACCTTTCCTTCAACTTTTTGGTTAGGAACACAAATTTGAAACATGAATTGAGATTTTTTTTCCTAAGGTAATTTGGAAGTCATTGTATTTTTAAGTATTTATTAGGAAATTAATTGAGTAAGTATAATTTACTTATGAATTTCCAAAATTAAAGCTATCAATTTTTGAAAGGGCCATTTTAATTAGGAATTAAAAAAAAACAATTTCCAATTTTTTTAAATTCCAAAATAAATTCCAAGCCATATATTAGTGTATGCAATTGATAAGCATGAGAAATATATATAAGAAAACATTTAAAATAAAAGGCTAAGGAAAATGATTTGTGCATTCTTGGTCCTTTAACCATTCCTTGAGGTGAGTCCTAGGGGTCCACCCAAAGATGTTTTCTCCCTAAATTGAAGTTTTTTGTTTGATGCCATGACAATGATGGGAATGGTTCAGGAATTCATTAAGATGGTAAAGTTGTTGTTCAAGGATGTTGCAAAAACAATCTATCTAAACAGGTGTATCACCAAATCATTCAAAATAGAAAGTGGGTTTAAGCAAAGGTACCCGAGCTAATTCCCTACCTAGTCTTTCTCATTGTAAGGGAAATTTTGAATTTCATGTTGAAAGAGGCTATCAAATTTAGGGACATTTGAGGAATTACCTTGTTAGGAAAAATAACGCAACAAACATCTCGTAGTATGTCGATGATATAACCCTAATTATTTGGGGAAAACAAAAAAACTTGTCAAATGTTGTTAATGTGTTACAATTTCTTTTAGACATAAGTGGGTTGGAGCTAAACAAGGAGAAGTCCATGACCTATTGGAGTCAAAAGCAAAGTTACAAGAAATCAGCATGGATAGAAAAGTTCAAATGGAGGTGGGCCCTTAATGGTGAACTATCCAAAATGTTTAGCATCCCCTTTAGGATTGGTTTGGATCGCAAAGAGGTGGACACCTTTTTTTATGGAAAAGATCCATACAAAGTTAAAATTCTAGAACACAATCCACTTATCGATAGTGGGTTGGGCCATAGTTGTCAATTTTGTTTTGGCATCAACCTTATGGTTATTCATCAACATATTGGGGGGTATAAAGAAATTGATAAGGAAGTGTAAATATCTATTCTAGAACTTTTTATGGGTTGGAGGTGATCAATGCACTAAAACTAAGGTAAACTAGTTTGATTGTTGTGCAAATAAAGGTATTGAAGGTCTTGGCTTCATTGACCCAAAAGAAGCTATGGATGCCTTGCTATGTAAATGGGTTATCAAAGCCCTAAAACATGGCAATTCAAACTTCAAACTCTTATTAGGTTTCAATTTAGCGATGTGCAAGCCCTCATGAAGTGAGGCTTTGAAGTGAATTGGACTCTGGTCGAAAATCACAATCCATTTCCAAGATCAAAGGTATGTGGGAAGATCTCAAAGGCTTAGTTGAAAAGTTAGACTTTTCCCATTGCAAAAAGCTAAAGCCATAAAAAGAATAAGCATATGGTGGGGCTTTAATTTTAAGGGGTTGGAATTTGGATTTTCCATTCCTAGAGCTCAAGAATTGTACAAGTTCGGCTTATGCACTTTAAGGGATCTTTGGAGAGCTGAAACTAAAAACTTTTATTGTTGGGATGAATTGAAAATTTTATTTCCTTTGGAAGAAGGGGAATATAGTTGTTGGCAACGGCTGATTAGTAGCTTGCTTGAATGTTGGATTAAGGAACTGAAGTAGTTAAATATTAGATCTTGTGATGGGGAATGGCTAGGTATCCATAATGATGGAATTACATCCAATCCAATTGAGGTTTTTGCTACTACTTGAAGGTTCTGACCATATGTTAACAATTCAATTTTAGTAGGAAGAGGTCATTCCAAAAGAAGTACAAGTATTCACGATTAGAAAATATTCCAAAACACTTTAGTTGTTAACTAACCTAGGTGTTTAAAGGGGTCTTGAATAGAGTTCAAGTTTGCACTAAGATAGGTGTAAGGGGGGGAATGGTGAGATTGTCTTATGGGCTTTAGGTGATCTCACATTTGACCCTGGAAATTGGAAGTGGAATAAGCAAGTGGAGTTAATGAATTACATGGCCAAGCAAAGGAAGTAATTAATTAAATCTAGGAGCTTTCTTACCCACAATGTGTTAAAAAAGTTCCCCAAAAATTTCAATTAAATTGGAGAAATGTTTAGAGCAAACATAGAGCCAAGAAAAACTTAGGTTATTGTGGCACCAAGTGTTTGTAGTCAATAGTTGGTGGGCCAACAATAATCACAACATCCCAATAAATTGCATGTTTAGTGAGTGTGAAACTCTGGAATCTGTCACCCATAAATTTTGGTTTTGTTAAAGAGGTACCAAGGCGTGGGAATTTGCCTTTTCATTCCTCTTTTAGCCTCAACTACCTCTAAACACTATCGGGTCAAAAAAAAGCTTTGAAGCTTGAACAATGTTTGTTCAATAAACATCTACTTAATAGGGTTAAGAAATTCAACTCCTTATGGTCCTTACTTAGAAGAGTCACTAGGTGGACCATTTGGAATGAATTACTTTCTTTACTTATATTAGTTTGGTTATTTATGGTTTGGTCTTGTAATTATATACCTTGGTGTTGATGGTTTGTTTTTTTTTTTTCTCATTACACAAGTTTGTGTATTTCATGTGACAAGAACCTTGAGGAGTTTTTGATGGTATGTTTTGTGTTGTGAGCATCGTGTTATAGTTTCCTTTCAATAAAGTTTTATGTTTGCACTTGAGTATATCTCCTATTTGTTATCATGGTATCAGAGCTTAAGTTGTTTGATGAGAAGGTTGAAAGAGATCTATAGCTAGAAAGTCTCTAGACCTAGAGCTTGAGAGTCTCTAGTAATATCATAGGAGTTTGTCAAGTGCAAAAGAGAAACGGGGAAAGGAAAGAAGTGAAGAGAAAGAAAAGAAAAGAAAGAGGTGAGAGGAGATCCACATATCAAAGGTTGTGGAAGTCAAATCTTTAAATCTAGATCTAGATATATTGTGAAAAGGTCTTGGAGTGAAACTTGGAGAGATTGAATAAGACTATAAGATGCTTCTATTTTCAAAATTCCAAAAGAATTTTTTTTTTTTGGTGAGAGTTATGAGTTTTTGAAGATTTTGTGTCAGATCTGGTTTTTTGGTCATATCTCCTTTGTTTGAGTTTTTTTGGATTTGCAGCTTTGGGATCTTATAGATCATAAAGGACTATATATTTGAGAAAAAATTCAAGTCATTTGGATACGTATTTGAGAATGTTTTGAAGTTAGTTTCTTTTGAAAGTGATAATTTTTTGTGGTCATCATCAATAAAGTTGAAAATTTGAATAGATATAGAAGACATATGTCTTATGTGTCTCCCAAAATCTCAAGGAGTTTGAAGTTGCTGAAAGCGAGTTGTAAATCATTTTGTGTTCAAGTCCCAGTTTGAGGTGACTTCAAAGAAGTAACAAGATCTCTCATTTTATGAAGTCAAATGAGTTGAAATTTTGAGAAATAGTAGTAGACATAACTTTACATATTTTAGAAAAATTTCAAAAAGATTCAAGGTCATATGTGAATGGTGTAGCTTCGCAAAGTTGTTATGACAAAAGTTTACATTAAAAAGACATCAAAACAAATTTTTGAAATGGAACAAATATAACTTGGGAGAACTTAAAAGGAATTTGAAGATTAGGAAGTGCAAATAGATTATCAAGACCTTCATACAAAAGTTTGGTATGTAATCATGTACTTAATACCATACAAAATATTATACAAAATACGTACATATACGTAAAACCTATGCATAGTATAAAATTTCGTATAATATTCGAGACATACATAC
>Ga0209208_10011633_pt1 | contig 11250 bp, 7 predicted proteins | sample S1TSphfallax_3_FD_187694 | JGI IMG/M metagenome (GOLD analysis project Ga0209208, IMG submission 187694) | Host-associated microbial communities from peat moss isolated from Minnesota, USA - S1T2_Fd - Sphagnum fallax MG (SPAdes) (version 2) | ecosystem: Host-associated > Plants > Peat moss >...
TCTCAACTTCGCATTATCCCATTTCAAATTATGTTTTGTGGTCATAAAGCATTGCATAGGAAATTCTTTTACTTTAAAAAATTACTAATAGGCCCTTGTGCCATTGGCCCAAGTATATTACACCTTCTATAAGGTCACCCATCACAATACATTTTTTTTATCAAAGTGGATTTAACTTCAAAGTTCTTTGGGGCATGGAGGGGAGTTTTGAAATTTTAAAAATTTTAACTGATTTCAAAGACAAAATTCAATCTCCATTCAATAATATTAAAAAAATTGGTTGAAAATTGTGAAATGAAAAACATGCACATTGCCTTGTGGAGGGCTTTCTAACAATACCAAGACATAGCAAAAGGCCCCATGGTTTGGGAGGTTATGGCATGGTCACATTCAAAAAAAACAAACCAACCAACATCTAATATTTTTAAATATGTAGGCTAATGCTCCAATGCCCTAAGGGTACAACAAAATACATATATCAAGATTTTTTTTTAAATGGTTTTGTCTTTAATACATTCAATTTTGTGTAATACTAATAAAGTTGATTTTTAAATTTTGGTCAATATATATAAAATCAAGCCTTGCATGATCTATGGTGGCAGCACAAAAGATTGGCATGCTATTTCAAAAAGGAAGAGAAACAAGGATTGAATACTATAGGAATAAATATTATTACATATTTGGAGGCCGCCCAAGGACTAACTCATAAAATAATCATTATGAAAAAGATTAAAATATCACAAGAAACTACAAATGTGATGAAAAGATAACAAGTCCAAAACTAATGACAAAAATCTTTAGAAACAATAAACAAGCAATATTTGAAGGTACCTTAGTAATCGAAGGAATCAACTTACTAGATGAATTAATATATTATAGAAGGAAAGAATGAAAAGAATGTTATTACTAAAGTTTAAATTAGTGATGTTTTTGGGGCATCCATGGGACATTCCAAGACATCCTTAAAGTCCTTAGCATCCTGCAATATATAATTCTTACACACATTTTTATTTATAATTAAGAATGGGCAAAGGTTTAGACTTAAATCTTTCCAATGCACTTGACATCCTTCCTAATGGTTCATTGCAAGGCGGATCATTTGTTGCATTGTTCTAGAATTTTTTCAAAGTGTATTTTTATTCAAATGCCATATTTACATATAATACAATCATCAATGTGGCAAAAACATTTATGGGTATGATTGCCTACTCAAATAAAAATACATGCATAGTGATCAAATTCAATAAATATACATCAGATATAAAACAATAATGAACATTTGCAGTGAAATCATGGATTGTGATACATAAAGGTTCAAATGCCTTTTCAATATCATTTCATTTCAAGATGACTCATAAGGAGTCAACATATGATACATCTTAGAAAAAAAACATGAATTTCAAAAAAAGTTACAAACAACTAATTAGATGGGGTTTTGAATGATTAAATTTGGAACTTATTTTCAAAAAAAACTATTTCATTTATCTTTTGTTAATTTTTTTTTTAAAAAAGATGTATGTCAAAGAATTTTTCAAATTTTTTTATTCATTTTAAGTTTATTAATTTATTAATCGCCACATAATTGTCACTTAACATTGTTTTTTTTGGTTTTTTTCAATTTGGTGTTAAAATATGAACTTTGTGAAATGTTGTTACTACTCAAAATGAACCACCCTAACTTGCAACAACCCCAATATTGTCCCCCTAACATCCCTCCCAATGCCCTCAACATCCCTTACAACTTGAAAAAAAACATTCCTAAATTTTTATCTAACATCAAACTCCAATGTGTTTAGGCACAACATGCCCTAATTAAAGGTGTAAACAAGATAATAGATGTAAATCCTTTTAGTAAATGCTTATTCAAGAATATTTTCAAGATATTCAAACTATAAGTTTTTAAAAATCATCAAAATTTCATTTTGACCTTTTATTTTGACCTTGTAGATGTTGCATAAAAATCTTTACATTATAACATATTACATCAAAATTTTATTTTGACTATATAATGCATTATATTATAATGTCAAAATATGTTTAAAAAATCTCCCCACCAATAGGAGTCCTTACAATGTTTATAAGCATTGGTTACAATGTTTAATGAATGTTTTAAAATATTATATCCTCATTAAATTTATTCCAAATCATGCCACATGTTTCCATAATATATTTATACAAAAATTCATGAATATATTTTAACATGACTTACAACATTAGATTAATTGTGGAACAAAAAAATAGAATAAAAGTAATGGTTACAATCACTTATGGCTTTTATTATTGTGATTGCATGCCTAATGTCTTTTTTAACATTTGAAAAAAACCAAATTCAAGTGTCCTTTGATATGCTTCATGGCATTTCTGGGTGTTTATCGATACAAGGAATCTTATCCATATAACCAAGGGTGAAAGCACACTACATTGTCCATAAAATGTTGTCACAAGGCAGTTTTGCAAGATTTTGGGATTTGTAATTGGTCATGTGATTAAATATAATTAAATAAAATGAAAAAAAAACTCAACATTATAATGTTATATATAATATAATCACATTGAATGAATTTCATAGATAATTTTTGAATAGTCATAGCATACAAGACTTTTATACTAATACCCAAAAACCTATAACAATCCATAATTAATGAATATGGACTCCATGCACCTTCATATAATTTTTTTTTAATGAGTAAAGGACTCAATGGTAATATGATGTAATAACATTGATACCAAAGAAGACTTTTTGGAAAGGTTTTGGTGACCAAATTTTTTTGTGCATTTTGAATTATGGTTTTTTCTTATTAAGTCTCTTACTAAATGAAAGTAATAGTTTAGAAGTTCATCTTTCAAATTTAAGTTCTCCATAAGGTAAACTAGGGCTGTAATTTTTTTAATAATAAATTTCAAGTGATAACTTGTAAAATGACTTGTGTGATTCAAATATCTTGCCTTCACACTACCTTTGCAATGTTAATTTATGAAAATATGGACTTCCATATGTGCCTTAAATTGTTACACCTTAATGTGCTTTCACCCGAAGGCAAACCCATCTTAAATGGTACCATTAAGAACATCATAGTGTTCCAAAATCACCCAACTTCAAAACAACATAAGATTCACTTAAATAAAAAAATTCATTTCAAATTATATATCAAAAGATTACCCAAATCATGTAGACTTTGAAATTTTAATTGGATGTACAAAATTTTGAATTTTAATATTCCAAATGAATGGTCAAGAAAAACGTTTCAAAAAAAAAATACAAAAGGAACATTTTTTTTAGTTTTTTTAAATGATTTTAATTTTAAGAGGTCCTCAAATATTCCTCTTGTTTTTTAGTAAATAGTGGATTAATGTACAGATAATTTTTTAGCAATTTTTTAAGGTCATCAAAACTAGAAGGTTTTGAAAGGCCATTGCATTCATGTCTACAAATTTGTAATTTCTCAATTTTTTTATTTCAATCAACAATTTAATCCATACCCTAGTGACTATGGAACCCATGTGTTTGTGACATATGTCCAAATCAACCATTTTTACAACTATTACTTCAACCATCCTTTTTGGCACATCACAAAAATGACTTGTAATTGCATATTTGATTTCAAAATGGTTTTAAGTTTTAGATGTGACTATGACTTGCAACTATTGTTGGTCTGAACAAGTGTTTTCATATAATTCACAATTAGTGGTGTCAAACAATAAATAAAAATTTAGTTTTTTTTTATTAGTAATATGGTAATATGATTAAACCACATGTGGCATCTTGTTCAACTTGAAATAAAACTATGTGTCATAGTTGTAAATGTACATATGCCAATTCCAGGTTAATGCATGCAACATATCATGTCAGCTTGAGCAACCTAAATAACCTAGGCAACCCATAAGTACTTTGGGTTGTATGAGTAGTCCTTAAATAGCTTAACAACCTTTAAGTAGCCTTTAGGTAGCCTAAATAATCCTTTGGTAAACCTTAAGCACACCAAATTATTTAAACAACCCTTATGTACCTACCCTTAACTAGCTTAAAAAATTCTTAAATAGCCCTTAAACATACCTTAGGTAGCCCCTAAATGACCTTGGTACCTTAAATAACCCCTAGAGGTAACCTAGGTACCTTGAGTAACCCCTAGGTAGCCTTTAGGTACCTTAAATAACTTAAACAACCCGCAGATGAGCCCATACGCAGCTTAATTAATTCAAGCAATTGTTACAAAAACCCCTAGGTATTCTAATTAGTTTTAAAAACAACTAAATAGATGCCTAAGTACCCTAGGTACCTTAAATACCTAAACAACCCCTAGGTGGCCTACATAATCTAAGCTAAGTTGAGGTCATTTAGGGAGGTTAATAAACATGTTTATTTAAATATAGTTCCATGTCATATTACTTTAAAAAAAGTTAATGCAATGTTAAACACTTTGCCCTTCAATGTGAAGGTGAAGATATCAAATCCTTAGTATTGCAACCTATGTACCTTAGTTTATGTTAAATCGTTTAGGTGTTTATTTTAGGTCAAAGTGTTTAGCATAAGCCATTTATGGGTCAAAGGGGTCTGGCACAAACCACCTAGGTTCCCTAGCACATGTTTTTAGCCAAGGTAACCTAGGTGCCATTTGTTCAACTTGGAGCTTGCCACATGTCAACATTTTAGTGGTAAAACAATTTAAATGTCCTTGCATTTTGGTCATAAAAATAGTCCCAAATGATCATATCATGTAGGCATATGCAACTACACATTTTAGTCATAAAAATTAATTATAAATGGTTTTGCCATGTAAACTAAATGTTAGTTAGATGAAAAATTGGTGTTACATACACCTAGATACGATTATCATTTCAATTACATAATTTCTTTTGCAACAAAATATTTTATGCAATTTGTCCAAGGTAACTAAAGGAATTTGTAATCACATGTGGAATTTACAATTAAAGAATAGTTGTAAAACTAGTTGTTAATACTCAAATTCCTTGTAGTGCTTTAATGTCTTTTAATAGCCCTTGATGTCCTTCCCAACACCACCACAATACCTTAATGTCTTTTCATGGTGCGCTTTTCATCCCCCAACATCTTTATTAGCACCTCAAGAAAATTTTATTTCCGGCATCCTTAAATATCCCTTGGCATCTTTTTAGAACTACCATCATCCTTTGGCAATATCCTTCCCATTGTCATTTCCATCATTCCAAAACAAACAATCTTTAAAGAAAAATCAACATTGCTTGATTTACTTCCAATGTCATTATTGGGTAAAAACTAAAAACATGTTTAAGTGGCTCACTTTTGACATTTTGAAAAGTTCAGGTCTTACACTAACAAAAACTCTTAGAATTATGATAATCATCAAACTACTCCTATAATTATCCCTTAAATTTTTGGTCAAAAATATTGGTAGTACCACCCACCTTACTTATATTAATAAACATGCGATTGATCAAAAAATCCATGTGAAAGCATGGAGTTTCAATGTGAAATGGACTATAAATGATAGAAAATGCCAAAAATCATGGCAAATTAAATTTTAGAATATCCAATTTTCTTATATTGAAATCTTTTTAATTAATTTTATACTAATCTAAAATTCCTCATTTAATGCTGGCCTATTTTTTTTTTTAAATTGGCATTATTGTGCCAATTGTTTTTTGAATAGTCCCCTTAACTATGTTTTCACCTTGTAATTCATTAATATATTTTTTAATGTCCACATTACCCCTTACCAATTTCAAACCTAAATTAAATACCCCTAAATGGAAAACCTTATCCTTAATGTAATTTTTACTAAGAATGCCCACATTTAAGACAACTTGGAGGTGACATCCTCCCAAAAAAGGACATTGACAACCATGGTTAGTGCATTAAAAGATTACAACAAGCATGGAGTTTGAAGGAACAAAAATAAATATTATTCTATATAGCCAAACACGATGATGATGATTTTTAAAAAAGTAACAAGTTAGAACAAAAGTTCACAAAACAATTATATAAAACAATGGCTACACTTTAATTGGTTGAATTTAGGTTTAAAAAATAATCCAACAATTTATGAATGAAATGAAAGGTTAATTCTTCAATTCTTTAGAATAGATCTTCAAGATGGGAAATATCTTTTGTATAGTTAAATTATTCATGCAAAAATGACCTTGGAGCTAATAATGCAAATGATGTGGGTAACCACATAAGGTAAAGTTGTGATGATGGCATTTGAAACCAAAACAATTATTGATTAACAAACATGATGCTTTTGAATAACTTAGGTGGTAATGCATAAGTTCAAACTAATGAAAAAGAAAAAGAGTTTTATAGAACATAAAATAATAAAAATTGTTGCCCTTTTAACATAACGTATATGCAAGGACAAATTGAAGTGGAATGAAGATGCTATGAAAGCTTTCAAATTCTTAAAGAATGATTTCACCATAGTTCCCATTTTGATTATTGCACTCACATCAAAACCATTTTTTCTTAAAGTAAATGTTACATATTTCATTCATGGTGCCATGTTATTCAATATGGGAGTGATGAATTATTACATCATGTTGGATTCTATTTAAGTAAATTTTCAATGGTTAAAATAAATTATGAAATTCATGACAAATAACTTCTGACTATTATCAATGCATTTAAGGAATGGCAACATTTTCTTGAAGGAGTTCAACATTTGGTATACTATACACCAATGACAAAAAACATTAGAATTTGATGAATGTTTGAGTACTAAATCATTGCCAAGCAAGATGGAGTAGTTTTTAAGTCCCTTTCACTTCATAATCAATTATCATCCAAGATGCCAACAAGGGAAGCTAGATGCATTATCATGTCATTCATATTTCACCTAGAAACAAAGAGGTGATGCCTTTAACTAATAAAAATTTATCCTTTTGAAGTCAAAAAATTGCATTTTATGTGAATAGAATGCAAAAGTCCTATAAACAAGAATTTTTTGAACAAATATGAAGCAATCTTCAAGATGATTTTTTCGCAAAGAACTTGAAAAATCATTTATGTCACAAGCTTAACGGTCTTGTTGACATGACATTTGTGACTTCAAAGAATTTGAAGGTGTAAATTATTACAAAGGATTTCTTTATGTTCCACTAGGGCCAACATGACTACACATCCTTAATGTAAACACCTCACAACCTTCCATTTATAGGACATTTTGGAGTCAACAAGACCATCATGTTTATTTCAAGGGACTTTTTATGGCCTCTTCTACAAATGCTTTTAGATCACCTTCATTTTACATAAATTCGCCAATGCTTTCAAAAAAACCACCATTGCACTAGAGTTATAGGTCAAGCAATAGAAAACCACATACTCTATTTTGATAAAGCACAAATTTTAAGTGTTTTTTTTTATAGTTTTTCAACAAGACATGGAATTATGTTATAATTTGGATCCATGTTTTCAGTAATATGGAGAAGCATAGACTTCTATAGTGAAATCTATGTTCATCTTTCGTGTGAATTTTCTATAGTATTGGATTATGATGAAATGAATTGTAATATTGTTTCTAGAGTTTTTTACAATGTATTCTAAAGTGTAGATTCTAGTTATATGCAATAACCATGAATTTGATGTTGGAATGAATGGTAGTGTTAAATTTGTAAAGACTTAAGACAAAAATAATGAACATATGCATGTGACATGCAAATTTGTTGCTAACAATAGTGTGAAATATTTTGCAAGAATTTAAATTTCATTTCTACCATTTGGCGACCATCTTGTGAGGAAATTTTTTAATATTCTTTCTTTCAATAGTGGGAAGGTTTTCTACAAATTTTGTTGTATATTGTAAATGAAAGTGTTCAAATGAATAATGTTGTTTTTTTTTCAATTCAAAATTTTAAGGGGTATGTTAGAAAGTATCGGAGGTATATTTGGTTGGCACCACAAGGACTATAAAGCAATTTGTAGATTCTAAAGACAAAGAATTGTGAAACAAGATGAATCGAATGGTGACTTATTGTTTACAATGACAATTGGAATTGGAGGCAGCTAGGCAAGTTATTGAAAGTCAAACAAAAGACAATCTTGAAAATGGATAGGAGTATGTGAGCCTTATAGAAACCCCATATCAAAATCTGATGTTGGACAAATGAGTTTTGAGAACAAAGGAAAGGTTTGTGGGGCACATGTTGTTTATACCACAAGAAGTGGTATGACAAGACAATTGGATTAATGGTCTTCAGAAAAGGCACAATTATTGATGACAATCTCCATGGAGAAAGATGCAGTCAACTACTCATCCAAATGAACGGATGCACTATACTTCTCAATTGCAATCTATGGTTTAGAGTCGTAGAAATCAAGATGAAGCAAGGACTTCTATAGTACTTGATCAACTACAAGAAATGTTCAAGACAATGACATTGGGCTATTTTCCCCATAGTCTATTTCACCAAAAAATACCCACAAAGCTTGCAAGGGTGGGCATTACTTCACAAAAACCAACAACAATTTTGAAAAGGAGGCTTAGGTGAAAGCATGGTTAAATGGTTCACTTTTGGCATTGTGAGATCCCATTTTTATTAATAGTTACAATTTTAGCATTTTAATAATTAACAAAGTATGCATCCAATATACATTTCCCTATGTTTCCATCAAAATATATAGGTACTTACAATGTGTATATGGCTATACACATACTTGGTTTAAAAATCCATGTAAAAATATGAAAATTTGAATTAATAAAACCTAATGATACAACATCAAAATTTTAAAATTAGAATTTTTCTCTATATGGAAAGTTTCAATGCATTTTTATTCTTAGACACCTTATTTGATGTCACTTTCTTTTTTTCCAAAATGATTGACCCTACTATAACATTTTTTTGAGTCCACATGTCAATTTTTAACTATTTGGCCAATAGAGTGTCATTGGTTTGAAAGTCTACTATGAATCCATTTTTTAAAAATTCATCCATACTTTGCAATATGATTCTCAATAAAACATAACGCAACATGTATAATCAAAAAATTGACAATGTTAATGTGAAATATGATTTTACATTTTAAGTTCATCTACAATGTAGAAAAACTACAATTGTGATAGTTCTAAAAATAGTCCCCTTACCTATGCTTTCACTTCTTTGGAGACCTCCTTTCTTGTTTTTCCCCCTCCCCCCTATTTGGTGTGTGTCAAATGCAAAATTTCATTTTGGCAATGCCAATGGAGGTGCACAAAAGAAATAAACATGAAAAACAAGAGGTGGGACTTCCCATTTCCATGTTTTTTCTCCCTCCCTCCCTAGACCCAATGTCCCTGCTAGACCCAATGTCTAGACTACAAGAGCATTTTTGTGAAGTTTGTTATTATGGATGAAATTCATTAGAAATCAACACCAAAATAAACATGGGATCCCCACCTTTCCATCTTTTCTTCCTTCCCCTCTCTTCAAAATTTACTATCACAAGCTTTATAATGATAATAATGCTTCACAAAATCCCAACTATTTGATTGGTGAATGTGGGAAACATGGGATAGGATGAAAAATGCAAAAAAAGTGTTTCCTAAATTGTGTGTAGATGCACATTGGATGTGCATCTTTGACCAATCATTTCCATTCATCCCAAAACCAAATGGAGTAATTGTTTTTTCACCAACCTCATAAAACATTATAATAAGTGTTATTGCTAATTATGTCATTTTTAAAGGACTTGAAATATTTTCAAAATGACAATATCATCTACAACAATTATTCTAATATTTAGATAATAGTATAATATATCATGACTCAAAAAATGAGTATTTTTTGCCACCATAAAAATCATGGATTTCTAATTCATCACATTTTGTAACCAATCACAATCTCCCCCATCATTTAAACAAGCATTCGCATTGTTTTTTAAATTGTCAAAAGTAATCTTTCCTTCTTTGGTCACATTGGCAAGGTTGGCTCCTATTATCATGTTTGGCTTTTGAATCAAATCCCAATTTTTCTTAAAACCAAAAGATTCAAGTTGAAGTCCTTTACAACTCTATAAAGTTGAATTTCTAAATTTTAATATTTTACATACCTTTTGGATAGGTAGTAAAAAGTGGTAGTAAAAATCCTTTGAATATACTTTTAACATTATTGAAAGATCTTACTATACTTTTGATGACTTATTGATAGAATGTTTGAAATTTCATGTGAGTACATTTGCACTACCAATTGCACAAGTTCAAATTGTGTTTCTTCACTTGAGAGTATGCTATGCAATATATTTTACCTTGATTTACCCACTTAGACTCACAAGGTATGCATAAGGTAGATGATGAAACATTTCCCCTTACTCTTACCTTGTGAACATGATAAATGTTGATCATTACTTTTACCCTTACTTGGATTAATAATCTTGCAAAGCCTTATACCCTTACCCTTTACCAAGTTTGGAACTTTTTGAAGCCCATACACCTTTAGGTAGTTGATAAATATTTTTGCAATTTTGGATTTAAAACCCTTATAGACTAGTTAATATATTGAAATTGGCATACAATCTAACACTAGTCCAAACAACAATAGGAAAATAGCAACAAACTGCCTTGAAACTTTAAATAGGCAGTTGAAATGTTATGACATTTTCTCATCGAAAAAAAACAAATTTTGACATTTCATTTTTTAAAACCGAAGAATCTACAACAAATTATTCTTTTGCTAAAAATCACCAAGTTGCAAAATTCACCACACACATAAAAGAAAACACTCAACACAAATTGCATCTAAGAATGACTCGACAACAAATTATTGAATTTTTTATTTGAACTAACCAAGTTTAACAAAGCTTAAAACAAAGGATTTTGCAAAAGTAGTTCTAAAACACAATATTAAGACTATAAAGACTAACTTTTGATTTGCACAAAGTAACTCTCCAACCAATTAAAGCCTTACAGGATGCCTGGGCAGCCCATAAAACATATTTCCCAAATAATTTGTCTGGTTAGAAAAACTTAGGGCTACTATCTCTAGAGGTCAAGGCACTTGCACCAAGCCTAGCTAGGCATTCTTTCGTGGGGGAGGCTTACTAGCAGCCACCTCAAAAAAGGGAAATAAATTCCCTGGCTTTAAAAGCCTATAGGAGGTGGCCAAAATTTCTAGGTCAAATTTTTTCAAACTTCAATTCTATGCATGGGAATGCATGCATGAGATTCATGGCACCACCAATGGATATTATTAAAGTTTTCACATTAAATAATTCTCCAAACGGAAAGCCAAAAAAAGAGAAAAATTCAAAAGTGGTACCATAGAAAATTGGAAACAAACCAAGCA
>Ga0209208_10011634_pt1 | contig 11250 bp, 7 predicted proteins | sample S1TSphfallax_3_FD_187694 | JGI IMG/M metagenome (GOLD analysis project Ga0209208, IMG submission 187694) | Host-associated microbial communities from peat moss isolated from Minnesota, USA - S1T2_Fd - Sphagnum fallax MG (SPAdes) (version 2) | ecosystem: Host-associated > Plants > Peat moss >...
TTTTGCACCTAGTAGTATTTATTTGTGCCATTGGTATTCAAATCCATAAAAATTATAGGTTGGAAAATAAAGATCATGGATTAATGGTAGATCCTCCACCACCTATATAACTACTAAATTACTACACCAAAGTGGCCCAACATCATTTTCTCAAGGTGGGCCACACCTTCAATTGCTCTCCTTTTAAACCTTTTTTTTTCACTTCTTATTCATCGGGTAATTTTTTCAATTATTTCCTTACTTGCCTTTTCATTTTTATGAAGTTATAACATCAACATAGGAGGAAAATTAATTAGTTGATACAAGAATTTCATATGTTAATAAAATTTTGAACACAAAGGTTAAACAACGACGGGAATGAAAATCATATTTTTAGGTCCTAATGATAAAAACACAAATGGTGGTGATAGGAAGCATTATGAACATTATGCACACACTAAGTGAGAACATTATTCTTTTTGTGTCAAACCATGGAGTTAATCCACCTCAAGAGTACTAATAAGATGTTTTATATTAGAGCATAGCTTCATTTCTTTTGAACATCATGGAAAAATATAAAGGCCAAAGAAGTTTAATTGGAGTCTTCAAGTGCTAGTGCAAACAAAGGTATGTATTGTGGTTGATGGTTTTATGTTTGTATGTGTTGGCATTCGGGTTGAAATCCAAAAAGGATTAGGTTCTCTTGTAAGTTCTAATGTTTATTATATGTGTATTGTTGGGGGCTTCTAGCCTGACATAAGCAAGGAACGTGGTTTTGTTGGATCATGATAACAAGGCATGAATGGTGGGAATAAGATCAATTTGTGAATTCCCAAATGTTGATATTTTCGATGGTGCTTCAATTGATGATGACATAAACTATTCAATAGTTTTTAAAGAAGATTTCAGATGGGAACATTTATTTGTGTGTACTTGAAGTATATTATGTAATAGAATTACTAAATTGTTGAACTTTAATTTACATTACAATCAAAAGCTATTTTCTAAATAGATGAACCCAATTTTGAAAAGATTGTGTGAGCAATTTTGTAAAACCAGAAAATATGACATCTTTGTGATATATGGTACACATATTTCCACATCATTTGTTTAAACCTACCATGGCATTTGAGGAGTACTTTCAAGACTACCTATTATTGAATGGGATATTAACACTAATTTAAAGTAGTTTAAAAAATAAACCGATGGAAAATATTTTAAATATTCATTTGGGCTCATAATAGACTCCCTTATGTCACCATTCATCCCTAGGTTTAGCTTCGCATTCATTAGGTTTAGCCATTGCGCCTATTAAGGTTCATGTTCTTCTTGGAACCTTCCAATATTTTTATTAGCTAAGTTAGTTGTTTCTTCCCTAATTTCTTCTGCAATATGATTTTGCATTCATGTGTTATTGAATGAGTTAATTCCTTCATGGGATTAAAATAAGTTAGTTATTGGCAATTTTAAAAGTTTATTAGTAACCATCTACATTATTGATTAGTCTTTGAGTTATTTGGAGGATGTTTTAGTCTATGTTTTATTTCATTTTTCAATAATTATTTGAGTTTGATCAACTTATGGTTCTTGCTAATGAAAAATTGATATCTTGTTTAGGCCCCCTTTGCACTATTGTGAAGGACCATGATTATGAAAATTTTGAAATCCCTCCAAACATATTCAAAGACCACCACATGGAAATTTTGAAAACATTTATGTGTGGGCCTAGGTTGTGAAGTGTAATGTAAATTGACAAAAGTCTTTGCTAAGGTAACTTAACATCTTATAATGAAGCTAAAAGGGGGTGACATTTTATTCCATATAAAATCTGATTTTTTATTTTTTATTTTATATAATTCTTAAAAATAAATTTAAACTATTGGTCTAGGGTTTTTCCTTTTTATTTTCATCATTTTCCTTTCATTTCTTCTTTCTTAATTTTTTTCATTTTCATTGAGGGTTTTTAGATAGGGGATTTCAAAGGACATAGGGCATACAATGCATGAATACATGCATTCAAAGGGCAAAGGCCATTTATATGGCCTCAATGATAATAATAATTTAAAAAATATATATATACAACTATACAATAAAAAATAGTTGATGAATAATTATTATAAGTAATTAAGGTATGTAGCCAGACCTAGGCTAGGTAGATTATTAGTTTAGGTCTAGGCCTAACTAAACTTTGACTAATTTGTACAACTAAATTACAACTATTTGAGTTGCAATTCAATTGTAATTGGGTTACAACTAGGGTAGACACACCTATCACCAAACGGTACTTTATCATGGAACATTTTCAAGTTTTTCTTCTTTTCAAAACCAAATTCAATGTTTTTTATTTCATTGGAAGTGCAAAAAAGAGCGAAAAATGTTCTTTGAACCTCAAAAACAAAGGAACATAGCAAAAAACGCAAGAAGAAAAAAAATGATATTTATTTGCTATCTCAAAATCTATAAAACTTGTTTAAAATGAAAAGAAAAAAAAAACAAAAGTCAAAGAGTTTAAACTTCAAACTCATACCAAACACATATGAAAAAAACCAAAGCACAATCCCCTTCATTTTGAAAGGGCATATCTTGTTCATTTTCCATTAGATTGGAATGTTTTTTATATTTGGATGCACCAAGTGGAGGACTACAAAAAAAATTTAAATTCGAAAAACAATAAACCATGGATAAGAAAGTTACAATGATCCATTGTTAAGTGTTTAATTATAGGCATGTTTATCTTAGGTTACAATTAAATTTTTTATCCCATATTGTTTGGCTTCCATTTTATGAATCCAAATTATATAAAGGAGTGCATTAGGATTGCTGCAAGTTAAAATAAACATGAAAATGTAATAGCCATTCGGGATGAACCAATAAAAAAGGTTCAACCCTAAAGGCTAAACCAAATGAAATAGGATTTCATTTATTAATTACCATGTAGTTGAAGTCTAGGTTTAACATAGGTGCCTAGGTCTAGCCCTAACTTAAATTTAAATTATTTAGTAGCCTATGTTTAAGTTTAGCCTAGGTGCTTAGGTTTAAACCTAACTTATGCTTAAACATCATGTGACCTAACTTATTGATGTGGATGTGCCATGTGTCATTTAACTATTTGTTGACCCCAAAATTTGTGAGCATGCCATGTGTCATTTAATTATTCATTGACCCCGCATTTTATGAATGTGCCACATGCCACCAAACCATTGGCCAAATGTTCAAATTATATAATTATAACATAATTAAAATTTTCAACTTACATAGTTACAACCTAGTTGAAATTGTAATTATATTTTTGGTTGAAGTCATGCCTAGTTAGCGGATGAAGTTCATCCATAAGTTGAATATAGTTGACAACCTCTCTCAACTAAATTGGTAGAACAATTTTCAACTAAATTGGCAAGTAGTGGCATGTTGTGGTTATTGTTGTGGTGTTGACATGTGGCATACACTTTTGACTATAATTTCATTTTTGACTTGTACTTATCGACATTATTGGTTAGCAATTGCAAAAAGTATTTTCTAATTGTAAACAATAAAGTTATAATTACACATGTAGTTTTCAACTTGGTTTATAATTAAACACTAGTTGAAAACATAATTGCAAAAGAGGGGTTTTTCTACTAGTGGCATGTTACAGAGGATAGATTGAGTACCTTGTTGAGATGCATTGTAGGTTACAAACTATGGCTCAATGGACTTATAGGGATAACACTAGAACCTTGTCACATGTCACATGAAATAATTGGGGTGACCACATCAAAGCAAGTGGGAGTAGTTATAGGAAAGGGCAAAACAAGTTACAGACCCTAACTAACAAGGTATAAGATCAACAATTCACAAGTAAGGACATGTTCCAAGACATGTTGTGAGATGTTACATGAAATTGGGATCATTGTATTATTTGAACAAGTGGACCTAGTTACAACACCATCAAACAAATTCCATCAAAAGATTCACAAGGTAAAATATTGTAAGAAGGGGTTTGTTACAAGGCATGGACATGTTACTTGGCATTAAAATCGTTTAGTAAATCATGTTTCAATTAGGGTTGAGTTGACAGAATAAGGCAATTTAGGCAAAATAACAAATTAAACACAATTTGTGGGCATGTTATAGAGAATAGGTTGAGGTTGTTTGGAATGAGTAGCTTGTTGAAATGAATTGTATGTTACACAATGTGGTTCAATTGATTTGCAAAGGCACCACAAAGACATTGTCAGCATAAAATGGGGACAATTTGTGGGCATGCATGTTACAAGGGAAAACCTATGAATACAATCTAATTAAATGCTTTGATTCAAATGAATTGTAGGTTACAAAGGATAAAAAACCAAAACAAACCCTGGAAACAAAAAGACTTAATAATATTTACATGTTACAAGGGAAATTGCTCAACAATGCATACCTTTTTTATTATAGGGACCACAAAAAAGAGCTAGATCTTTTGTAGAATGTCACCGAACGTAGTTGAAGTTGGATGAAGGAATAGTGCTTGCAAGAAACATGCGATCAAGGAGTTGCTATCTATTTAATCAAGAAGGGAGAATTCGAATCACTTTGGGAGATGTAAGATGTTGAAGACTTTGACCAAATTAATGAAAGTAACAATGAAGAAGGAAGGAAAGAGACATCTCCATGTAGGCACACAACATTCAGACTAAATTGTGCACTTGGTAGCTTTGGGAAAGGGACTACAAAATGATCTTCCACTTGTAATTCATGCATCCAAGCTTGGAAAGCAAAGATAACTTCTTCTACACGTAATTTTTACAACAAAGCTAATAACATGTAATTTTTAAAAACAAACTACAAGCAATGTAGGATTTTCGAATTGGGCAATGCACGCACCTAGAAGGGTGTTGTAGAAGCACTTGTAGCAATTGTATTGATGCAATTGATCAACGATGAAAGCATTAGAAAAGAACCAAAGGTGTTAGGAGAGCATTTGACAACGGGTGTAGGCGTGTAAAGAAACGATGGAAGGAGAAGTTTGCAAGATTGTGCGATACAAAGCACAAAACATGTGCAATGACGAAGGACGACAATGATGCCTTCAAGTGAAAAGGTTCGTTCTCATGACGGCGGGAGGACATGGTTTAACATTTTCCAAGGTAAGTAGAGCCAACAAACAAAAATTACGGTGGATTCCAGGTCAAAGTTGAAACGGGGATCAGGCCAGATTCAGAATCTCGCCAAAGTTTCACATGTGTCATGAACACGTTTCGTGATCTCGACCGTCGAAGAAGGATCACACAGAAGATTCTGGGATGAGCGTAGATAGTACAGCACCTATGCGCGCGGCTTGTGGCTTTTGGGAGGTTTGAACGTGGAGGGTTTTGTGGGGTTTTGTCTCTAGGGTTTTGTCTCTAGGGTTTTTCTCTAGGGTTTTTGTTTTGTTTTCAGTAGACAAACGTAGAAATCTGTTAGTCCAAGGTGTTCCTTTCTCTTACCCCCTTTCTCATTTTTTAGGGTTTCAAGCCAAAGGCTCGAAGGGGGTTTTGGGTGGGTGTAGCGGGGGGCAAGGAAGCGGATATTCTATTCCCGAGGCAGATCACGAAAGCAGCCCAAGAGCACATTTGAGCAAAGGTTTGTGTTGTTTTCAAACGAGATTTTACTATACTGTATCGAGTTTTTAGGGATTTTCTGTTGTAGCCATAGTTCTGCAGATTGATGTTGTGAAGAGTCGTCGTCGGAGAGAAAAAAGAGATGTGGAAGAAGAAGAAGAAGAAGAAGAGTGGATGGGTAATCCTCCAAGTAGAGAGGCAGTTTCACCCTGTTGCTGGGGTGGTGCATTTACAGGTGTTAGTGGAAATCGGAGACCATGGGATCTCCAGTGACATGGGCACGATACTTCCTAACAAAGATCAGAGTCTCCTTTGCTCAAAGTATCAGGGTATATATCTCTCTCTCTCCCTTGTCTCCAATTCGCTTCCTCCATGGAATTCATGCAGTTCCAGGATGCTTCATTTTGCTGCAGTTCGCATTTGTGGTTGTGTCTTTTTGTTCTAGAATCGTAGGCTTGACAATCCTGAAACAGGATTCAAGGATAGGCCATGGTGTTTTTTTTTTTTTTTTTGAGATTCAAACCTTCCAATGGATATAAATTTTGCTGCAGAGTTATGAGCTGGGGAAAATCAAGGAGAGAGAAATATATGATCATGTTGTCAAGAATGTAGTACAAGGTCGTCTCACATTCAAGCGGCTTTTCAAAGGTGCAGAGATGACACCAACTTTTGCAAGTCAGGGGGAGACATTACTTATCCGATCACTTCCAAGGCCTAGTCCAAGGTCAAATGTAACTTCCATTCAGTACACTGACCTTGGGACGATGCCACTCCTGCATGATGTTTACGAGTGTGTGTGAACTAAAATCACTTAATTTTCTCATATCTAACATGCCACAATCTTTGGAGCTGTCTCTATGCCCAAAAAAGGGTACATCTTCATATGCTATTTAAAGTTGAGAAACACTCAATTTGGTTTTGGATGAGGGATTTGTATCCCAAAGCTCCACAGAAATTGGTAGGTCCCATCTGGTCAACTGGTGGAAGCACACTCCTCTTATCTGGTATTGGCAATTCTAGAGTTTCCACATGGCTTGGATCACTTGCTTGCCCTAATACAGTGATAGGCTTTACAGTCCTGATTAGTGTACTATAAGTTTACCTTGGATACTTTTGATTGGTAGTCTTTTCAAATGTTGGGTGGTGCCATATCCATTATAATCCCTTGAAATACTCCACAATATATCACTTGCTTGAGTTGCTGTCAAGGAGACAAAATTCACATCTTTGGGACTGTGATAACATTCTGTCATTCTCTTTTGCAGGTCAGTGTTTGTGGGGGATGTTGTCATGTTGAAGGATCCAGATGATCCAGAAAGGGAGCTTGTCCGACGGGTTGCAGCATTAGAAGGAGAGGAGATGGTCTCATCAAATGATGATGATGAGGGTTTCAAATTAGAGCCTGGAACCTGCTGGGTGCTTTGTGACAACGAAGGCATAAGCCCCAAGGTATTGGTATGGAAGGTCAACTTTTGTTTTTTGTTTGTTTTTATTTTATTTTATTTTATTTTTTTGGTGGGGACTCTGATTTCACAATTTGACAATTTTTAGAACGCTCTTTTATTGACCTCAGTTTTTTGTAATATCCATGCATGTGAGATGAAAGAACTTATACTATGGAGAGCAGAATGCTGGTGATCTGTATGCAAACACCCCTTCTTAGATCCTTTTTCCCTACTGTGAGACAATTCAGTGCCTGTTCTATGAATTAAGATTACCAATCATGCTATGGTAGGGACTGTCATGGGCAGAAAATGAACCACATGCTTGATATAGGAGCTTCTTCCAAACAGAAGAAATCCAGTGAAGCCAATCTCAGGGACAATGATTTAAAGTTGACTCTTCAGTAAAATTTGACAATTCAAGTGGTTACAGGATGCCTATCATTTGAGGTTTAATTTGTTGTTTCTGTTGTTGCAAAGGTTGTATATTCTTGGGGATTGTTCTGGCACAGAAAGAAACCCTTGAATGCTCAGTGTTTAGGATTACAAAAGTACATGCATAGAGCAGTGATCATGTAGGGCATGGAAGCAGTAAGTGTGCTCAATTTTTGCTAGAAAAGTAGCAGAGCTTTGCCAGTTGTCATGACTTCAAGTTGGTGGTTTGCAGGAGGCTGTAGATAGCCGGACCTTTGGCCCACTACGGATGAGCAATATAATTGGAAGAGCCATCTATTACAGCCGCTCTGCAGTTGAACATGGTTTTGTCCAAAACAGGTGAAGAGCAGCTCCTTTATTGATTACCTCTTTCTGTAGCAAAAGCTTTATTGACACGTGTCATGTAGAATGGCATTCTTTTGAACTCCTATGACTGCTTATTATACAGATGTATGCATTGCCCTCCAACTTTTCCGGATAAGTCATTTGTGTCTATTGTCTCTGATCTAGGGGGGTACATCCTCCCTCACACGTGTTTCTAATCTATCACTGGTTTGTGTAGTGATGAGGCTATGCATGTGGATTCTCCAGTTTTGGCTGTTGAGCTTGATGTTGAAGAAATGACAAGCCAATCGTGACCAGTTTGTGTGCATAAGTCAGCAAATTGTGTCCGGGAAAATCAACACACGAGGCTTGTCTCTTGTCCATCCTACAAGTTTTTGGAAGGAGGTCTTGGATTTGCCATTGTAATTAGGATAAATGTGATCCCCCCCAAGTATTCGACTTAGATTCAGTAGTCAGAAGGTTTTCTCTAGTTTGACAGAGCTTAAATTAAGGTTACAGTCCAGCTGATGCGAGTTTTTCTAAATGCATATGCTAACTCCAGAAGTATAAATTTGGTGGGGATATGTGCTCATTGTTTAGAAGTGAATTCATATCTGTTCTGTGTGGTCAAGACTCCACTTCTTGTAATTTGGGTTAACCTCTAAAGGAGGCAAAATTAGTTCTTTGACTATCCTCTCAACCCTTGTGAAGCTTAATCAATCTATCCAGCACACATGAGTTTGAGCTTCTCAATGGGTTCCTCACATTTGTATCCTCAAACTGGGTGATATATCACTATCCGCAAACTGTGAAAATGCACATTCAAGAACTTTAGTTGCCACCCAACAACACCTGAAAATGATTCTCATTGTTGCAGCCCAAGATGATTATAAGCACTGATTCGATGTATAGAATTTTTCCTTTGCATTCTGTTTCAGCAGCCAGTCTCAGGTTGAATTGTCAGTGTCCAATGTCTGGTCTTGAGAAACTGTCACTTTCAACAACAGATGTTCTCTTTCGAAAAGCCCAACCAGAGGAGAGGTTTGTAATCATCTGCAGGTATACCCTTTTTTGAACCTTGGATTTGTGTCCTGCATCTTAGGAGTTCTGCATCCAAGGAGCACAGTTTTTACTTTGTTTATGTTTCATGGAAGGTGGGCAAGGCACTTGACCGAGTACATTGAACTAAAACTAACATGAAAACCAAAGCAATGACATTAGTGCAGAATCTGCAGTGTTGATGATAAATCATTTTCTACTGGAGGAATTTGTGTAAAGTAGTTTGATATTGCTGTTTAAGAACAGATGGAACCCATCACCACATGACAGTTTTTTGGTACAAATGGCCCTGGGAGAACAAAAGGGATGAGACTCTGAAAGATACGAATCTCTGAGAGACTCCTGAAGTTCTTGCTGGTATGTGATGATCACTACACAGGTATGGACTATTGTGAAATGATCATGTTTACCTCTAACCCAGACTGATGGTAATGGAAGCCATGAAGATAAGTCTACTACAAGCAGCTCCATGTTAGGACAACATTGGCAGGCATATATTCCATGAGTGGGTGATTTCTTGGAAGATTGTTTGATGTACTTCTGTGTAAAGCTTAGGACCGATTTCCCAACCAAAAATGCAGCTGATTGTGCTTGAACTTCTCTTTGAAGTAGCTAGCAGATTCGACTGTGCCAATTTCCCAACTGTTTATTAATTTTCACAGCTGGTAGAAAGACACTACTCTCAAACACGTATACAGGTCCAACTATGCAAAGGAAGCCCGAACTGAAAAGTCTCAGACCGAAGAGTCCTCAGGAGCAGACTTAACACCCAAGAACCTAAAACTTCTATACCCATTTTTCACATACTCTATTCATAACTGGTTGTCAGGAGGCATGGGAGAACACTAGTGGTTCACTGCATTGCGGGTTAGAAGCCAGAACTCCTGCGTGTGGAGACATGCAAAGTGTTGTGATGTCCCATTGCTCTGCCACCATAACTTGTTGCCGAAGACAACTAGTTATGTTTGATAACGAGCTTGAGGCTGTGGGTTCTCACAGATAATCAAAGCTGTGGCCTCTTGCATGCAAGGTTCTCTAGTCCAAAACCTCGGTTCCAAATCTTATCGAATCTACTCATCCACAAATGGGATTACAAAACCAAGTGGTGGATCCAACATAAATTCAACCAAAATAAAAAAAAATGGGTGGATGATGAGATTGCAAAGCCAGATTGAGATTGCAGGAGACTAGACATGTAGAAATATTGAAATTTCTCTACCTTTTACAAAAAACAAGCAACTGTTGAAAAATCTTTTTTATAAGAACCCACACACAAGTCCAACCATTTGCAAACTTAATTGAATCGCACTTCATAAACCATTCTTGTTGATAAGTAATCTTCATATTACATTCTACAAAAAGCCTTGTTACCATTTAAGCATGAGAGGAGAGGGAGGCAGGATGTTATCCTTCCCCCCCCATTGAAGTTCTCATTGCATTCACAAGGGCAGGCTTTCCCCGGATGCGTGCCTATCCTCAGCCCTCCCCCTCGGGCCTTACCCTACACATAAAAATCTCTATTCAGACCTACCTACATACGATGTTAAAACTTGGTGGTTATCCATCCCTTTGGTCATCTGTACTCCGATGGAGAAGGTTGTTGCTTGTCGACATCAGATGGGTCACACTCTTTCCTCCATCCTAAGAGGGTCCCATGTATTGCCATCCTTTAATCTTTGTGCCTTTTTTTTTCTTCCCCATCTACATCAATTGCAACATGTCGATTGTGAATGTTTTCAACTTAGTTATTTCCTTTTGTAAAATTTTCATTCCCAGTTACGCATTTGATGCCCTATTATGTCGAAACTGGCAGTTCTCGCCCCCTAATAATCACCTGAGTTTACGGATAACTCTACTTGTATCATTTCAGTTGAATCTTAGATGACACATCAGATTTCACATCATCCAAAAGAGTTATGCCAAGTATATGGCGTGTGAACACACATTAATTTAACGTAATGTTTTTCATACAGCTTTTTCAACCTCTTTTTTAGTCACTTTAGAAGGCACAATGGACATGTCTACTCTGACCTAACCTTGTTCAAAATCCACATGCCCATTGGGCAAATCATGAAAACCATTATATTATGGAATGTGCCACATCCAGGCCGTTGTGCCCAAGGCACTTCACCAAGCACGGTGGCATGTACTCCGCCACATTCCATAGTAGAGAATTCTAACACCTACTTAATTACCAACTAGTATTGGTCGGTTATTGAGTTTTGACTCGGTTATCAATCTTGGTACTGATAACCTACTAGTTGATTATTAATTTTTGATAACTGATTAATAACCTAGTCATTTGGTATTAAAATCTCAAAATTTGATAACCTATCAAGATGATGTTGTTGTCATTGAGGTAGGTTATCAATCCTAAAATATTAAACATGTTTATGACATAAAAATAAATAAAGAAAGATGAAAATTTATAAATAAAATTTCAAAAAAAA